>Ga0208032_1000034_pt1 | contig 154120 bp, 138 predicted proteins | sample MalvirAntarct_66_FD_184254 | JGI IMG/M metagenome (GOLD analysis project Ga0208032, IMG submission 184254) | Marine viral communities from the Global Malaspina Expedition - Malaspina viral metaG Antarct_66 (SPAdes) (version 2) | ecosystem: Environmental > Aquatic > Marine > Oceanic | place... | reverse complement strand
TACCTTTTAGAACTTATTACCACAAACGTTACCGTTTTTAGCGGCTGCAAATATACAACCCTTTTTTATTACTAAACAAAACTTTTTTACCCTTTTTTTTACCTTTTTTTTTATGTGTTCATTTCTAAGGTTTTGCGTTAAGGATTGAGGCATTGTTGAAGCTCTTTATATTAATATTTATTAATTTAAAAGCGACTGACGAAAGCCTGACCATGTTTTTAGAACATGGAACGCCCTATAAATTTTATAAGAAAAAATTCCAAACAATACCAAAACGCACTGTAAAGTCTCTGTATGGATAGTTTGGTGCTGAATAATAATTGTAGCCTGTTAACGAGGAATTGAAGTGTTCTGCTTTAAGATATATTCTTGTTTGTCGGATTTTTGCGTTAATGAAAAAATCTAATCTTGGGAATGCGCCTATTTTGATTTCATTTTGTGTGTAAAATTCTGCCAGCAATGGGTCATAACTATTCATATTATATTCTGTGAAATAATTTAATGTTATTCCTGTTTGAAGAAACATTGCGTTTTTAAATAAATGGTCGGAAAAATATAATGTGTTTCGGCTTATTATTTGTGGAACGTTTAACACATGCTCTCCATTTATTACTTGCTGGTACATTATTGTATTATCTAATGCAAATTTGCCATATGAAAACTCTTTATTAGCTTTCACTCGTAAATAATTTATTGTGGTTTGATGCTGAAATGGTTTAACTTGATTATCTGAATTTTTTGTGAAATAAGTATAATTATCAATATTAGTATAATCTAAGGTAATGTTTGCTAATTTATTGGATTGAAGACTAACAGCTATTTGCTTAGTGTTGATGTTTTTGAATATATTGCTATTATCCCAATTATAATTAATATAATCACTTTGATATAATAGATAATTGTAATTAGGCATTGTTGAGTTTAAATTAAGAGTTCCATTAAATAAAACATCTTCATTTATTTTATACCCAACATTTACATCAATAAAATTCCCTTTAAAATCTCCTATTATATTAAGAGCAGCTTCGCTTGAGAGATTAAAATTTCCAAAACTTTTTCTATAAACTCCTCCTATTGACAAAACTTCTCCTTTGAGTCTACTTTTTATAACTTGATCTTGTAAGATTATAACTGAATTGTAACCATAGTTATACTTATTATATTCTAAATTAAAAGTTAGATCTCCAATTGTATTATTATTGAAGTTTAAGTAAGCTTTAGTAACTAAATTTTCTAAGGTTACCTTATCATCTAAATCATTACTTCTGAAAGCATCACCAAAAAAATCATCACTAATAGTTTGCTTAAATTGATAATATTTGTCTTCAAATGAAATAATGTTACCTATACTTAATGAATTATAACTTAAAGAATCTTTGGAATTAATAATGTTGAATTTTTGCTCTAAAAAGAATCTTTTCCCTTCAAGGATATTTTCTGCGTTTTCAAAATTAGGGTTAAAAACAGATCTATCAATAAACTCTGGAGCTCCTGATTCGAAATTATCTATATCTGCATCTGTTAAACCACCATTTTCTTGATTCAATAAATCTTGCATGACAATATGTGCTCTTGCGCTATATTTATTGTTTTTAGTTACATAATTTGATGTAAATCTAAAATTTCCAGTACTTGTTAAAATATGTTGATACTTGCCTAAAGATCTTAATCCTTTATATGCTAGTGAAAGATTGAATTGTTTAGAAGTATTTACTGTAAAAAAAGCATCTAATAATTGCCCTTGCGAAAAGGCTGTTTTATAAAATAACTCTGTTAATGGAGTTGGTACTTGATAATAGTTAATATCACTAACTTCCATATAATTGAAGTGTCTTGCTCTAGCTCCAAATAAAGGCGATGTTTCAGTATTACTAAAATCTTCACTTAGTGTATTATATGTTTGTCCAACATTTGAAAACTGGATAAGATTAAAATTATCTTCTCTTAAATAATTGAACTTATAATCCTTTTTTATTGATAATGTTGTGTCAACAAAAGTTGTATCATTTTTAAAAGAAACGATTTTATATTGCTCAATTTTAGCTAATTTTTTTGGAGTATTACTTGGTCTATTATTAAATGTGTTATTTGTAGTATCGTTAATAACTCCTTGTCTTTTTAATTGTGTAGCATCTGTTAAATTCTGCGCATTGAATGATTGACAGAATAATAGAAAAGTAAAAAAGTAAAAAAAATTCTTCATTCAAATAATTTATCTAGGCAAAAGTAAATATTTAAAACGATACGAGTCATAATATTATTATAATAAAAAAGCCTGCAAATTGCAGGCTTTTTTTTGTAAAAAGAAATAATTTTTACTGTTTAGTCAATCTAATAACAGACTGTGCAGGTGCATTACCACACATGCTTTCTGTATTCTCAGTGAAATTAATAGTTATAACCGTATCATTAGCCGGATCATATGTTGCATGAGTAGTAGCAGGTCCAAAAGCTATTGAACCTCCACACCCAACACCAGACGCTCCAGAAAGGCCATTGAAAATAACATTCCCACATACAAAACTTAACAATACGTCCCTTGGAGGGTTTGAAAAGTTAAAACTAGGGTAAGCTTTAACATTGAATTTTCTATCTGTATCTTCAGCTCCTTGCACTAAACTAACTAGAACATTGTTTCCAAAAGCTGGAGCAAAACCTGCCGCTGGAATACCACCTGAAATGTTTTGCAACATATAAGACCCAGTAAATGGAGCCTCAAGAGGGCAATATCTAATTATTGTTAATGTAAACACTTTTCTTGCTCCAATAGCAGAATCATCAACTGAATCTAAAACAAGTTTTAATGTTTTACCTTCTAAAGTTGAAGCAGCATAATCTCCAGTAACACTTATAGAACCAACTACAGAGTTGGCTGGTATATTAAGTGTTGAACTAATGGTATAATCAGCATTTTGTACAGCAGTTGAGCTTGGGTCGATAGAGTAAGTAAATGCTCTATCAAATGCTTTAGGCTCTGATATACCAACCATAACATTAAAAGTTGAAGTCACTCCATCTTCCACCAATAATGTACCTGATGAACCAGGAACAAAATAAGAAACAGAAGTTCTATCGTTTAAGTAACTAGTATCATCATCAGAACTATCACAAGATACAAATCCGATGAACGTTAATAGCACTAGGCTTATTTTTATAATTTTATTCATAATTGTATTTTTTTTATAAGTTTATATTAATATGGTGTATAAACAGATACTCCATTCTCACCATAACCAGTACAATACCATGAAATAGTAATTACACCAGTAACAGGATCAACCTCATTAACTCCATCCATTAAAATATCTCCCCATGGATCTGTTTGACCAGTCCAAGAAATATTATTACAAATATCTGTGAACTCTACATCCATACTAGTTGGCCCAGTACCATATGCACTAGAATATGGTCCACCATTATACAATCCTCCTGAGAAATCTTGTACAAAATAATTACCATCACCTAAAGCTTCAATTTCCATATCTTCTGTATTTGGATTAAAGCTTGGTAAAAAGTCATGATATCCATAAGTTGTTGTAACACTATACAAACCTGCTAAATCTGATTCACACAATTTAAAAATACTTACAGTATGTTTAATATCAAACACAGCTGTTTCACCTGTACCAGAAGTTAGATTTAAAATTAAAGTAGAACCAGATTCTAAAGCTCCATCAAAAATACCATTTACTGTTACAGTACCGAAATACTCACCAGCAGGAATAGTAATTGTTGAAGCACTTAAAGTATAGTCAACTCCAGATTGTGCAGTTGATGAAGGGTCTACAGTAACGTTGTATGTTCTAGCAGCACTAGATGTCTCAGTAGAAACAACTTCAATAGTTTTACTTGGGTTACTAGCAGTAACGAAAAGCGAACTAGTTGTTTCAGAAAAATAAGCTATATCACCAGAGTTGTATACGTGAATATCCTCTTCGTCTTCACACGAAGTAAATACCGCTGCTATAGCTATTGATGATAATAATAAAAATATTTTTTTCATAATTTCAATTTTTTAAGTATTAATAGCCAGGATTTTGAACCATGTTAGAGTTAACATCTATTTCAGTTTTTGGAATAGGCAACTGGAATCTTGTATCTCCTGCTGGTAAAACTAAGAAGTTTGGTGGAGTTCCCGTTCCATCTGCAAAATCTCCATTATTAGTTCTATCAATAGCTAAACCTCTTCTTTTTAAATCAAAGAATCTGTGTCCTTCAAATGCTAATTCTAAACGTCTTTCTAACTGAATAGCATCTTTAAGAGCCTGTCCAGTTTCTCCACCAGTAAATGCAATATATCTTTGGCTTCTTACTAAGTCTAAAGCAGCAAGTGCTGCAACATCATTACCAGGCATATTTGCTAACGCCTCAGCCTTATTAAGTTGAACTTCAGCTGCTCTTATTACTTTAATATCAACAACACCAGATCCAGTGTTAACTGAACTAGAAAGATATTTAGCAACATGATTATATAAGTTACCTTCAAAAGAACTAGTTACAACATAAGTTGACTTTCTAATATCAGTGTTTTGGTAAAGATTATAAAGTTCAAATGAAACTGCATATTCAGATTTAATACCTCCTGTTAAAGTTTGGCTATAAGGAACACCAACAGAAACGTTAGTATCTGTGTCAAAATTCTTTAGTTCAAAAATAACTCCATCATTATTAGCATCTGTCCAAACTCCAGCAAAATTAGAGAATGTAGATACTGTTGTAGTTACAGCGTTAGCTGCATCAGCTGCTGCTTGATTTTGACCATTATACAAATACACTCTAGATAATAGACCGTTAATTGCATTTAAGTTAAATCTCTCTTTACCATTACTAGCACTAATTAAAGATTTAGCATCTTCTAAATCATTAATGACAGCTGTATAAACTTCACCAACAGTGTTTCTAGCTGGTTTTTGACGAATGTCTGAACTTGTCATAATTGGAATTCCTAAAGAACCATTTGCATCACCAGATTGAGTTGGTATTTTTGCAAACACATTATTAACCATGAAATGAGCTAACCCTCTTGCCGCTTTAGCTTGAGCAATTATATTATTTTTTTGAGCTCCATCAGGAATTCTATCAATATTTTCTAATATAAAATTAGCCTGTTGAATAACAGTGTATGATTGTGACATAAACCCTTGTTGCGTATTATTTGCATTATATAACCACTCAAAAGTAGTTTTTTGGGTTTGACGCCCTGTTACAACAAATATTAAATTATCTGTTAACACATCAGGAAATGACATCATACTAGCTCCATAAGAACCAAAAATCATTTGTCTGTATAATCCATTAACTGCACTTTCGAAGTCGCTTGGTGTATTTAAAGCAACATCTGCGCCCACAGAATCAAATGGATTTAAATCTAAGTTTTCTTTACCACAAGAAGTAATCAGAGTAAATAAACTTACCGTAAATATTAAAATGTATTTTTTCATATTATTTTTTTTTTAAAATTGTATATCAACTCCTAAAGATATTGAAGATGTTGTTGGGTAGCTATATAAAGCAAACTCACCAGGAACAACAGAAGCACCTTGAGTTTCACCAGAACCAATACCAACTTCAGGATCTCCTTTATAGTAAGGAGCATATGTCCATAAGTTTGTTCCTGAAACATAAATTCTAGCACTCTTAAGCGCCATAGTTTCAGTAAATCTACTTGGAAGAGTATACCCTAACTGTAAACTACGTAATCTAATATAATCACCCTTTTGAAGAAATCTATCTGATGTTTGATTTGAATTACTAAATGGTCTAGGTAACACATTAGTATCTCCTGGATTTCTCCAATAGTTAAATGCATCTAGTCTTTGATTATCTGCAATATTATCACCATCACTTAACATATTAGATTCTGGTAAGTTGTAAATATAATTACCAACTTTATAATAGAAATTAGCAGATAAATCAAATCCACTGTATTGTACAGTTGTACTTACACTACCATCTAAATCAGCAAAAGGAGACTTTCCAGATAATGCTACTTCATTTCCGTTAGCATTGTTTGTAACGTTTCCATCTGCATCTAAATATAATGCTTCACCATTAGCAGGATTAACACCAGCATATCTTGTTAAATAGAATGTATTTACTTCTTCACCTACTCTTAATATAGAGAAGAAATTACTTGTAGTAAATAAATCACTCTCATTTACTCCTACTGTATTAGGATCATCTGCATTAACTAATTTAGTAACCTCGTTATCATATAAGTTTAAATTAGCAGAAACTGTCCATTTTAATTTTTCATTACGGATAATATCACCAGCTAATTCAAATTCAAGACCTTTATTAACCATTTCACCAAGGTTACCAGTAACAGCATTACCACCCGTAGTTAATGACAATTGTTCATTCAATAATAAGTCAGAAGTTGTTCTGTTATAATAATCAACAAGACCTCTTAATCTATTATTAAATAATCCAAATTCAAGTCCAACGCCATAGTTGAAATTTTGCTCCCATCCTAAATTTGGATCTCCAAAGTTAGCAGGGCTAATAGTTGTTAAACCATTATTATAAGCACCAAAACCATAAGTAGTAATTGATGAGTATCTACCTATTTGATCATTACCAGAAGTACCTGCTGAAGCTCTTAACTTTAACGTACTAAAAGTTTTATTACCTGCCATAAACTCTTCATTTGTAATATTCCAAGCTATAGAACCACTATAAAAATTACCATATTTAGAGTTTGTACCAAATCTAGAAGACCCATCTCGTCTAACAGTAGCATTAATAATATATCTATTATCATAGTTATAATCAACGTTTGCTGCTAATGAAAATAATGAGTATTCAGATCTAGTTCCTGCAACAGCAATTGGTGTAGCAGCAACATTTAACACTGATGGACCTCCTACAACAAAACCTTGACCTTGAGCAGAATAACTTCTAAAATTATCTCTTACATATTCCGATAAAGCAGTAAGTTCTAGGTTATGAACATCACCAAAAGTATTTGTATATGTGATTTTATTTAACCAAGTATATGTAAAGTCAAATGAACCATTATCCGTTTTTGACCCAGTTGGTACACCACCGTTAACAATTAAATCTAAAACTGAACCAGGTTGTAAGAAATTCTCTCTTCTATATTGCTCATAAATTCCTGAACCTTGAGTTAAAAATTTAATATTATCAGTTAATTTTAAATCTAAATATAAATTACCTAAAAATCTATTGTAATATCTAGTTGTGATATTTTGGTTTAACTCAGCAGACACAGGATAACCAGAATGCGTAGCATTATATATTGGATTACCATTTGCATCTAAAACTTGATCACCATTTGCATCTAAAACAAATTTAGTTTCATATGGGTTATAATCATATATTGCTCTAAATGGGTTCTGAACGTTGTTTCTATCTCTTGGATCTCCATTTTCAATACTAGAGAAAGATAAGCTTGAACCAATTTTAGCCCAATCTTTAATTTGATAATCAACATTTAAACGTCCTGAAACTCTATTATAAGCATCAATATCTTGAATAATTCCAGAATCCTCATCATATCCTAACGAGAAGAAATAATTCATTCTCTCTTCTCCACCTGAAGCCGAGAAGCCTATAGATTTTTGAAGACCATCTTGTAATAAATCATCTTTCCAGTCGTGATCTAAACCTACAAGTCTTAAATATTCAGCATTAGAAGAAATACCAGCGCCAATACCTTGACCTAGCTCTCTCTCATACTGAAGTTTTTGAGCTGCGTTCATCATTGTAAAGTTGTCTTCAGTTTTTCTACTTCTTCCAACTCTAGATGTTAGTTTAAAAACACCATCTTGACCTTTTTTACCTCTCTTAGTTGTAATAAGCACAACACCATTACCACCACGAGCACCATAAATAGATGTAGATGCAGCATCTTTTAAAACACTTACAGATTCAACATCGTTAGGATTAATACCATTAACGTCATCTTCATTTACTTGAGCTCCATCAACAATATACAATGGTTGGTTACCTGCATTAATAGAACCAATACCACGAACTCTAATAAACGCAGTTTGACCAGGTTTACCATTCTGAGCCGTAACTTGTACACCAGAAGCGACACCTTGAAGCATATTATCTATACTTACTGAAGGCGCAATTTTTTCTAAATCTTCTGAGGTAACATTAGATACCGCAGAAGTTAATTCATCTCTTGACTTTGTACTAAAACCAACAACTACAATTTCTGCTAAAGACTCAATGTCTTCTTGCATACTAATATTGATTGTATTGTTTGCCCCTACAACAACAGATGTGTTTTTCATTCCTATGAATGAAAATACTAATGTTTCACCAACACTAGCCTTGATAGTATAATTACCATCGAAATCGGTTTGAACTCCCCTTGTAGTTCCTTTCACAATTACATTTACACCAGGTAATGGCAAACCGTCTGTAGCAGCGGTAACCGTACCAGTGACAGATTTCTCTTGTGCAAAAGAGAGTTGCATCACAAACGCCATAAAAAGCGTTATTAACCATGTTAACTTTAATTTCATAAAACAATTATTTGAGTTAGTCTTTCGCAAACATCTTAATAATATATTAAATAAACAAGTATTTTGCTTAAAAAAATGTTAATATCATTTCTTTCAAACTTGTTAAATTTTCTAGTGTTAACAAAGATTTTTGCTATTATTTAGATGCATAATATCATAATAGGTTGCGTTAAAATTTTAACTTTGTTGAAACTTTAACATTTTGTCTTTACAACTAACTTTAACAAAATTTAAACATGAATGCGGCACTGACGAAGCTGGGCGAGGTTGTTTAGCTGGCCCAGTGACTGCTGCTGCAGTTATTTTACCTCAAGATTTTATTAGTGATATACTTAATGATTCAAAGCAGCTTTCTGAAAATAAAAGAGATAAATTAAGGTACATCATTGAAAATGAAGCAATCTCGTATGCTTATTTTCATATTTATCCTGATGAGATTGACAAAATCAATATTTTAAATGCATCAATTTTAGCAATGCACAAATCAATTGCATTATTAAAGATTAAACCTGAATTTATCATTGTTGATGGAAATAAATTTAAACCAATCAATAATATACCTCATGAAACCATAATTAAAGGAGATAGTAAGTTTTTAAACATTGCAGCTGCTTCAATTATTGCTAAAACTCAGCGAGATGACTATATGTATAAAATTCATGAAGAGTTTCCAATGTACAATTGGAAACAAAACAAAGGTTATCCAACAAAAGAGCATAGAGAAGCAATTAGAAAATATGGTATTACAAAATATCACAGAAAAACTTTCAGATTATTACCAGAACAACTTAAATTAGATTTCTAACTTTTTATATTTGCACAAAAACCCTCAATGAGAAATATTTGGTTCCTATTAAGTTTTGTTCTTTTAGTGTTTAGTTGTGACAATGACAAAATACATCATTCTAACTTAATTTCATTAGCGCCTCAAAATTCATCCATAATTATAAAGACCAATTCTGTTGAAGGGCTAAACAGTGCTTTAAAAAACAACTCTTTGTTTAAAGCCATTTCTAAATATGATAAAATAAATGTTTTAGAAAAAAAACTTAGTTATCTGAAATATTTAAAGCCAGCGGATAGATTATTAATAACTTTAGGAAAAGACTCTAATGATAGTTTACAGATTTCTATTATCTCAAAATATCATGACAGATTATTTAATATAGATTCACTAAAAGATAAAACTGTAGAAACAATTTCAACAAAAAACTACAGTATCACAAAAACTACTCTAAACAACCAGATACTTTATAGTGTTATAAAAGACAGTATATTTTTTGCTTCTAATGACAAACAACTTGTTGAAACTGCTTTTGATAAAAAAGAGATAGATTCTGAGCTTATAAAAGTTTATAATACTGCCAACTCAAAGTCATCGCTTTCTATTTTAATTAATTCTAAAAACAAGAAACTAATTCCTTCGTTATTCTTAACTGAAAAATTAAACAGTAACTCATTAACAAATTATATGTTACTCGATGCTGATGTAACACAAGACCAGTTATTATTTAATGGTATTACTAAAGCTGTTGATTCTTCTAAAAGTTTAATTAATGTATTTAAGAATACTATTCCACAAGAAATTCAAACTAGTAAAATTTGTCCACAAGATATTGATGGGTATATGAGTTTTACTTTTAATGATTTTAAAACTTTTAATGACAACTTAATAAAGTATAAAAAGCGAGATACATCATCAACGCCAACTTCCGTTTTTGATGCTGCATCAGAAATTGGTGTAATGTATAAAAATGACAAAAGAGCTATTGTTATGTATTCTTTAGATGTATTAGCAACTCAAGATGCTTTACTTTCTCGAAATTCTATTGAAACTTTTAGAGAAGTTGATATTTACCCTTATGATAACCCTAAACTGTTTTCAGATTACTTATCGCCTTTTGTTAATTTTCAAAATGCAACTACTTATTTTAGTATTGATGATTTTATTGTGTTTTCTGATGATGTTGATTTTTTAAAAGATATTATTTCCAACTATCAAAATAATACAACGCTTCATGAGTCGGTAGCTTATGCTAATATTATGAAAAGCTTAAGTGATGAAGCTTCATTATTTACTTATGCAAATTCTAATAGTTTAAATAAAATATTTAATTCAAATTTTAATGAAGATTTATCTTTAGAAATTGACACTTATAAAGCGTCTGCAATACAGTTTATTTATGATACAGATTTTGCACATGTAAATGCTATAATTAAAAAGAACAAAAGCAAGTCTGTAGCAAACTCTGTTTCTGAAGATTTTAGTATAAAATTAGATGCAGCAATACTTACAAATCCGCAGTTTGTTGACAATCATACCAACAATCAGAAAGACATTGTAGTACAAGACATAAATAACAATTTATATTTAATTTCTAATGACGGAAAAGTGCTTTGGAAGAAGCAACTCGACAGTAAAATTTTAGGAACTATAGAGCAGATTGATATTCTTAAAAACGGAAAATTTCAACTAGTATTTGCTACCACTAACCGTGTTTTTGTTTTAGACAGAAACGGAAAGGATGTTTCTCCATTTCCTTTAAAGTTCAAAGACAATATAACACAACCGCTTTCGGTGTTTGATTACGACAACAACAAAGACTATAGGTTTTTAGTTACTCAAGGAAAAGCTCTACTTATGTACGATAAACAAGGAAAAGCTGTTAGTGGATTTACATTTAAAAAAGCAGAAGGTAAAATAAGTACTCAACCAAAACATTTTAGAATTGGCAAAAAAGATTATATAGTATTTGCTCAAGGTAATGAACTCGAAATTATAGACAGAGTTGGAAAAACCAGAATAAATGTAAAAAACAACATCACTTTTTCAGGGAACAATATTTACTTATATAATAACAAATTTACAACATCAAACAGCAAAGGAGATTTAATACAGATTGATGAAAATGGTAAACTTATTTCAACAAGTTTAAGCTTAAAAGAAAAGCATGCCATTACAACCACTAGTAAAACTCTTGTAACACTGTCAGAAAATGTACTAAAAATAAAATCTTCTACTGTAGATTTAGAATTTGGAGATTATACTGCTCCTAAAATATTTTATTTAAATGATAAAATTTATGTGTCTGTAACCGATCTTCAATCTAAAAAAGTATATTTATTTGATAGCCTCGGAAAACCTATTGATAACTTTCCACTCTACGGAAATTCAACAATAGAGCTTGCAAATATTAACAAAGAAAGAGGTCTTGAGTTTGTAGTTAAAGGAGATAGCGATACTAGAATAGTGTATCAGATAAATTAAATTTCACTTTGTAGCAAATAATGTTTTGTATGTAGCGAAGTTATTTTTATCTTTATTCGCGCTATAAATCAATACGTTACAAATGAAAAAACTACATTTTTCGCAAATATTTACAATTGTTTTGTGTACAGTATTTACACTTCCTAGTGCCAATGCTCAAATATTGAAAAAACTTAAACAAAAGGCCGAACAAACTGTTGAAAGAAAACTAGAACAAAAAACAGAAAAAGAGACCGAAAAAGCAATGGACTCAATATTGAATCCAGATGAAAAAACACCCACAAAAGACACTCCTAATACTAATAATAAAAACCCTAACACCAATCCATCAACAACAAATGATGATGGTGATAATGTAAAGGTAAATACAAATATTTCAGACGAACTTAAAGTATATAGTAAGTTCGATTTCGTTCCTGGAGATAAGATTTTATATTTCGATGATTTTTCACAAGATTTTATAGGAGATTTTCCTTCTAAATGGAACACTAACGGATCTGGTGAAGTTGTAAAATTAAGTAAAGCAGAAGGCAATTGGTTTGAGTTTAAACCAGGTTATAACATTCAATACATCCCTCTTTTAAACTCTTCATTACCTGAAGAATATACAATAGAGTTCGACTTAATTTCTGAAGGGTTAGATAATAATACATCATCAGTAGCCAGATTGGTTATAAACCTTGATGATAACAATACGTTTTATACAGGTACAAATTACGCAGAAGTACAATTACCTTTTGGTCAGTATGGTGCCTTTGGCATTAGAGTTTTAAATGCCATAAATAGCTCAAGTACTATTAATAATACTATAACTGCTGATATTCGTGAAGAAGTAAAAAACAGACCTCATATATCTATCGCAGTAAACAAGAAAAGGTATCGCCTTTGGGTGAATGAAAAAAAGTATGTTGATATTCCTCAATTTGTTTCTGAAGGAAAACTAACCACTATTAAATTTAATCTTGAAGGTTTTGAAGATGGCGAAGAGCGACTATTTATTAGCAATTTAAAAATAGCCGAAGGTGGTGTAGACTTAAGAAGAACTTTAATGACAGATGGCAAAGTTTCAACCAATGGAATTTTGTTCGATTCTGGTTCTGCAAATATTCAAAAACAATCCTACGGAATAATTCGTCAAATCTCACAAGTATTACAACAAGAAGCTGATATGAAACTTAAAATAGTTGGTCATACAGATGCTGATGGAAGTGATGAAGCAAATATGAAATTATCTAAAGACAGAGCTGAAGCTGTAAAAAAAGCTTTAATAGATATCTATAATATTTCAGCCGAAAGGTTACAAACCGACGGAAAAGGCGAAAGTATTCCTGTTGGAGATAATAAAACAACCGATGGCAAAGCACAAAACAGACGTGTAGAATTTATAAAGTTGTAAAGGCAACCAAATCGACGCCTCTATCTATCAGCGCCAAAGATTTATTTCTTTGGCGTTTTTTTTAAAATATTTAACTTAATTTAGATATTACTAATTCATGTTATGAGAAAACTATTATTCATAATCTGTTTTTTAATTACTAATATTATTATTGCTCAAAAAAAAATTGAGAGTAATAATTATTTAGAAACTTCTAAGCAATTTTATAAAGATTTAGCTTACGATAGTGCATATACTTATGCAAAAAAAAGCTACACCTTTTTTAACACCAAAAAGAATGATTCTCTAACATTTGCTTCACTTTTAGAGCTTTTCCGTTCATCAGACAAGCTCAATAATAATGAGGCTGATGGTTATTTAGAATCGGCAAAAAGTTTGGCAAAAAAACTTAATAATCCATCAATGGTTATTGATGCTTATTATTATGAAGCCAATAGCTATTTTTTTAAAGATGATCTTGTTAAAGCTCTTCCTCTGTTTTTAAAAATAGATTCCATTTCTAATGATGAAAACATAAAAAATAAAACCTCTATTGAAGCCCTCTTAAAACGAGGTGAAATATCAAGAATCAAATTTACTAAAGAAACAACTTTAGCTGCCGAAAAATTATATTTAGAAGCCTTAAAAGTGGCTAAAGAAATCAAGTCTGAAGAGATGATTAATTACATCTATACTTATTTGGCAGATGTAAGTGGATTAAATGGGAATGATAATCAATCAAAAGAATATATTGATTTGGCTTTCAATTATTTCAAAAAAAATAATGACATCAGAAACCTATCACAAGTATATCTATTATATACTGTACACTTTCTTGGAATTGATGATTTACAAAACGCAAAGAAATATCAAGTTGAAAGATTAAATTATTTAAGGTCTACAGATGATAAAATTGAGCTTGCTCGAGCATTGGTTTATAATGGTAGTTTTCATAGACGAAAAACCAAAGACTTTAACCAGGCAATAAAAAGTCTAGAAGAAGCAAAAACTATTTACAATAACATAAACAATCCAAGCATAACAAAAACAGATAATTATGAGCGTTTACTTTACAGTTTAGCTATTTGCAACTATGAAGTAAAGCAATACAAAACCGCTTTTGAGTATTTTGATCAAGCTTATGATTTAAGAGAAGATCTTATTAAAAAATCAAGTCAAGAACTAACCTCTTCATTAGAAGTAAAATACCAAACAGCAAAAAAAGAAGAAGAGATAGCATTATTAACTGCACAACAAGCATTAATTGAGCAACAAAAAAAGAATCAAACTTATTTGTTTTTAGGCATTATAACTTTAGTTGCTTTAAGTGCAGGTTTTATAATTTTTGGGTATAGAAACAAAATTAAAACTGCTCGAAAATTAAAAGAGCTAGATGAATTAAAATCTAAATTTTTCGCTAATATTTCGCATGAGTTTAGAACACCCTTAACACTAATAAAGAGTCCGTTACAACTATTAAAACAAGAAGAAAGAAATACTGAAAAAAATAAAAACCTAAACCTTATTGAGCAACATTCAAATAGAATGTTAGACTTGGTAAATCAGTTGCTCGAATTATCAAAAATAGATTCAGGAAACTTAAAGCTAATTCTACAAAAAGGAGATTTACATATCTTTTTACAAACCATAGCAGAACCTTATCAATTAATCGCAAAACAGGAACAACTAACCTTTACAAAGCAAATTGAAACATTTAAAAACCCGCAATGGTTTGATAAAGATGTTATAGAAAAGATTTGTACCAACCTATTAACAAATGCACTAAAATACACCACTAAAGGTGGCTCCATAACTTTTGAAGTGTCTAAAACTAATAACACTATTAATCTCAAAATAGCCAATACAACTAACTCTACAGATGCGAAAGATATTAGTAAATTATTTGAGCGATTTTATCAAGAAAACGACTCACACCAAGGCTTTGGGATTGGTTTATCTTTAGTAAAAGAACTGATAACTTTATACAGAGGAACAATTTCTTCAAAAATTGAAAACAACATACTTGTTTTTGAAGTTAATTTACCTTTAGACATAGACCTATTAAAAGATATAAGTATTATAAAAGAAACTACAGAATCTGAAGTAATTAATAGCACAGTAAAAGACACAAACGAAGACCATCCTATACTTTTAATTGTTGACGATAATGAATCTATTAGGTCAGTTTTAAAAGATATTTTTAAAGTAAAATATCAAATTTTAGAAGCTGCAGATGGAGTTTCTGCTCTAAAAATAGCTGTAGAAGAAATTCCTGATCTCATTATAAGTGATGTAATGATGCCAAAAATGGATGGCTTTGAACTTACTGAAAAACTCAAACAAAACGAGGCAACATCATTTATTCCAATAATTTTATTAACAGCAAAAACATCAGATGAATCTCGTTTAAAAGGCTTACAAAATGAAGCTGACGATTATATTACAAAACCTTTCAACCATGATATTTTGGCTGCAAAAGTGCAGCAACTTATTGATTTAAGAATTCAACTACGCGAAAGGTATAGCAAAGAATTAATACTAAAACCTAAAGATATTGCAATCAATTCTGTTGACGAGAAGTTTATTGAAAAATTACAAACTATTTTAGATAAGCAATTATCAAATTCAGACTTTACGGCAGATGATTTTTCAAAAGAAATTGGCATGAGTAGAATGCAACTACACAGAAAATTAAAATCTTTATTAGGTGTTTCTACAACTGAATTTCTTAGAAACGAACGTTTAAAAGCTGCTGCTAATCTACTCCTCAAAAAAGGAAATATCAACATATCAGAAATTGCTTATAGTGTTGGTTTTAATGATGTGTCTTACTTTTCAAAATGCTTTAAAGAAGCTTATAACGTCTCTCCTTCAGAGTACGCAACCACTTAACAATCAGTCTAAAATATTGCTTTTCTAATTGATGTTACATGTATCATTACAATTGTTACATGTGTCATATCTCCTTTCATTTTCGTAATCTAATTTTACTTCAACCAATTTGGATGTTATAATTCATGCCAAAAAAAAAGAACCATAACTATATAGGTGAATTAAAACAATTTCCCTCAACCAAAGTGTACCTCAATGTTAACTATTTAGAAGAGGGAAATTATGAGTTACATATAATTCATAAAAACAAACTGATAAAAAAAACAACTTTTAAAAAAAAATGATTATGCGAACAATTAAAATTTTTTCAATAGTAATTTTATCATTCTTTTTAAGCTCATGCGACAAGGATGACGACCCACAAACCATAGACCTTGAAGCGACTACCATTGACTATGAACTGGTAGGAACAACCTCTCCCACAACTGGCGAAGTAAGATTAACAGCTATAGTAACAAACATTGGTAATTCCAATTTTAACTCAAGTAGTGGTCAGCAGTTTATTCAGTTATCACGAAGAGAATTAGGCTCTACAGCAGAAACTGTATTAGAAACAAACAACTTTACTGTATTGAATCGTGGAGATGAAATAACATTAGTAGTGGTAATTAATTGGAATACTGCTATCGAATTTCAACCAGAATTCATTTTAAGAATCTCTTATGATCCAGATATTCTATTAGATGACAACCCAAACAACGACGATACCAATAGTACCAACAATAGCTTTGTACTCTCTGGATTTGATATTAACGGATTATTTTAATCTTTAAAAAATGCCATCATGAAAAACATAAAATTTATTGCCTTTGCACTTGCTGTAATCTGCATAACAACGGCATACGGACAAAAAAAAGACGGTAAAACTCCAACTACAATAAAAACGGTTGGACCAACAATTAAGGACAAACCATTATTAGTTACCACTAAAAAAATGACGTCTTTTACAATTCCAGCTAAAGGATACAATTTCTCAAACACCTTTACTGTAGAACTTCCAATACCAGGATTAAATGGCCCAACAATGTCTGGATTATGTGGAGGAATGGTTTATAGCGCATTAGATTATTACAACAATGGTATGGTTATACCAACGCAAAGTTTCAGACCAGCTGTAAAAACACCCTTACACGATTACATATACAGACGACAAGTCACCTCTTTAGCTGATAATGCAGATAAATGGAGTGAACTTTTTCTAAACCCTTTTGGATGGCGTTCTGATGAGTTTTTTAATTGGGGACTTCAAGCAAGTGGTGGAGGAAGGATTGAGGAATTAAAAAGTATGATAGATCAAGGCAAACCTGTTCCTTTAGGATTGTTTGCTCTAGGAAATGGAGGAGCTGCTCCGCATCATCAAGTATTAGCTGTTGGTTATGACATGGGACGTTATAAAGGAGATTTAGGCGATTTCAAAGAAGATTTTAAAATCTTTGTTTACGATCCTAACGAACCAACAAGACTCATGACAATTGTTCCTAACGTACAAGGTAAATACTTTACTTATAAAGAATATCCTAATGAAGATAGATGGCAAACCTATTTTGTAGATAAAAAATACAGATCAAACAGACCTCCAAGTGTTATTAGTCCAGCTTTTCCAAACGATGGTAAAGTACATGAACTTTTAGTAGAGATTTGTACAGGAAATGACGATTTACGTGGCGGAAATGATAATGTGCATGTTACAGTTAATTTTAGTGATGGCACATCAGAAACCTTTTTAAACATCAATGGACAAGCTCGTTGGATTGATAATTACATAGAAACTGTACCACTACGTTTAAAAAACCCAAAATCAATTTCTCAAATAAAAAACATAACCTTAAAAACAACATTTGGTGGTGGTTCTGGTGGAGATAATTGGAATGTAGACTCTGTAAGAGTCATTGCATGCGGAAATAGAATTTATGAGATTCTTATTAATCAATCAGGAAAACCTCTTGTAAGATTTGATGGTAATAACAAGCCATTAACTTTAAATGTAACACGTTAATTATAAACAAATGAAAACTCTTAAATTAATAATTATTGTATTAGCTTTTTGCGGAAGTGCAAATGCACAAGTACTTAAAAAACTTACCAAAAAAGCTGGTGAAGCAGCCGAACGAACTGTAGAAAGAAAAGTAGAAGAAAAAACAGAGGAAAAAACTGCACAAGCTATTGATAGTGTTTTTGAATCACCAAAAAAAGTTAAAGAAAAACGTAAAAAAAACAAGAAAGAAAAGGCTTCAAAAAAAGAAGAAGTAAATGAAGTTGGTAGCGAAACTCAAAATGAAAGTGTAATAACAAATTCATCAACAAACAATCAAGATATTGTTAGTGGTAGTAGCTTCTTTCCTAATGGTAGTATTGTTTTCGAAGAAACCTTTTCGCAAGACGCTCAAGGTGATTTTCCTGCAGGTTGGGAAACCAATTCTGGAGGTGAAATTATTCTGGTAAATGGCACTAAATCTCTAAAACTTTATCCAAATAGTTTGTGCATGACAACTACTGGCGAATTACCAGAAAACTATGCATTAGAGTTTGATTTTATTACTGCTAATTTAGCCTACAAAGAGTTAAGCGGATCGGAGTTTATGCTACAATTTGTTAAAGACAATAAGCTCAATAAAGACTTAAAGCAGCGTGGAGAATTCCACTTCTCACTATGGGAAGGTAGCGCATTACCAAGAAAAATATTTGTAGAAAATCATGGAGTAACCAACAAGATAAAAAACAGTATTGATTTTGATATGAATAAAAAATTCAACACAACTGTACATATTACTTGTGTTGTTAATGGTAAGCGTTTAAGGGTTTATATGGATAATGAAAAGGTGATAGACCTTCCTTCATTTTTACAAGATAATTTAGGTAGATATATTCAATTTTATTTAAAAGGCACAAAACCTCAAATGAACCATATTGCAGCCATAGCAAACATTAAAATTACTGAAGAAGGTGAAGATATTCGCTCAATGATTTTAAAAGGTGGTTTTAGCACTACTAAAATCTTGTTTGATAGTGGTTCAGATAAATTAAAACCAGAATCGTTTTCTTTTTTAGATAAAATTGGAAAAGCATTAGAATCAGATGCCACATTAAGCATTAAAATTATTGGACATACTGATAGTGATGGTGACAGTAAGGCTAATTTAAAACTATCTGAAAAAAGAGCAGCTTCCGTTAAAGCATATCTTGCATCAAAATTTAATCTTCAAAATCTTCAAACTGAAGGCAAAGGAGAAAGCGAGCCTGTAGCAGATAATACAACAACAGAGGGCAAAGCTCAAAATAGACGCGTAGAATTTAAAAAAATATAACAATGAAACCACTATTCATCATTTTCGGACTGTTTTATGTAGGTTTTATCTCTGCACAAAGCAACTTGTTTATAAGTACAAATGAAGCTTCTTATGTCGATCAGGTTATTTCAGGCTCATCAACGCAAGATGTAAGTCCAATTCCTTTTAATCCATCCGAAAATATAACATTCGACAAGAAAATGACCTTTTCTGCAAATACAAATTCAGGAATTAGCAGCACATCTCAATTTCTAGTGAATTCAAACAAAGGTTATATGGGAATGGATAAAGAAATGATAGAGCGTTTTGCTGGAATTACTTTACCTGATGATGAAGACTTTAAAGTAGAGTATCGCATCACTGCAACCAATGGAAAAACCTATTATTTTGTTGAAATACAAGGAGTAAAATACGTTATGAATAGGTTGCCTATTAATATGGTTGAAGCAGACCAAACTAATATGTCTGTTAAAAAATTTAATCAGAATTTTTCGCAAACAGGAACTACTTTAAATGTAAGCAGTCAAAATTTTCAATCTAAAGAATATACTGCAACCTCTCCAGACACTGGCAGACCTGTAAACGTATATGTTGCCGAACAAAACAATGTCAACCTACCTCCTACTAATACACCAAAAACAGTTGGAATATTTGGTCTTGGCTATATTTATACAGACAACAAAACGCAACTAGTTACAAGATTGGAAAATGATAATGGCACAGCCGAATTAGAACGTGTTGAAAACACAAATGTTTCAATAAATGGCAATAGCTATTTAAAGTATGAAACCAAAGTGCAAAATGATAACGAATACATGTCTGATGTCACTGAAGATGTTTTTAGAAAGAAACGTGAAAACATAAGCGAATCTCCTAGCCAACAAGCTGATATTTCGAATAAAAGCTTAGAGATATTAGAGCTAGAAGAAGAAATGGAAAGCAAACGAAAACGCACTATTAATAAGTACATTGAAGATGGCTCGCCAACCGAAAAAACAAGCGAATACATTTATGAAAGTTTAGATCCAAAAGATATGGTTACTGTTCAAAAATTACAGTGTGAAAAACGTATTCTTGAAATAGACAAAAAACTAGGAAGGATGAGCAATAATAATCCTGATTATACAAGGCTTGTAAATGAAAAACAATGTTTAGAAACTAAAATTGTAGATTATAAAAAAGCTGAGACCAAAATGATAGAAATAAAAGATTTGCATGCCGAAAATCCGCATGAAGGAAACAAAGAAAAAATGAGCTATTTTTTTACTGAAGTATCACAAAACATTATGGCAAGACGATGTGATAACTAACACTTATATGATTCATTTTTGATTTTCTATTTATGAGAATTAGCCTACTATATTTTTAAAACACCAAAGACAATCTTTGGTGTTTTTTTGTTTTTATTCCATACAATTTTATGTAGTATTGTAGTCTTCAAAAAGCATAACAAAAATCATGATAAAACGTACAAAAGCCTCAATTAATAAATGTATTCTTCACAAAGTAGGAAACAAATTTAACAGCACAAAAAATGCCTTTTCTGAACAAGAAATTGACTTTGATGAAGTAAGTTATGATTTAATGCTTCCTTACCTTTTAAGACCATTTGGTAGCGTTGTTGAGAGCTATCGTTTTAACCATCATAGCAATATTAGCCTTAACGAAATAAACAGCTATGCATCACAATTATTTGCCGATAGCAGCAACTTTATTGAGGTTTCTAAGCATATTGTGACACATCTTTTTGAGCAAAGTACTTCGGCGCAAATAAAAACTGGCGATGTTTTAATATGCTACTTTAATGACATACAATATGAAGATATGTTTGTTGATGCAGTAGGTATTTTTAAGATTGAAAACAGAAATGAATTTTTTCAAACCTATCTTGAAGGTAAAAGCTATGATATTATTACTCAAAAAGGTATCCCAACTAAAAAGGTTGATAAAGGTTGTTTAATTTTAAATACTGCAGATACCGAAGGTAATATTGTGTTAAGTGTTGACCATAATTCTTACGATACACAATACTGGATAAAACAGTTTTTAAATATTAAGTATCCTGATGATTATAACCAACATACCAAAAACTATATTGAGCTTTGTAAAGACTTTAGTACAGATGTTTTAAAACCAAGTTATGGAGGACAAGAGCAAAGTTCATTTTTAGCAAAAACTATCGATTTTTTTAAAGAAAATGAAGTGATAAATGTAGAGAATTTTAAAGACGATGTATTTGAAGACGATAAGTTTAAAACACTATTTGACGATTATAAAAAAGACTTCGAAACAGAAAAAGCTGTGCTTATTAGAAACCAATTTGATGTCTCTGAAATTGTACTAAAAAAGCAAAAACAAAAGCTTAAAACAGAAATAAAACTCGATACCAACATACAAATAAAACTCGATGTTGATGCACCAGATGCTTCAGCCGAATATTTAGAACGTGGTTATGATGATGTAAAAAAAATGCACTACTACAAAGTGTTTTTTAATGAAGAAGGATAGTTTGATAATGTCATAAAATTAACCGAACTTCGTTTAATGTCTGATATATATATTAAAATGATTTTATATCATTCTAGAAATGCACAAGCTTAATCCAGATAAAGAAACAGCATATCTATTTTATAATACTTAAAATTGTTTTCGCCTTTGCGCTCAAAATTACGTTGACAAGATTGTTAAGAATTTGAAACAGAAACCTAGAGATTTTGCTGAATTTTCACGTTCTTTACAGGTAACTATGGAAAAAAGATATTCAAAAATAAAGGACAAACTTCAAATTATTGTTGACAAGAAAACCAACAACGATTTGGCTCATTTAACACATTATTTTCAAAATCACAAAAATGGTGTTTCCCAATATTTTAAACCAACCGCAAAGGAATATCTGACCGAATTGCACGAAAAACTAAACATTGTTGAGGAACCTGACTTTCAATATTATTTACCTATAAAATGGGACATTCCTTTTCCACCACCGACAGAACCTAAATTCAAATTCATTGACCTTTTTGCGGGAATTGGTGGATTGAGAATGGCTTATCAAAATAATGGCGGAAAGTGCGTGTTTACGAGCGAATGGGATACCTATTCAAAAAAAACTTACGAAGCTAATTTTGGAGAAGTTCCATTTGGCGACATTACCCAAATTTCAGAAAAAGACATACCTGACCACGATATTTTACTTGGAGGTTTTCCTTGCCAACCCTTTTCGATTGCTGGAGTTTCTAAAAAAAATGCTTTAGGTAGAGCTCACGGTTTTTTGGACAAAACACAAGGAACATTATTTTTTAATTTGGGCGATACCCTAAAGGGTCGGGCTTTCCGTTGCAATCTTTTTTTCGTGCCTCAAAAAAGGATTTCCACTTCAATCCCTATCGCAAAAATCGCAGCCTAATGATTAATTTTCAAGAAGTTTATACTTACACAGACCAACCAGTTACTTGCCCTAAATGTGGAAATAGAACAGAGATTATTTTAGATTTATCTAATAATTCTGAAGTTACTCAAATTCACAAATGCCTTTCAAATTTTTGCAAAAATGAGTTTGTCCTTCAAAAAAATTAATTGCGAATGAAAGAAGGACAAAAACTTTGGACGCGTAATCAATTGATATTGGCAATTAATCTTTATTGTAAATTACCATTTGGAAGATTACATAGAAGCAATCCAGAAGTAATACATCTCGCAAACTTAATAGGAAGAACACCAAGTTCAATAGCTTATAAATTGGTTAATTTTGCAAGTCTTGACCCAAGTTTAAAAGCAAGAGGAATAAAAGGTGCTGCAAACGCAAGTAAACTTGATAAAATCATTTGGGAAGAATATTATCAAAATTGGGATGATTTACCTTTTGAAAGTGAAAAATTGCGAGCAAAAATAGAAAATCAATCAATAGAGTCTTTAAATAACATTCCATCTACCGAATTACCTAAAGAAGGAAAGACAAGAGAAGCTATTGTAAAGGTTAGAGTGAACCAATCTTTTTTCAGAAGTTCCATTTTAGCTTCTTATAATAACACTTGTTGTATAACTGGAATAACTCAACCCGAACTCTTAATCGCAGGCCACATAAAGTCTTGGAGTGAAGATGAGAAGAACAGATTAAATCCAAGAAACGGAATTGCTATTAATGCTTTACACGATAAAGCCTTTGAAAATGGATTAATAACTATTACACCCGATTTTAAAATAAAAATTTCAGAAAGGCTACTTAAAAATAAAAACACAAAATCAATAGAAGAATATTTCTTAAAATATGATAATAAAGATATTATCCTACCATCAAAATTTCTACCTGATGAAGAGTTTCTAAAATATCATAACGAGTACAGATTTCTGCGTTAGGGATAGTAGTAAAAAGCCCACAGTGAGGAACGAGCGAGGACTTGTAACGGATAGCCCGACCCTTTAGGGTATCGCCCAAAATAAAATCAAAACGACTTGATTCAGCTGGTAGCATTCTTCCTTGTAAATCACCAAATTGTGGAGGCTATACTTTAGAAGCGGAATTAGGAATAACACCAAACGGTTACTCTGAACCTGATTTTATGGGTTGGGAAGTAAAACAATTTGGCGTTAAGAAATTTGAAAACATCAAATCTTCTGTCATAACTTTAATGACACCAGAACCAACAGACGGTATTTATAGAACTCAAGGAACCGAATATTTTATCAAAAATTATGGATACGCTGACAAAATGGGCAGAACAGACCGAATGAATTTTGGCGGAGTTCATAAAACTGGCATTAGACATCATTTAACTGATTTGGAAATGCAGCTGGTCGGATTTGACCAAGAAAGCGGAAAAATTAGAAATACAAATGGCAGAATTGCTCTAATTGATAAAAATGACAACGAAGCAGCTTCTTGGAGTTTTGCATCAATGTTACTGCATTGGAACAGAAAACATAATAAAGCCTGTTATGTTCCATCACTTTCCGAAACGACTGGCGACAGAAAATATAAATATGGAAACAACATAATTTTGGGAACTGGTACTGATTTCCAATTGTTTTTAGGAGAAATGGCAAAAGGGAATATTTATTATGACCCAGGAATTAAGATGGAAAATATTTCTACAAAACCAAAAATCAAAAAGCGAAGTCAATTCCGAATTAAATCACAATTTTTACCAAATTTATATAAGTTAAACGAAATAGTCGATATAACAAATAAAGCCAACTCTTAAAGTCATACACGTTTGAAATTCACTCTAAGCCATACACCATCAAAAATTTTATAAAATTATATCTTGGCAACACTAATTTCAAACTAAAAATAAACATCAGAATTGAAAGTATAACAGAATAAAGCTAGTTGCTTAAACATTCCCTTTTATATCATCAATTTCGTAATGTCTGGTTTTGTTTTTGTTTTCTATAACTAGTTTGTGCAAATAAAAGGCTTCAACTACTGTCCAAATTCCAAAAACAAACATAGGAGAGCATAAAGCTAAAACTTGCCACATTATATCATCAACATTTCTTGTCTGCTGCATATTTATTATCGCGTAAAACATATAACTAGAAACAACAATAAATGATATGCCAAAAGAAATAGTTAAAAACCAAAATAGAGGCTCAACTTTTGGCATTGGCAAATCTTTTTTATACAACTTATAAAACGTTTTGGTTTTTAAATGAAATATAAATGCGCAAGTACCTAAAGCTGTCATTGCAACAGGAATAAGCATAGAATACTCAAATGTTGCATTTTCAAATCCAACCAAATAGGATATAAGACCACCTGGAGCTAGTGCAAAAGGAACTGTTATTACCATCAATACCATTTTTTGTATATAACCCATAAACTTTAAGCGGTTTGGTAGTTTAAATGCGCTTCAAAAAGTAAGGCAAAATGCTTGAGTAGTTTTTCTTTAACTTCGGCTTCATCGACCTTTTCTACACCAAGCTCGTTATTAAGTGTAGTTACAGCTTTACCTCTTATACCACAAGGAATAATATTATCAAAATATCCTAAATCGGCATTTACATTTAGTGCAAAACCATGCATTGTTACCCAACGACTTGCTCTTACTCCCATGGCACAAATTTTACGTGCAAATGGTGTGCCTACATCTAGCCAAACTCCTGTTTCACCTGGACTACGCTCTGCTTTAAGTCCGTAATCGGCAAGCGTTAGTATAATCATTTCTTCTAAAAAACGAAGGTATTTATGTATGTCTGTAAAGAAATTATCTAAATCTAAAATTGGATAGCCAACAATTTGCCCAGGACCATGATAAGTAATATCTCCTCCTCTATTTATTTTATAAAAAGTAGCTCCTTTTTGTGTAAGTTGCTCTTCATTTAAAAGCATGTTAGACATATCACCACTTTTGCCTAAAGTATACACATGCGGATGCTCAACAAATAAAAAGTAATTAGGCGTTTCAATACCTGCATCTTCTCTTCTGTTCTTTATTTTTGTGTCTACAATAGACTTAAATAATTGTTCCTGATAGTCCCAAGTATCTTTATAGTCTTTAAATCCTAAATCTTGTATTTCTACGCTTTTGTTCATAGAATGCAAAATTACGTCATTTTTTTTATAGTAGTTTCCTAACAAAGTAGTTTGCTAGAGGCTTCCTATAAAAAATAATTAAATGATCAATTCTTTGGGTTATTAAGGATTACCAAAGCAGCAATAACGCCAGGAACCCAGCCGCAAAGCCACAATAAAAAGACAATAACTATAGAGCCACAGCCTTTATCAATAACCGCTAAAGGTGGACAAAATATAGAAAGTAAAACTCTCCAAATACTCATAATGATTAATTTTTGATTGATTTAAAATTAAGTATTCAAAGCAAAGCTTTGAAAACCTAAAAACTGTCATTCCCGAGAAATCGGGAAGATGTACTTATTGGACGTGTTTATAAGTGATTTGTTACAAAGCCTTGTTATTGTGCATTCTATTTCATTTTAAAATAAATTATAGTAGATTCGTAACATGAGAATAAAGCTAAGTTTACTATTTTTTTTATTGGCATTTGCCTCTTCTAAAGCGCAATATAGTTTTAGTGGACACATAGATAATAAAGAATGGCACGATAATGTTTACCTCTCTATAATAGAAGACTACAGGAAAATTTCTGGTGTGTATTCTGAGCAAATTATAGCCAAAGTTAAAACAGATAGCTTAGGCTTTTTTAAGTTCTCAGGAGATCAGCTTGAAAACGAAAACAGAATTTACAGAATTCATGTTGATAATTGTTTTGACGACGATCAAAACCAAAGTCATTTTAATGGACACTGTGATGATAGTAAAGAGGTTATTTTTATCGCAAAAAATAGCGACACAATTGTATTTCCTTTTTCGTTTGATAAACAAATGTTTTGTGACATAAAATCTAATAACGAAAAAGCAATTGTATTTGTAAAAATAGATTCGTTAAGAGAAGAAATGAAATTTGCTTTTGGCGAATACAGAAGTGAAGCTAGCAGAAAATTAAACAATAAAAAATGGTTTAAAACCTTGCAGGATTTTGGCCATAATCTTAATGAGCCTATTGCTGAGCTTTATATATATTCTTTTTTGTCAGACAGACGTAATGATTTGCACGAGCACTATCTAGAAGACTTAAAAACTAACACCTATTATAACGATTTGTTAGGACGTTTAGAAAAACGTTATCCAAACTCACCTTACACCAAACAATACAGAGCAGAATTAACGTCAGATGAATTTATAGTTAATGATAAAAACGACTCTAGTTTTAATTGGAACTATTTGTTATATACTGTATTGGTTTTATCACTAATAGGTAATATTTGGTTTTGGTTAAATCGTAAAAAACTACAAAACAAAACGCTAATTGAAGCTAAAGATCAATTAACCAAGCAAGAGCAAAATATTTTAAGCTTATTATTAGAAGAAAAGTCTAATAAAGAAATTGCAGACACCCTTTTTGTAAGCTTAAGTACTGTAAAAACTCATGTAAATAATATCTACAAAAAACTTAATGTTAGCTCAAGAGACGAAATTAAATCACTGTTTAATAGCTAATTACAAAATTCAACCTAGGTACTAGTACTCATTTCAACCTTAAATAATAGCTTTTTCTTTATTGTTTTTGAGATGTTTGTTTCATAATTAATCAAAACTCAAACATTATGAAACAATCTATTAACACATTACAATTAGTAAAATCTAAACTTTTATTAGTTTTCTTTTTATTTATTTATGCTACAAACTTTTCACAAGATATTGCTACAGATACAAATTCAGGCATATTAACATTTGTAACAGACGAAATAGATTACGGAACTATTAACCAAAATGATAATGGTGAGCGCACATTTAAGTTTACAAATACAGGAAAATCTCCTATTGTAATTACCAATGTTAAAACTTCTTGTGGTTGTACAGTGCCTTCTTACGCAAAAACGCCAATTCTACCAGGTGAAACAAGTGAGATTAAAGTAAAATATGCAACAAACAGAATTGGTGTATTTAAAAAAACAATAACTGTAATGTCTAACGCATCAGAAAGCAACAAAATATTAAAAATAAAAGGCGAAGTATTAAACCCTAATAATGACGGAAAAATATGAAGACTTTAATAATAACTTGCTTTTTCGTCTTTTTTGCCCTTAACATTTCTCAATCTCAAACTTTAAACAAAGAAATTGATTCAGAAACTGATGCGCCTTACCTATTAGGAAAAATTGATAAAAATGGGTTAACATCAAACAATTATAACGTTTGGTTTTCATCAAATTATGAAGATTATCAACTAGATGAAACTACAATAAAAAAGATTGCTTCTTTTATTAAAGATTATCAAATCACATTATTTCTAGGTACTTGGTGTGGCGATAGTAAACGTGAAGTGCCAAGATTTTATAAAATACTAGAAGCTTGTAATTTTCCTGAAGATCAACTAACTGTTGTTGCTTTAAGTAGTCAACCAGACATGTATAAACAAAGCCCTCAACATGAAGAAGAAGGTTTAAATATACACAGAGTTCCAACTTTTATTTTTTATAAAAACAGAAAAGAAGTCAACAGAATTGTTGAAAGACCTGTTGAAACTCTAGAAAAAGATATTTTAAACATAGTGTCAACAAACAACTATGAGTCTAGCTATCAAATTGTAACCAAGGTAAATTTAATTTTAAAAAATGATGGATTAAATGGTCTTAAAGCTGCAACTACTCAACTTGCAAAAACTTATAAACCTAAAGTAACAAGCATGTATGAACTTAATACTTATGGTCGTATATTATATTCTAAAAACAGAGTTGAAGAAGCCATAGAAGTTTTCAAGCTAAATGTTGAATTATTTCCAGAAATTCCAAATACTCATATGAGTTTAGCAAATACCTTGGGTGTAAGTGGTGAAAAAAATGAAGCTATAACAGTGCTTGAAAAAGCAATAAAATTATTCCCAGACAATAAAGACCTTGTTGAAAATCTACACGTAATAAAAACAAATTAAATATTGCTCATTCCTAAAAACCATTAGGCTTACAAAACCTAACGGTTTTTTTGCGTTAATTCTTGTAAATAATGTAATTTTGCATTTCAAAATTTTATAGAATGCAGCTTTCAGAACAAGAAATCATCCGAAGAGAAAAATTAGACAAATTACGTGAGTTGGGCATTAACCCTTATCCTGCTAATCTTTATCCTGTAGACCATACTTCTAAACAAGTAAAGGAAACATTTAAAGAAGGTAAAAAGGTAGTTATTGCTGGTCGTTTAATGTCAATGAGAGTTCAAGGAAAAGCAAGTTTTGCTCAATTACAAGATTCTGAAGGCAAAGTACAAGTCTATTTTAATAGAGACGAAATTTGTGTTGGAGAAGACAAAACCAAATACAATGAAGTCTTCAAAAAATTATTAGATTTCGGTGATTTTATTGGTATAGAAGGTGAATTATTTACAACACAAGTTGGAGAGAAATCGGTTAGAGTAAAAGATTTTACATTACTAAGTAAATCTTTAAAACCATTACCATTACCAAAAGAGAAAGACGGAATTATATATGATGCCTTTACTGACCCAGAACAACGTTACAGACAACGTTATGCAGATTTGGTAGTAAACCCTCAAGTAAAAGAAGTATTTATAAAGCGTACAAAATTGTTTAATGCAATGCGTAGCTTTTTTAATGACGCTGGGTATTTTGAAGTAGAAACCCCTGTATTACAACCTATTCCTGGAGGAGCAGCAGCAAGACCATTTATTACACATCACAATAGTTTGGATATTCCATTATATATGCGAATTGCTAATGAGCTATATCTAAAAAGACTAATCGTTGGTGGTTTTGATGGTGTTTATGAGTTTTCAAAAAACTTCAGAAATGAAGGTATGGACAGAACTCATAATCCTGAGTTTACTGCAATGGAAATTTACGTGTCTTATAAAGATTACAATTGGATGATGGATTTCTGTGAGCAGCTTTTAGAGCATTGCGCAATTGCTGTAAACGGAACTACAGAAGCTACTTTTGGAGAACATAAAATTAATTTCAAAGCGCCTTATGCAAGAGTAACAATGGCAGACTCTATTAAACATTTTACTGGGTTTGATATTACTGGAAAATCTGAAGATGATATCAGAAAAGCAGCCAAAGCTATGGGAATTGCTGTTGATGATACAATGGGTAAAGGAAAACTAATCGATGAGATTTTTGGTGAAAAATGTGAAGGTAACTACATACAACCAACCTTTATTACTGACTATCCAAAAGAAATGAGCCCTTTATGTAAAGAGCATAGAGAAAACCCTGAGTTAACTGAGCGTTTTGAGCTTATGGTTTGTGGTAAAGAAATTGCTAATGCGTATTCAGAACTTAACGACCCAATAGACCAACGTGAGCGTTTTGAGCACCAATTAAAACTTGCTGAAAAAGGTGATGATGAAGCTACTCAATTTATAGATTACGATTTTTTAAGAGCTTTAGAGTACGGAATGCCTCCTACATCAGGAATGGGAATAGGTATGGATAGATTAATTATGTTCTTAACTAATAATCAATCCATACAAGAAGTATTGTTTTTTCCTCAAATGAAACCAGAGAAAAAAGCCGTTGCAATGACAGATGAAGAAAAAGCTGTATTTGCAATTTTAAAAGCAAACTCACCAATAGACCTAAATGTTTTAAAGCAACAATCGGCATTAAGTAATAAAAAATGGGATGCAACTATTAAAGGTTTAACAAAAAATAAACTTGCAAAAGTGAACAAAACAGACGATGGATTGTTTGTTGAAATTTTGTAAGATTGTCTAAATAAAGATTAAAAAAGCCACGTAAAACGAGGCTTTTTTTATTTATAACATCGTTACCTATTAAAGATATTTTCAGCTAAACAACGATAAATACTTTTTAGTTTCAAGTTTTTTATTAATTTCACAACTCGCTATTAATCAGATAAAACCCAAATGAAAAAATTAAATTTACTCGCAATTCTACTTTTGTTATTAGTTTCATGTAATAATGACGACACTTTTGTTCCACAATGTGAAACTGCTTACAGCCTAGGTGAAAGTAATATTACCCATAGTAGTGCTACATTACATTGGCAAGACGATAATCCTTCTGCATCTTATACAATTGAGTATGGTCCAACAGGATTTGTCCTTGGTAGCGGTTCAACAGCAAATGCAACTGAAAAAAGCATAACAATAACTGGATTACAAGCTAATACAACTTATGATTTTTATGTAAAATCTATTTGTGATGCTAACAATGTTAGTATACTATCTGATGTTAGAAGTTTTTCAACGCAACCTCCACTGGTAGTTGCTGAATTCAGACCAAATTTATCTGAATTGAATCTGTTTCAAGGCGCTTTAAAAAACCTTCAACCTAGTGTATATACATTTGAGTATAAATTAAATACAGCTTTATATACTGATTATGCACACAAACAAAGAATTATTGCATTGCCACCTGGTGAAAGCATGACTTATAATGGAGATGGTTTACCAAACTTTCCTGATAACACTTTAATTGCTAAAACGTTTTACTATAATATTGATGATAGAAACGAACTTTTAGGAAAAACAATTATTGAAACTCGTGTTTTATTAAAAGTAAATGGAGAGTGGTTAACTGGCAACTACAAATGGAATGCATCTCAAACTGAAGCTGTTTTAGATAATACTGGCTCAACACTTCCTGTGACTTGGGTAGATAATAGTGGTTCAACAAATAATGTAAACTATAAAATACCAAGTGATCAAGATTGCTTTACATGTCACCAAACATACTTAAATGTCACTCCTATTGGTCCAAAGCTTAGAAGTATGAATTTTTCTATTAATGGTATAAATCAACTTAGAGCTTTAAAAGACCAAAACTATCTTACTGGTGTTTCAGACCCAAGTACTGTTAGTACGCTACCAAATTGGGAAGATGCATCACAACCAACTGAAGCAAGAGTTAGAGCTTATTTTGATATGAATTGCGCTCATTGCCATTCATCAGGTGGTTTTCATAACGAAAACTATTATGAAGCTTTAAAATTAAATTACGAAACATCATTTAATGACTCTAATATTTATGATAAACGTTGGAGTATTATGGCGAGGATTCAAACTTCAATTGATGGCTATAGTATGCCTTTTATAGGTGTAACAACACCACATACTCAAGCATTAGATTTAATTATTCCATACCTTGAATCGTTATAATTTTAACCATATAAAAATTAAAAAAGCCACTTAATAGTGGCTTTTTTAATACCCTTTATTGAATATTTTTAGTTAAAAAAACACTAAAAAAGAGATTGTATTTCCAAGTAAAGTAAGTATTCCTTATTTTCACGGCTATAACTATTAAAATTCCAACCATTTTGAGACATTTAAGTATTAAAGTTTTGACTTTAGTTTTAATCTTTTTTGTGTTTTCTTGTAATACAGCAAAAAAGGCAGCTAAATCAAAAGACGCAGCATCAGCTAGTGCAGATGCAAAACCTGTAAAGAAGGCAGGCAAAGACGATATTCAACCTTACGATAAGGTTATTACAAAAGAAGCTAAAACTGATGATGGACTATTCAAAGTTCATAAAATAGATGATAGCTTTTTTTATGAAATTCCAGACTCACTTTTTGAACGAGAAATGTTAATGGTAACTCGTATTGCTAAAACTGCTAGTGGCTTAGGCTTTGGTGGTGGAAAGCAAAACGAACAAGTGTTGCGTTGGCAGAAAAAAGATAAAAAAGTGCTTTTAAGAGTGGTTTCACACAATGTTGTTGCTGCAGATTCTTTACCAATACATGAAGCTGTTGTAAACTCCAACTTTGAGCCTGTATTATTTACTTTCCCTATAAAGGCTATTAGTAAAGACTCATTACATACAGTAATTGATGTTACAGATTTATTTAGTAAAGATATTAAGCCACTTGGCTTACCTGAATGGAGTAGAAAAAACTATAAAGTATCTCGTATTGAAAACGATTTATCATATATAGAAAGTATTAAAAGTTACCCTTTAAATATTGAGTCTAGACATGTTAAAACTTATAACGCAGGAGATCCACCATCAAACTCAGACACAGGAACAATATCTATTGAGCTAAACAACTCTATGATTTTATTACCAAAAGTTCCTATGATGCGTCGTATGTTTGATGAGCGCGTAGGATGGTTTACAAGTAATCAAACTGATTATGGTTTAGAAGATCAAAGAAGTAAAACTGTTACCTATTTAGATCGTTGGAGATTAGAAGTGAAGGATGAAGATATTGAGAAATTTAAAAGAGGTGAATTAGTAGAGCCTAAAAAACAAATTGTTTATTATATTGATAGAGCTACTCCAGAAAAATGGAGAACATACATAAAACAAGGTATTGAAGATTGGCAAGTAGCTTTTGAAGCTGCAGGATTTAAAAATGCTATTATAGCTAAAGATCCTCCAACTGTTGAAGAAGATCCAGAATGGAGCCCAGAAGATATTCGTTATTCTGTTGTGCGTTATTTAGCTTCACCAATACCAAATGCAAATGGACCTCACGTTAGCGATCCTCGAAGCGGTGAAATTTTAGAAAGTGATATTAACTGGTATCACAATGTAATGTCGCTTTTACGTGGATGGTTTTTTGTACAAACAGCTGCAATTAATCCTGACGCACAAAGCCCAGAATTTAAAGATGAAATTATGGGACGTTTAATACGTTTTGTATCGTCTCACGAAGTTGGTCACACATTAGGACTACCTCATAACATGGGAAGTAGTGTTGCTTACAAAGTTGAAGATTTACGTAGTGCTGAATTCACAAAAAAATATGGTACTGCACCTTCAATTATGGACTACGCTCGTTTTAACTACATTGCTCAACCTGAAGATAAAGGAGTTGCTTTAATGCCAGACATTGGAGTTTATGACAAGTATGCTATTTCTTGGGGTTACAGACCAATTTTAGACGCAAAAACACCTGAAGACGAAAAGAAAACTTTAGATAGTTGGATTTTAAAATACGCTGGTGACCCTATGTATAGATTTGGTCATCAACAAGCAGGAGATGTAGTTGACCCAAGTTCTCAAACAGAAGATTTAGGTGATGATGCTATGTTGGCTAGTGAATATGGTATTAAAAACCTAAAACGTATTGTGCCAAACCTAATAAAATGGACTACAAAAAATGGTGAAGGTTACGATGATTTAGATGAAATGTATGGTCATGTAATTTCGCAATTTAACAGGTACATGGGACATGTGTCTAATAATATTGGTGGTGTTTATGAGCATTATAAAACATCTGACCAAGCTGGAGCAGTTTATACTTATGTAGATAAAAATCATCAAAAAAGAGCTCTAGATTTTATTCAAGATAATTTATTTGAAACACCTGAATGGTTATTAGATAAAGAGATTTTTGGTCGTATTGAATTTGCTGGTTCTACTGAAAGAGTTAGAGGATTACAAGAACGTACTCTAAACAATATTTTAAGTTTAGGGAAAATGGCTCGTATGATTGAAAACGAAGCTCTTAATGGAAATGAGGCTTATAAGCTTATTGATATGACTCGCGATTTAAGAAATGGCGTTTGGAGTGAGTTAAGAAGCGGAAAGAAAATTGATACTTACAGACGTAATTTACAACGTGCTCATATTGATAGACTAGAGTATTTAATGACTGCTGAAAACCAAAGTGGAAGAACAAACAGTCCTTACGTAAAATCTACTGCTGTAAATACTAGTCAATCTGATATTAGAGCAGTCGTTAGAGCTGAATTAGTGTCTTTACAAAGTGCTATAAGATCTGGTTTAGGCAGAACAGGTGACTCTATGAGTAGAATACACTTGCAAGATGCATTAAAACGTATTGATGCTATACTAAACCCAAAAGGTTAATATAATTTTTTTGATATACTTAAAAAGGCTTCCAATTGGAAGCCTTTTTTATTTTAATATATTATCAATTCCTTGTTTATAAGCATCGAACTCTATCAAGTTATTATGATTGCCACCTTCAATTGTTGTAAAATTCAATTGATTTTTTGATGCAATTTCTGATAGTTTTTTCCCAGATTTAAAAGGTACAACAGCATCGTCAGTGCCATGAAACATGAAAATTGGACTATTTACTTTCTTAATAAATTCAAATGAAGGCAATTTATATTTTAAAAGATTAGTTACTGGATATATTGGAAATCGATGTTTAGCCACATCAGTAATACTGTAATATGGAGTTTCCAAAATTAATTGCTTTACTACATTTTTTGAAGCGATATAAGTTGCTATTCCTGTTCCTAATGAGCGACCATAAATAGTTATCATTTCAGCATTATAGTTTTCCTTCAAATAGTCATAACAAAACTGTGCATCGCTATAAAGTGCTGCTTCACTTAATGCTCCTGTGCTTTTTCCGTAGGTGCGATAATCCATTACCAAAACATCGTAACCTTTTTCTACAAAAAATTCTGTAATCTCTCCCCAACGTTGCAAATCACCAGCATTCCCATGAAAATATAAAATAACTCCTTTAGGGTTTTCAACTTTAAAATGAATAGCATTTATAACTGCGTTTTCATCTGTCTTCAGAAATAACTCTTCATAAGGATAAGAAAACTCAAACTTATAATCTTGTTGTAAAACTGTTGGTCTGAATAATATTTTTTCTTGAAGTAAATACAACGCCATTCCTATCATAACATATAATCCTAATATAATTATTATAGCCTTTTTAAGACCCTGTTTAAGCTTTTTTGGAACTATGATTGACATTGATGCTTGTTGTGGTTAAATCGATTGATTTTGGTTTAGAACGGATAATATCTTCTAGCATTAAATGATAAGATTCAAAATTATTCAAATCTTTATGTCCACCACCAATAACAGTATGCAATTTGGTGAGCTTCGGGTTTACTTGTGATAATTTCACACTTGTTTTATAAGGAATTAATTTATCATGTGTACCATGAATAATATGTATTGGACATTGCACATATTTTAACCATTTGTAAGTTGGTAATGGATATTTCATTAACAACGATAAAGGCATAAAAGGAGCGTAACGTGCAGTAACTTTAGTTAAGCTATAATAAGGCGCATCTAAAATGAGCATTCTTGGGTTATTCATAGAAGCTAATTTTGCTGCAAAGCCTGAACCTAATGAACGTCCATAAAGTATAATTCGGTCTTCGGTTGTTAATTCCTTCAACTTGTTATACACCTCTTGTAAATCTCTCTTTATTGCTTTTTGAGAACGTCGTCCTGTACTTTTGCCAAAGCCACGATAATCGACCATTAATACATTATAACCAAGCCTGGTAAAATCGACAGCAAATTTCCCCCAACCTTTAATACTTTTAGAATTACCTTTTAGATATAAAACAACGCCTTTACTCTCGCCTTTTGGTTTAAATTGTATACCATTGATAATGGCTCCATCTCTGGTTTCTAGATTATGTTCTTCAAACTTTTGATTATCATAATTAAACTGAAAATCTTTAGGTAGCTTTTCTGGCTTAAATAGCATATAGTCTTGTAAATAGTACAATGCAATACTTATTGCAATATAAATAATTACAATAGTGATGAGAGTAGATATCCAATACGCCATTAAGAAAATGTATTACTTACATACAAGATATAAAAAAAAGGCTTTAGCAACAATACCAAAGCCTTTAAATATCAAATTGTTAAAAACTAAAGTCCTAAAACTTCAGTTCCTTGTTCGTAAATTACATCTACAGGAATGTTTGCTTCACTTAAGCGATCTAAATCGGCTTGCAACTCTGCAGAAATTGTTCCTTTTTCTGCAACTAATTTAGCTACACCTTCATAATCACCATTACCTTGAAGCGTCAAAATAAGATTAGACATCTCTTTCATAGCCACAATCATTTTATCGAAGTCTACTTTGTAAGTTCCGTTCTCATTTCTCGTGAAAGCACCTTTTTCTTTAAAGAAGTTAAAACGAATCATGTTCGCTTTTCCGTGAGCTGAAGAAGCCCCAAAACGTACAGAACGGAAAATACCTGCCATAAAAGTAACCATGTTATCTTTTAAATCGTCTGTTAACTCTCCTTTAGCATTTAATTGCTGAATCATATATAATCCTAATATATCAGCCTTCCCTTCTTCTAAAGCGCTTGAATGTTCTTTAAGAGCTGTTCTTACTGTTCCTTTACCATTAATAGTGTTCTTAATTCCTAATCCGTGTGCTACTTCATGAAACATTGTGTTAGCAAAAAAGGCATCAAAAGTAATGTGTTTACGTTGGCTTTCGTCTATCAACACTTCAGAAATCGGAACCATAATTTTATCAAATTTGGCACGCATAGCATTCTTTAATTGTAAACGACGTGTTCCTTTTTGCAATTGTACTTCTTCATCATTTGGAAGGTTAATAGCAATAGTTTTACTTCCTGCATTACAATCTCCAGCATAGTAAACAACATCATAAGCATTTAAATCGCTATCTGTTCCTGGAGTTTCCTTTTTGTATTTTTCGTCTACAGGAAGTCCAACTTGCAATTCTGAAAGATAAGCACTAAAACGAGCTAAACGCTCACTCCACTCCATATCTTTAATTAGCACATATCCTTCATGCGCTGCTTTGTTACCAAATAAGGCATCTTCGTAAGTTTCAATTGGACCAATAACAATATCTAGAGTATTTGTTTTCATATCCATCCAAGCCAAATCACTTGGTTGATAGTTGTCATCTAATAACGCTTGTGCTCTTAACTCCAAATATTTTTTTAAACCTGCATCATCAGCCAATTTTGAGGCTTCTAATAATAAATCGGCAACTTCTCTAACTTCTTTTTCAAATTGTTTGTGATAAGGAATAGAATACAGCTTACCATTTTCATCACGACGCACAAAGTTGTAAATACTAGATTTATCTTTAATGTCCGCAGCTTCAAACTCTTCTTTGGTCATATCCTTCGGATAAAAGTTTGCACCTTTAGGTTTTGGACCAACACCTTCTACAAATGGCTCGTTTCCATTCAATCTTCCCCAAGGACCATAATTGATTTTCACAAAGGCTTTTGTGTCTTCGTCAGCAATTGAATTTAATAATTCGTCTTTATTTCCGTAAGCTTCATACCAAAACAAATCGTTCATTTTATCTGCCGCTTTGATAAGAATAGGAATCATTTTACGTTCGTTTTCTGTAAGTTTACTTACATCTGCAGTTAACTTAACTGTCACATATTTACTTAAGTTTTTTTGCATTTCTGTTTGTGTTGTTTCTTCAGTTACAGGTTCTTCTTTTTTTTCTTCTTTACAAGAAAAGGCAACTATAGTAACCATAAACAATGCTATTATTTTTTTCATCTTAATTAGTGTTTTTTGATTTGATTCAAAGTTAAGTATTTCGAAATTACTTTTCAACATATTTGGCAATAGGTATTTCATTAATGAAAACATTGTCTAAAACAGCTTTGCCGTTTTTTATAAATACTAATGCATAGGTATTATTTGGTATCGAATCTTGTTGAGCTTTCATATGAGCTAACTCAGCATTATATGCTTTTGTTTCATCCATATAAAATTTATTAAATGGATATACAATGTTTAACTCCTTTTCGAATTCATTATACCAATCAACTTTTGCTTTTATATAAAATTCTGATTTTGGCTCATTTTTAGTCACTTCAGTTACCTGAACAAATCCCAAACTATCGTGTTTTATTGTTACATAGACATCTTCATTGCGCTGCCAAGTAGTGTCAGCTGTTGAAAAAGTACTAGCTTCATAATTCAAAAAAATATACTTGCCTTTAAATGGATCTGATGGATCAACTGGCTGTGTTTTAAATTTAAAAGCTGTACCTGTTTTAAGAACATCTTCTTGTTGAAATACCATTTGTGATGGCACAAATAATTGAGCACATACGACAATGATAAACAGAATGAATATATAAAGTGTTTTCATAATTATTGTTTTAAACTATTTGTTTTTGATTTTTGTTTTTTCAACATATAATAGTTCGTCAAAAAGAAACCTACACCAACTCCTACAAATAATAATCCTCTTAAAACAAAACTCATATCTGTATCAAAAAACCTACATGTTACAAGTGCTGCTATAATAAGTAAGCCATAGTTCAATACACCAAAGTGAAACTTATCGGCTCCGATTTTTACAGTAACTACACCTAATGCAAAAATTAGCATATTGACAAGAATTGCTGGAACAATTTCATTGTTGATTCCTATAAAAAATAAAACTGTAAAAATTACAAACACGAACTGAAAGATATTAAAACTCTTCACCTTGTGCTTTAGGTATAAATACACAAGAGTTAAAATTGACATCAAAAATAAAATCGCTGACATATAAAGTTCCTGTACTTGAAAAGAATCAATTCTGATAATATCTTTCCACAACCATCTAAAACTTGCAATTAAAAGTATGGTGACTATTCCGAGTGAACCAGTTATCAAAAACCCATTACGTCTTAATTTTTGGTTTTCAAAGTAAGGTATCTTGCCTATGTTATAAAATAAACTGAATAAAAGGAGATAAAGTAAAAAACCTAAAGCCTCTTCGTGTTCCACAAAAGTTCCAAGTGTAATTATTAAGCTTAATGGAACAAGCCAATTTATAATAGATGTTATATTGGCATCTAGTTTATGTTTTAAGAGTTGCCAATAATGTGGCAATGACAAAGCCAAAAGAGCTAAATATAACCAAGGTGAATTACCATAATTCATAAAACTATAACCATAAGAGCATGCATACCAGGTTATGAAAACCAAATGCAGAATCATTATTGAATTAGATTTGAGTAGATAAATTAGAGGTAAGCAAAGCAGTATCCAAGTGAGTAAAAATGAACTCATATTACCTGGAATATTATAAATTTGTGCAACAAGGGATATGCTTGCTCCTACAGCAAAAAACAAAAATGTGCCTGATGCCTCTTTCCAAGTTGCACTCTTCTTTTTTAGTATTGAAAAACCTACAAAAAACTGCCCTATTAACAGTGGTAAAAATGCAAATATAGTTTTTGTGCTTCTTGTAAAGTCATCCCAATTATGAGCAAGTATTAGTATAATTCCTAATCCAACCAAAATAGATCCCAACACACCAAAGACCATAAATAATTTGTTAGGAGAGTTATTTTGTTTAGAATGATAATACTGCTCTATGCTTAAAGCTACCTCTTTTGATATAACCTTGTTTTCTATCAATTCAGGCAATTCTTTTATGAGTTTTAAGTTCATCTTTTTTGATTTTCAGGTTAAATGTAAACTATTATTCTTTTGTTTAAAACCTCACAAGCCCAAACCTGTGAGGTCCTGGGTTAACTAACTAACCAATCATCAAAACAAAAAAATCATATAAACGATGATGCCTTCAGCAATTCCTGTAACAATACTCATTCCGAGTATATCTTTAATTTTGCTTTTTAAGAAAAAAATAGCACTTAATATAGCCATAATTGCAGCCAGTAAAATTTCTAAAGCATCTATTTTAGAGAGCAGAAAAGTAATCCCTGTAAATGCTGCTGTGATTGCAACTGTTATTACACAAAACTTGATAATTTCTGCTTTACTATAGTTACCTTCTAAAAAGCCTTTTTGTAAATCTCTTAAAATTGATAAAATAAAGAGCAATGGCACAACTGATAAAAATGGTGCAAAAATAATTTTGATACCCTTAATTATGGATAAATCGTTATACACAAAAAAAGCGATAGCTGTAAAGGCCAATAAGCCAGTTACAATGATAGATTGAAATGTAAATAATAATTCTCGTTTACTCGAATTACTTTTTGGGTTCTGATTGTTAAAAAATAGATTCATAATTTTAAAATTTTGATGATTAAACTTTATATTATTAAGCAGATAAAAAGAAAACATGAATGGCTAATGAGAGTAACACTCCGCTTAAAATTCCGTTAGCTCTCAAGTTATTGTATAGTATGTAATTTAGCACATAGCTACTAATAGTAGTTGAATTAATTAGGTGTGCAAAAATGAGGTTGTCTTCTAATTTTTGACTCGTAGTATACTCAAGTAATTGCATAAAACTAATACTAATAACTACTGTTAATATTAATAAAACTGTAGCTGGCTTTTGGTTTTTGAGTTTATACTCATCGGTATTTTGTGGTAAAAAATGTTCAATTAAAATAAACCTCACAAAAAACAACATTGGTATTGGAAACAAGATAGATGCAATAATTTTTATAACATCTTTAAGGGTTTTTATCTCATCATAGCCCAAAAAAACCAGGTATATAAATACCAAAACCGAAACTCCAGTTGTAACTAAAAAAGCTGTATTAACTTGTTTAAGCTTCATAATTAGTAATTAAAATCCATTAGGCACTTGTACGTTGCTTGCCATAAACTCAATACATGAATTGTAGTTTTCAATTATTTCATATTGAATAGTTTTTGAGTAGACTGTAATTGCTGTTAATACAATTACAAAAACTGATACTTTAATAAATCGTGTCATAATAATTTTGTTTTGTTGATTACATGGCAAATCTGCGACGAATTGGCTTCACTTAAAACACAATTTTTACAATTTACTGACGATATATTTTTATATTTATACATCTTAAATACCATATTTATTAATCAAATAAATATTTAACTGACGATTTAATGACAGATTTAAATGCAATAATTTCAACATTTTCTAATGAAGAACAACAGAAATTCATCGCTTATTTAGAGAAAAAGAACAAGCGCAATGACACAAAAAACATTCAACTATTTAAGCTTTTGACTAAAGATGACTATACTTCAAAAGAGCTTTGTCTCAAACTATACAAAAGCAACAAGAAAGACGCATATCATGCACTACGAAAGCGTTTATACCAGTCGTTGATTGATTTTATAGCAAACAGCACAATTGAAGAAGAAAACTCTGTTGACATGCAAATTATAAAATACATAGTTGCAGCAAGAACCTTTTTACTACACAATAAACCAAAGGTAGCCTACAGTATTTTAGACAAAGCAGAAACATTGGCTCAAGAACATTACCTATTCCCTATTCTTAATGAAATTTATCATACAAAAATTCAGTATGCTTATGCATATACATCAGTAAACATTGATGATATCATCAAAAAATTTAAAGCCAACCAAAAAAATCACTATCTCGAAGACGAACTTAATATAGTATATGCAAAAATTAGACAAACACTTAACAATATCACTTACAGAGGCGAGATAATAGACTTTCAGACAATACTAAACCAAACATTACAAGAACACAATATAAGCATTAGCGAGTCGATGTCCTTTAAATCTTTATATCAGTTAATGACTATAGTGAGTATTTCGGCGTTTGTAACTAATGACTACTTAAAAATTGAACCCTTTTTGATAGATACATACAAAGCGATTAAAGAACATAAAACCAAGGACAAGCAATTATTTTATCATATTCAGGTAGTGTATATGATTGCAAACACATTATTCAGAAACAAAAAATTTAACGATTCAACTCATTATTTAGAGTTAATGCATCAGCTAATGTTAAGTAGTCGAAAAAAATATTATAATACATTCAAACTAAAATACAATTTACTACTTGCACTCAATTACAATTACTCAAACCAGCAGGAAAAAGCAATTGTATTATTAGAAACCTTCAAAATCCCAAAGCATGCAGACACTGAGTCATTACTTGACATCTATTTAAGTTTAGTGATGTTTTACATACAGAAAAGCGAATTTAAAAAAGCACAACACATCTTCTCAAAATTCTACCACACAGATCATTATTATACTGAAAAAGCAGGTAAAGAATGGGTTATTAAAAAGAATCTAATAGAAATAATATTGCATATCGAACTTAAAAATATCGATTTGGTAGAGTCTCGCTTATTGAGCTTTAGAAGACAATACTACAATTATTTAAAACAAATAAAACAAGAACGTGTTATTAAGTACTTAAGTTTTGTAGAGTCTTATTACAAAAATCCAGAGCATATAAACTCATCAGATTTTATAAACAAAGTAGATAGCTCGTTTGAGTGGATTGAAGCAGAACGTGAAGATATTTTTGTCATGAGTTTTTATGCTTGGTTAAAAAGCAAAATGGAACAAAACGATTTATATATCACAACTTTAGACCTCATCAAAAAAGCGCAAATTGTTAATTAGTAGTTAAAAATCTAAAACGCATTAAACCATTTTAAAAGTCTGAAGTCAAAGAAGCGTAACTTTAAAAAATTAAAACATGAAAAACCTATTAATGATAGCACTTGCTGTTTTTACCTTACAAGCAACTGCTCAAGAAAATAAAAAAGAGGCACGAAAAGGCGAAATGAAAGAACGTATGGAAGCTCGTCAAGATATGAGTGCAGAAGACATTGCAAAACTGCAAACAAAAAAAATGACATTGCATCTAGATCTTACAGACGCTCAACAGCGTGATGTTGAAAAATTACTTTTGGAAGAGGCAAAAGTTAGAAAAGCTAAAATGGAAGAGTATAAAGCCAGAAAAGGAGAAGGTGAAACAAAAAAGCCTTCAAATGAAGAAAGAGTAAAAATGATGAACGAAAAGCTTGATCATCAAATTGCAATGAAGAAAAAAATGAAGGCAATTTTAAATGCTGAGCAATTTGAAAAATGGGAAAAAATTCAAGCAAAAAGAAGTGGAGAAAGAGGAAAAAGAAATTTTAAAAAAGAGCATAAACAATAAATTTTAATACCTAGTTAGTATTGGGTTATTCATGAAAAGGCATTGATTATATATCAGTGTCTTTTTTATTTATGTTTATATTCAAAAAAATTATTACTTTAGTATCTTATTTATTTTTAAAAAATTAATCCGATGAAAAAAATAATTACACTTTGCGTTTTTGCTTTTGCTTTAGTTCTTGGTACACAAACCATGAATGGACAAACTATGGTAGAAATTAACCAAGCAGCATTCACAAAAACTCAAGAACTTAAAAAAATTATAAAGTTTGATGCAGAAACTGAAGAAGAAGTATATTTAGTTTATCAAGCATACGAAAGTAAAATGTATAACGTAAACCAAAGTATTGCTAATGGTGATGTTATTTCTGATGAAGACAAACAAAAAGTAGAATCAATGCTTTTTAAAAGATTCAAAAAAATATTTACTGAAGAACAATACGAGTTGTATTTAACAACTAATAATAGTATTTCTGACGATCAATAATATTTTCTTTCAAAATATAAAAAAGGCGATTAAAAAATTTTAATCGCCTTTTTTTATTATAGTTGTTTTGCAACTTTATCTACAGCAGCAATAGTATCATCAATATCTTTATAGGTTAGTGCATCACTTATAAACCAAGTTTCAAAAGCACTTGGAGCAATATAAACTCCTTCGTTTAACATACCATGAAAAAAGGCTTTAAAGGTCTCGTTATTACCTTTTGCTGCACTTTCAAAATCAACCACTTCGTCTTTATCAAAATGAATTGATATCATTGAGCCTACTCTATTAATAGTATGAGTAATGTTGTTCTTTTTAAGTGCATCAGCACAACCTTTATGTAGATATTCGGTTTTTTCTGCTAATCTATTAAAGACTTCTTTATCATTATTTAATTCCGTAAGCATTGCTAAACCAGCTGCCATAGCCAATGGATTTCCACTTAAAGTTCCTGCCTGATAAACAGGACCTATTGGAGCTAAATAATTCATAATCTCATTTCGAGCAGCAAATGCTCCAACTGGCAAACCTCCACCTATAACTTTTCCGAAGCAAACAATATCCGCATTCACTTTATAAAGTTCTTGAGCTCCACCTTTTGCCAAGCGAAAACCAGTCATTACCTCATCAAAAATTAAAAGAATATTATTGTCATCACATAAGTTTCTTAATTTTTGAAGAAAATTATCTTTTGGAGGTATACAACCCATATTACCTGCAACAGGCTCTATAATAATACATGCTATTTCACTCTTGTTAGCTTCAACTAACTCTTTAACATTATCAATATCATTATATCTTGCAAGTAATGTGTCTTTAGCTGTGCCTTTTGTAACACCTGGACTATTTGGTGTACCAAATGTAACGGCTCCACTTCCTGCTGCAATTAAAAACGAATCGCTATGACCATGATAGCAACCAGCAAATTTTATTATTTTATCTTTTTTAGTAAACCCTCTAGCCAAACGAACAGCACTCATACATGCTTCTGTACCAGAATTAACAAAACGTATTTTATCAATATTTGGCACCATTGAAACTGCTAATTCTGCAATTTTTGTTTCAATTTCTGTTGGCATTCCAAACGATGTTCCAAGCTTTGCTTTTTCTATAACCGCTTTAATTACTGGATCATAAGCATGACCAAGTACCATTGGTCCCCAAGAATTTATATAATCAATAAATTTATTATCATCTTCATCAAACACATAAGCTCCTTTAGCAGACTTTGCAAAAATTGGAGTGCCTCCAACTCCTTTAAATGCTCTTACTGGAGAATTTACTCCACCTGGAATAACTTGTTCTGCTTCTTTAAATAAAGCACTACTACGTTGGTATAACATTATCTTAATTAGATTTTACAATAAGGATTTGACCAATACTTATACTATTATCAGACAACCCATTTAATTTTTGAAGCTCTTGAACCGTTAAATTATATCGTTTAGATAACGAATATAAGGTATCTCCTTTCACGACTTCGTGAGTAATTTGATCAGACGATTTTGTTTTCTTTTTTGTTGGAGTTCCTAAAACTTCTTCATCGTATTTATATAACTGAAATCTTTCAATTAGGCTTATTAATTTTTCAGGATATTTTTTGTCTGTAGCATAACCAGCAGCACGTAATCCCTTTGCCCAAGCTTCATAATCATCTTCATCTAACTTAAACAGCCCTGAATAACGACTTCTTGTAGTTAAAAACTTTGAATGATCTTCAAACGATTCATTAGCATGTTTATATTTCCTAAAACATTCTTGTGATGCATCATCATCATGATGAATAGTTTCTCCAGTCCAATCATGACATTTTATTCCAAAATGATTATTTGCTTCAACAGCCAATCTGCCTTTACCTGAAGCAGACTCTAATATACCTTGTGCTAATGTAATACTAGCAGGAATTTTATATTTACGCATTTCTACTTTAGCAATGTCACTAAAATTTGCTATATAATCTTCAGTTGTATTTGTATAACTAGACACAGGTGTCGATTTAATATCTTCCTCTTCTACTTTATCGTCTTCAATCTCTGTAGTTTTATTTGTTTCAGTCTTTACAATAACTCGCTCAGTTTTTGCTTTAGAGTTTTTCTTTTTGGTTACTATACGCTTTTTGGAGCCACAACTCACAATTACTAAACCAAGCATTAAGACTAAAAGGATGCGTTTCATATATTTATTAGCGTATTAAAGGTAGTTGTTTCTGTTTTAAAGTTTTATTCATTCCTTCTATACCTTGGAGTCCACCAGTATGAATAGCTAAAATTTTTGAGCCTTTTGGAAAATGTCCCTTATTTACCAAATCAAAAATTCCATACATCATTTTACCAGTATAAACAGGGTCTAACGGAATATTATTTTCTTTCTTAAACTGGTTTATAAAACTGATTAATTTCTCATTTATTTTGGCATAACCTCCAAAATTATAATCAGTAACAAGTTCCCAATTAGATTTCGTGGCAAATTTACTAATTTCTTCTTGTAAAAAATCACCTTTTAAAGCAGGAAATCCAATAATTTTTTGATTGAGTTTAGAGCTATTTATTAGTCCTGAAATTGTTCCTCCTGTACCAACAGAACAACAGATATAATCATAACCAAAGTCGACATCTGTTAAAATCTCTTCACATCCTTTTATAGCCAAACTGTTTGTGCCTCCTTCAGGTATTAAATAAAAGTCTTCAAACTCTACTTCTAATTGCTTAATTGAACTCTCTAAAGTTTTTAATTTATACTCTTCTCTGGAAATAAACTTAAATTCCATTCCGTTTTGCTGAGCAAATTTTAAGGTAGGATTAGATTCAATTTTTGATGTTAATTCTTCTCCTCTAATTATTCCAATTGTTTTAAATCCAAATTCTTTACCAGCCGAAGCTACTGCTGCAATATGATTAGAATATGCACCTCCAAAGGTTAATAGCGTATTCTTATTAAGTTGCTTAGCTTCTAACAAATTGTACTTTAGTTTTCGGTATTTATTACCCGAAACAAATGAATGAATAGCATCTTCACGTTTTATATAAATCTCAACATTTGATGAATTGAGAAAATTCACATATTGATTAACGCTTTTATTTAGACTAAAAATCATGCCTGCGAAGATATTTTAAATAATTAAAAAACGATCTCGATTTTAAATAATTAAAGTCGTTTTCATTTGCATAAGCTTCGCGTTCAAACAAAATATTTCTATAAGCTAAATTTCTGTTTCTATATTGAATACATCGAATTAAAAATTCAAACCCATACCAAATAAAAAAAGGAATAATTAACAATTCTATTTGCTGTCTTAAATGAATCATCTCATGATTAATCAATATTTTATCAGCTTTTGATGCTTTATACTTCAAAAACACAAATGGAAAAATGGTAATTCCTGTATAACCTTTTGGCACTATATATTTAGATATAAAAATCATATTTTATCAATCTCAAAAATCTTTCTAATTTACATTATCTTTGTGATATATGAAGAAATATGTCCCTATTGAAGAAGGCGATTATTACTTAACACCAGAAGGATATCGCTGTTTCACAGAGCAATATCATTTAAAACGTGGTTATTGTTGCGAAAGTGGATGCAGACACTGTCCTTATGGTTTTAATAAAAATACAGATTTAAAAAAAAAGTAATGCAAGTAACTACAGCAACGTTTAAAGATCAAATTTTAGAAGGTATTCCTAGTATATTACCTCAACCAAAACCATACGAAGCATCAATAAATCATGCGCCAAAGCGTAAAGAGATACTTACTGACGAGGAAAAAAAGCTAGCATTACGAAACGCATTACGCTATTTTGATAAAAAATTCCATGCAGAATTATTACCAGAGTTTAAGCACGAATTAGATACTTACGGACGTATTTACATGTATCGATTGCGCCCAGATTATAAAATGTATGCGCGACCAATTGATGAATATCCTGCAAAATCAAAACAAGCTGCAGCAATAATGTTAATGATACAAAATAATCTGGATTATGCAGTTGCACAGCATCCTCTTGAATTAATTACTTATGGTGGTAATGGAGGAGTATTTTCTAACTGGGCTCAATACAGATTAACCATGAAGTATTTAGCAGAAATGACTAATGAGCAAACACTTGTTATGTATTCTGGACATCCAATGGGATTGTTTCCAAGTCATAAAGATGCACCAAGAGTTGTGGTTACAAACGGAATGATGATTCCTAATTACTCTAAACCTGATGATTGGGAAAAATTCAACGCTTTAGGAGTCACTCAATATGGACAGATGACTGCAGGAAGCTATATGTATATTGGACCACAAGGTATTGTTCATGGCACAACTATTACAGTATTAAATGGTTTCAGAAAAATAAAAAAATCGCCAAAAGGAAACTTGTTTGTTACGTCTGGATTAGGAGGTATGTCAGGAGCACAGCCAAAAGCTGGTAACATAGCTGGATGTATTACAGTTTGTGCAGAAGTAAACCCAAAAATCACTCAAGTTAGATTAGACCAAGGATGGATAGACGAAAAAATTACCGATTTAAACGCACTTGTTGCTCGAGTAAAAAAAGCTAAAGCTGAACAAGAAACAGTTTCAATTGCTTATTTAGGAAATATAGTTGAAGTATGGGAGAAGTTCGATGAAGCAGATATACATATCGATTTAGGAAGTGATCAAACTTCACTTCATAATCCTTGGGCTGGAGGTTATTACCCTGTAGATATTTCATTTGAAGATGCCAATAATATGATGGCAAACAATCCACAATTATTCAAAGAAAAGGTTCAAGAAACATTGCGTCGTCATGCTAAAGCAATTAATAAACACACCGCAAAAGGCACTTACTTTTTTGATTACGGAAATGCTTTTCTATTAGAAGCTTCTCGAGCTGGAGCTGATGTAATGTCAGATAATCCAACTTTAGGACGTGAGTTTAAATATCCAAGTTATGTTCAAGACATAATGGGTCCAATGTGTTTTGATTATGGATTTGGACCATTTCGTTGGGTTTGTGCTTCAGGAAAACCAGAAGATTTAGCTAAAACAGATGCTATTGCCTGTAAAGTTCTTGAAGAAATAAAGACTAATTCACCTGAAGAAATTCAGCAACAAATGTCTGATAACATTCAATGGATAAAAGGAGCTCAAGAAAATAAATTAGTAGTTGGCTCACAAGCAAGAATACTGTATGCTGATGCAGAAGGTAGAATGAAAATTGCAAAAGCTTTTAATGATGCCATTGCGAAAGGAGAGATTGGATATGTTGTTTTAGGCCGTGATCATCATGATGTTTCAGGAACAGATTCACCATATAGAGAAACTAGTAATATTTATGATGGATCTCGCTTTACGGCAGATATGGCAATACATAATGTTATTGGAGATAGCTTTAGAGGAGCAACTTGGGTAAGCATCCACAATGGTGGTGGTGTTGGTTGGGGAGAAGTTATAAATGGCGGATTTGGTATGGTTCTTGATGGTACTACAGATGCAGAAAGACGCTTAAAATCAATGCTATTTTGGGATGTAAATAACGGAATCGCAAGACGAAGTTGGGCTAGAAATGAAGAAGCTGTTTTTGCTATTAAACGTGCTATGGAAGTAGAACCAAATTTAAAAGTAACTCTTCCTCATACGGTTGATGATGAATTATTGAACTCGTTATAATCATAAATAAAAATTGCAATGAAAAAAATTATGAAAACTTTACCGTTGTTACTGTTATTAGTATTGGTAGCAACTTCATGCAGCTCTGTAAGAGTAGCATCAGATTATGACAAAAATGCAAACTTTAGTCAATTAAAAACTTTTGCGTTTTATAAAACAGGAATTGACAAAGCCGAAATTAGCGACCTTGACAAACGTCGAATTTTACGTGCTATTGAATCAGAATTATTGGCCAAAGGTTATACCAAATCAGAAAACCCAGATATGCTAGTAAGTATATTTACAAAATCTCAGCAACGTGTTGATGTATACAACAATGCTTGGGGTTATGGCGGCTGGGGCTGGGGAGGTTTCGGCGGCTGGGGTTGGGGCTGGAATCAGCCATCAGTTTCAACAAGAACAGAAGGTACATTATATATTGATTTAATAGATGCCAAGAAAAAAGAACTTGTATGGCAAGGTATGGGCACAGGATATTTATCTCAGAATATGGAGAGAAAAGAAGAACGTATTAAAGAATTTGTAACTAAGGTTATGGAAAAATATCCTCCAGGGATATCACAATAATATATATTAAAAGCGACTCAAAATTGAGTCGCTTTTTTTATTTCTTAAACACAAAAAATACAGCTAACACTAAAAACAAAAAACCTATAGCATGGTTCCATTTAAAAGATTCATTCTTAAAAGCAATAAGCGTAAATCCCATAAAAACAATTAAAGTAATAACTTCTTGCAAAACCTTCAATTCTACCAACGAGAATGGTCCGCCATTGCCTTTAAACCCAATTTTATTAGCAGGCACTTGAAAGAAATATTCAAATAAAGCTATTCCCCAGCTTATTAAAATTATAGCAATTAATCCAAGTTTATTAAACCATTTCCATTCAGCAAATTTTAAATGACCATACCAAGCTAAAGTCATAAAAACATTTGACATAATTAATAAAACGATAGTGTAAAATCCCTTCATTATTTTCAAAAATTATATTGAATTAAATGTATTGAATTTCATAATTAGTTTTACAATTTAACAATCATAATTATCAATTAAATGTTTCATTCTAAAAACCCTATCTTTGCCGACTTTCAGAATAATTGAATTATGATTTTAGGACAAACAACCCGAAAAAACTTTACTCAAAATCCAAAAAACGATATTCTCTCAGGATTAACTGTTGCATTAGCATTAGTTCCTGAAGCAGTTGCATTTGCATTCGTAGCAGGTGTTGACCCTCTTGTTGGTCTTTATGGAGCTTTTATGATGGGAATTGTCACAGCTTTATTTGGAGGACGACCAGGAATGATTTCTGGTGCTACAGGCGCAATGGCAGTTGTAATGGTGCATTTAATTCAGAAAGGAAATGAAGTTGGGATTACTTTAGATAACCCTGTTGAGAATCTTGGTTTGCAATGGCTATTTATCACACTTCTATTCGTTGGAGCTATTCAAATATTAGCTGGTGTTTTTAAATTAGGAAAGTTTGTTCGGCTAATCCCTCATCCAGTGATGATGGGCTTTGTTAATGGTTTAGCAATTGTTATTTTCTTGTCTCAACTAGGCTTATTTAAAGAAACTGTAAATGGTGAAAGCCAATTTATGACTGGACAAGCACTTTGGACCATGTTAGGCTTTGTGGCTTTAACTATGGGTATTATGTATGGTTTACCAAAATTGACAAAAAAAATTCCTGCTGCTTTATTGGCAATAATAGTAGTAGCATGTATAACAATTTTTGGAGGTATTGAAGTAAGTACAGTTGGTTCATTTATAAAAGATGGTGGAGGCGAAGGTCTTCAAGGAACACTACCTACATTCCAAGATCAAATATTTACATTATTTTATACACTACAAGGTCATTGGGATTTAATTTTGTCTACAGCTTTTATACTTGCTGCAGTTGGTTTAATTGAGTCACTTATGACACTAAATTTAGTTGATGAAATTACAGAAACTAGAGGAAACGGAAATAGAGAATGTGTCGCTCAAGGTGGTGCAAATATCTTAAACGGACTCTTTGGTGGAATGGGTGGATGTGCTATGATTGGACAATCAATTATTAATGTAGATTCTGGTGGACGAGGTCGTCTTTCTGGTGCTGTTGCTGCAGTTGCGTTACTTTGTTTTGTGCTATTTGGAGCGCCCTTAATTGAGCAAATTCCTATTGCTGCACTTGTTGGCGTAATGTTTATGGTTGTTATAGGAACTTTTGCTTGGAGTAGTTTCAGGATTATTAGAAAAATACCATTATCGGACGCTATTGTTTTAATTGCAGTTTCTACAATCACTGTCTGGAAAGATTTAGCTGTTGCAGTTATAGCAGGTGTCATTATATCGGCTTTAGTATTTGCTTGGAAAAATGCAACTATGATTAGAGCTCGCAAACGCATACAAACTGATGGTACTAAAACTTATGAAATTTGGGGACCTTTATTTTTTGGTTCAGTCCAAAATTTCAATGCTAAATTTGATGTGAAAAATGATCCACAAAATATTGAAATAGACTTTGTTGAATCTCGTGTAAGTGATCATTCTGCATTAGAAGCTATTTTTAATTTAGTGAACAAATATGAAGCTGAAGGAAAATCGATTAAATTGAAACATTTAAGTGAGGATTGTAAGGCTTTAATGTATAAGGCTAGTCCTAAATTTAAAGAAGTAATAGTTGAAGCTGTTGACGATCCTCGTTATCATTTAGCTGCTGACCCAGAAAAGTTTACTAAACCGCTTTCGGAATATAAATTATAAAAAAAGCGACTCAATTGAGTCGCTTTTTTTTATTTAGTAATTTAATAAGCTTTCTATTTTCTTTTTCACCTTTTCAGTGGAAGGAATCATGGTTTCTTCTAAAGTAGAATTTAACGGAATTGCTGGCATATTCTCACTACCAATAGTCATTACTGGAGCATCTAAAAATTTGAAGCACTCTTCCTGAATTTTTCCTGCTAAAGCTCTTGCAAAACTATTATTAGAAGGTTCTTCAGTAACCACCAAACACTTTCCTGTTTTCTTAACCGATTTCATAATCGTTTCTTCATCTAATGGAAACAACGTGCGTAAATCAATAACTTCAATTTGGTCTTTCATTCCAAGCTCTTCTGAAGCATTCATTGCCCAATGCACTCCCATTCCGTAAGTCACAATAGTTAAAGTTTCTACATTTTCTTGTTTCCAGATTTCTTGTAACACCCAAGCTTTACCAAATGGTAACACATAATCTTCGGCAGGCTCTACTGATGTTGCACCTTGTGTTCCTTTAACTTTTGACCAATACAACCCTTTATGTTCTAAAATGACTACTGGATTCGGATCATAGTAGGCAGCTTTCATCAGGCCTTTTAAATCGGCTCCATTACTTGGATATGCAATTTTTATTCCTCTAATATTAGTTAAAACACTTTCAACAGAAGATGAATGATAAGGACCACCACTTCCATATGCTCCAATTGGAACACGCAAAATCATACTTACTGGCCATTTTCCGTTAGACAAATAACAACTACGACTTACTTCGGTAAACAACTGGTTTAATCCTGGCCAAATATAATCTGCAAACTGAACCTCAACAATAGGTTTTAAACCAACTGCACTCATTCCTACTGTTGACCCAACTATAAAGGCTTCCTGTATTGGTGTATTGAATACTCTATCGTCTCCGAATTTTTGAGCTAATGTTGCTGCTTCTCTAAAAACACCTCCAAGTCTTCCTCCTACATCTTGTCCGTAAAGCAAACACTCTTTGTGCTTTTTCATCAATTCTTCAACTGCAAATAAAGCACAATCTACCATCACTACTTTATCTGCGCCTTTAGGAGAACGCTCTCCTTTTTCTTCAGTAATTGGTGTTGGTGCAAAATCGTTCGTAAATAAATCTTCTGGTTTTGGGTCTTCAGCTTTTAATGCTTTTTCAAAATCAGACTGAACTTTCGCTTTCGCCGAATTTTCTATAGCTAGAATTTCTTCAGAAGAAAATCCGTTATCTTTTAATTGTTTTTTTAATACTGGATAAGGATCACGAGAACGTGCTTCATCTAAATCATCACGATACCATTCCATTCGAACACCAGATGTATGATGATTTAATAATGGTACTTTAGCATGAATTAAAAAAGGCCTACGTTCTTTACGAATTGTTTTGATGACTTTTTTAACCGCTTCATAACTTTCTGTAAAGTTGGCTCCATCTATTGATATAGCTTCTAACCCATTGAATCCTCTAGCATATTCAAAAGCATTTTGAGCTCTGGTTTCTGCTGCATTTGCAGAAATATCCCAACCGTTGTCTTGTACTAAAAAGATAATTGGCATTTGCTTTAAAGCTGCCATTTGGAAAGCTTCTGCAATTTCACCTTCTGTAACTGAAGCATCACCAAGCGAACACACCACCAATGGTAAATCCTCTAATGTCTTATCATCCAACCCTTGTAATTCTTTGTATTGCATTCCCATTGCAACTCCTGTGGCAGGAATAGCTTGCATTCCTGTTGCTGACGATTGATGCGGAATTTTAGGTTTATCGTCATCCTTTAAACTAGGATGCGAATAATAGGTTCTTCCTCCAGAAAACGGATCATCTTTTTTAGCTAACAATTGCAACATTAAATCGTAAGGTTGCAATCCGAACGATAATAACATTGCATCATCTCTGTAATAAGGAAAAGCATAATCTTGAGGTAATAATTGCATTCCTATTGCAGTCTGAATTGCTTCATGACCTCGTGATGTTGCATGTACATATTTTGAAACTTGCTTAAAATTAGCTTCATACAGTTCTGCCATTGACTTAGCAGTGCACAAGTTTAAAAACCCTTTTTTTAATATCTCTTTATTCATCTTATATCTTTCTATCTACATCAAATTGTTCAAAATAATCAGCTACGCGACGTACAAAACTTCCACCTAAAAAACCGTCAACAACTCTGTGATCAAAAGACAATGATAAATACATCATACTTCTAATAGCAATTTCATCTCCCTTCTCTGTTGTGATGACTTCTGGGCGTTTTTTAATAATTCCGAGCGCTAAAATGGCAACTTCAGGTTGATTAATAATTGGTGTTCCCATAACGCTCCCAAAGGTTCCAACATTTGAAATTGTGAATGTGCTTCCTTTTATATCGTCGCCAGCTAGTTTGTTTTCCCTTGCTTTATTTGCTAATTCGTTGACGTTTGCTGCAAGCTGTTTTAAATCTTTAGTATCAGCATTTTTAACCACAGGAACAATTAAATTTCCACTTGGTAATGCTGTTGCCATACCAATATTTATATCTTCTTTGACAATAATATTATTTCCATCAACAGACGCATTGATATTTGGATAATCCTTCACTGCTTTTGCTACAGCTTCAACGAACAATGGTGTAAATGTTAAACGTTCTCCATATTTCTTTTCGAAAGCTACTTTATTCGCATTTCGCCAATTTACCATATTAGTTAAATCTGCTTCAACATAAGCAGTAACATGAGGTGATGTATGTTTTGAGTACACCATATGATCTGCAATCATTTGGCGCATTCTATCCATCTCAATTACTTTTCCTTTGCCTTTATCAAAATTTAATTGAGGAATTCTATAGGCAGTTGGATCATGCATTATATTTGGTTGAACAAACTTAAATGGTCTTCCAATTTCAATATATTTCTGTAAATCACTTTTTCGCAAACGCCCATTATTTCCAAAAGCTGGAATTCGTGCCAATTCTTCAAAACTGATATGATGCTCCTTTGCAATACTTTTAATTAGTGGAGAATAAAATGTACTATTTTTTTGTTTTGCAGCAGGTAATTGTATATGCTTACTTTGGGTCTCAGAAATGTTTCCGTAATGAAACTTCTTACTTAAAATTTGATTAAACGTTTCTGGTTCAGATGATTTCTTTTCGCTTGAATGTGTATCGAATTTACTCGAACTGACAACTTTTTCAACTTTATCTGTTTTAGTTTTTACCTCTTTAGAAACTTCAAGAATAGCCAATACTTCTCCAACAGGCACCACGTCTTTAGCTTGAAACATAGTTTTTATTAATGTTCCTGATGCTGGAGCTGGTACTTCGTTATCAACTTTATCAGTCGCAACTTCAAGAATGATATCTCCTTCGTCAAATGAATCTCCTTCATTAATTAACCAATTAATTATCGTTCCTTCTGTTATGCTTTCGCCCATTTTGGGCATTTTTAATTCAAATTTTGACATTCTTTAAATTCTTATCATATTGGATTCCGTATCAAGTGCGGAATGACAAATCTATTTTTTCATAAAGTCACGAAGTGTATCATAAACACCTTCTTGAATTTTCATATTATCTGGCACTTCCCTTAAAGGCTCTACTTCTTTTAAACTATTATGGCAATCAACTGGTAATTGTTGATACAATTGAGTACCTTTTGTTTTCCAAGTAATCATTTCAGCTGTCACTTCTTTAATTACTTTAGCAGGATTTCCTACTACCAAACTCCTTTTTGGAATAATAGTTTCTGCTTTTACGAAAGACATTGCTCCAACAATACTTTCATCTCCAATTTCGGCATCATCCATTATGACAGTATTCATACCAATAAGACAATTTTTACCCAAATTTGCGCCATGAATTATTGCTCCATGACCAACATGTGCACTTTCTTTTAATGTAATGGATTTTCCTGGAAACATATGCACAGTACAATTTTCTTGTACATTTACACCATCTTCTAAAATGATTTGTCCCCAATCTCCACGTATTGCAGCTCCTGGACCTATATAACAGTTTTTACCAATGATGACGTTTCCTGTTACAGCAGCCAAAGGATGCACGAAACTGCTCTCGTGAACTACTGGAATATAACCGTTGAAACTGTAAATCATTTTTATTTAAATCCTTTTAATTTTTCTTTTGTAAAATCTGAAAGCACAAGCCTTCCACTTATTGCAGCACGCTCTGCTAATAGATTGTCCCAATCTTCAGTTCCTTTCCAAAATATGGTTTTCATTTCTTTCATGGCTTCTGTATTGTAATTGCATAAATTTTCAGCAAACTCTTTTACAGCTTCATCCAAATCATCAGTTGAATCATAAACTTGCGTAAATAAGCCTTTTTGTTTGGCCCATTCAGCAGAATAAAATGAATCTGCATCAATTGCTATTTGAGACATTCCGCTTAAACCAATTTTACGTTCGATTGCTGGTCCAACCACAAATGGCCCTATTCCAACATTAAGCTCACTTAATTTAATTGCTGCAAATTTTGTTGCCATACAATAATCGGTTGATGCTGCTAGTCCAACACCTCCTCCAACTGTTTTGCCTTGAATTCTACCAATAATGAATTTTGGACATTTACGCATTGCATTTATAACATTTGCAAAACCCGAAAAGAATACTTTTCCTGTCGCTTCATCATTGATGTTTATTAATTCTTTGAAACTTGCTCCAGCACAAAACGTTCTGTCTTTTCCGCTTTTTAAAACAAGAACTTTAATCTTGTTATTGTTTCCTGCATCAGTTATTGTATGCGCTAATTTTGCTAACAAATCTCCTGGTAAAGAGTTATGTGCAGGATGAAAAAACTCAATGTATCCTACTTCGTTTATTATATCCAACTTAACATATGGATCACTCATATCTTTGTTTAATTTCTTGGTTATTTATATTAATCCGAATTGTTCGAAATGATGATTTAGATGTTTTCTTTCTAATAAATATGACTCATAACGATTCAATTCACCAAAAACTAAATTCTTTAATTTTGCCTCTGGATTTTCTTTAAAAAATACTATGTACTTTTCTCTTTGTACTTTAAATTTTTCAATTGCAGTATTTAAATCTGAATGTTTTAAAGGTTCTAAAGTATCTTTCTCTAATTGAGGAAATTGAGTGTTTCTAGGAAACTTATCATAACTCCATAAACTATTATGCACCTTCTCTAAAATCTTTTCTGGTGTTGCTACTTCAAAATCTTGAATTTCTCCTGATGCAATTTTATAAGTATATTCTAAATGCTCAATCATGTGTTGAGGCGTCATAATTCCCCATCTAGGTTTTGTGTCTGATGTTAATTTTGAAAGACATTCATCAATTTTTTCATCAGTCATTTCAACAAATGTTTCTTGTTTTTTCTGAACCATTGTTAACACAGTTGCTAATGCTACTAATTCGTCATCAGCATCAAATATTTCTGCGAACCATTTTACAATTCCACTAGGATGTTCAGCCGAAGCCACATCTCTATCTACTTTTTGTTTGCATGTTAAACGAACATAAATAGTATCGTTATGATACAATGGACGTAAGAAACGACATTCTTCCAGTCCATAATTTGCAGAAACTGGACCTTTATTAGGGTGAACAAATAAGCCTGCTGCTGCAGAAATAATAAAATACCCATGAGCAGTTCTTTTCTCGAAAATACTTCCATCTAAAGAGGTAATATCTGTATGCGCATAGAAATGATCCCAAGTCACATTCGCGAAATTGATAATATCCGTATCTGTGATAGTACGCTTGTGCGTTTTCATAGACATACCTGGTTGTATATCTTCCCAATGGTATTTAAAAGGATGCTGTTCAGCTTCCTTATATTTTGCTTTTTGTTGGTAAATACCTGTGATTTCGGTAATTGTTGTAGGCGAACCTTGAATAGCTGTACGCTGTAAATAATGTTTTATACCTCGTACACCTCCCATTTCTTCTCCTCCACCAGCACGTCCTGGACCACCATGAACTAAATATGGTAATGGTGAACCATGTCCTGTACTTTCTTTCGCCATTTCACGATTAATAACCATAATACGTCCATGATGAGATGCTGCATTGACTACATAATCTTTAGCAATTTTATCGTCATAAGTTGCTATTGAAGACACTAATGAGCCTTTACCCATTTGGGCTAATAATATAGCTTCGTCTAAATTTTTATAAGGCATAATAGTACTTACAGGACCAAATGCTTCGCGCTCATGAATAATAGTATTTTTAAAAGGATAGTCTGCTCTTAATAAAATTGGACTTATAAAAGCACCTTTTTTAGCATCTGCTCCAATAGTTTCAATTTTGTCTAAATTACCGTAAACAATTTGTGCTTCTTTTGATAAATCGCTTACAGAATCTCTAACTGCTTTAACTTGCTGATGACTTACCAAAGATCCCATTCTAACCTCTTTTAGTCTTGGGTCTCCAATAGTAATTTTATCTAACTCTTTTCCTAAAGCCATTTGAACATCCTCAACCAATTTTTCAGGAACAATAATTCTACGAATCGCAGTACATTTTTGTCCTGCTTTTACTGTCATTTCTTTTCTGACCTCTTTTATAAATAAATCAAATTCTGGTGTTCCAGGAACTGCATCTTCTCCTAAAATAGATGCATTTAATGAATCGGCTTCCATTGTAAATGGTACAGATTCTTGTATTAATCTTGGATGTGCCTTAAGTAATCTTCCTGTTTGTGCAGAACCAGTAAATGTTACTACATCTTGAGATTCTACTGTATCTAATATATTTTTAACTGTTCCGTTTATGATTTGTAATGCACCTTCTGGCAATATTCCAGAAGCAATAATTTCTCTTGCTACTGCTTCAGCTAAATAAGAAGATGAAGGTGCTGGTAAAACCACTGCAGGAACTCCTGCCATCCAATTAACTGCACATTTTTCTAACATTCCCCAAACAGGGAAATTGAATGCGTTAATGTGGACTGCAACTCCTTTTTTAGGCACCATGATATGATGTGCCATAAAACGTCCTCCACGAGACAAATCGATAGCATCCCCTTCTACATGATAAGGTTGGTTTGGAAATAACTTTCTTAAAGAAGCATTTGCAAATAAGTTACCAAATCCTCCTTCAATATCTATCCAACTATCTACTTTGGTTGCTCCTGTTCTGTAACTTAGCTCGTAGAATGCATCTTTTCTTTTGGTAAGGTATAATGCTAATTTTTTTAGCATATTTCCACGCTCCTGAAAGGTCATTTTTCGAAGTACTTCGCCTCCTTTTGTTCTACCATAATTTAAAACTTCAGGAATGTCTAATCCTTCAATGGCTACACTAGTAAAAGCTTCACCTGTTATAGCATCTAAAACTGGAGTTCCTCCTTCTTTTCCTGATGTCCATTGACCTTGGACGTAGTGTTGTATTTTGTTCATAATAACTCGTTATGCCATTATTCTAATTATTCTTCCTGTAATTATTCCTTCAATACATTTGATGTAACCATCTACTATTTTAGACATTGGTACAGGTGTATTTCCTGGGAAATAATCTTTATATTTTTCATAAGCATCTTCAACTAAATCTGAGCTTACAGCATTAATTCTAATTCCATTTTCAAGTTCTAAAGCAACAGCTTTTACAAAGCTATGAATAGCTCCATTAACCATTGCAGCACTCGTAGTCATATCTACAGGGTCGTCAGCCAAAATTCCAGTTGATAATGTAATAGAACCTTTAGGATTTAAATAATCTTTTCCAATTCTAACAACATTAACTTGTCCCATTAACTTGCTCTTTATTCCAATGTAAAAATCATCTTCTGAAAGCTTATTGAACTTATCCCATTTAGCATCTCCTGCGATTGTTACAATACTATCCAGTTTTCCAACTTTTTCAAACATTGATTTTATAGATTTTGAATCTGAAAAATCGACCGTAACATCACCTGAATGTCGCCCAGCTACTATAACCTCATGCTTATGTGAAAGTCTTTCAGTTACTTTTTTACCAATGGTTCCGTTTCCTCCTATAATAAGTATTTTCATTCTTAAACTCTTTCAATTATTGCTGCATAACCTTGACCTACACCAATACACATCGTAATTAATGCATACTTTTTGTTTTGTTGGTGTAATTCTAATGCAGCAGAATATGCAATTCTTGCTCCTGTTACACCAAGTGGATGACCTATAGCAATAGAACCTCCATTTGGATTTAATCTTGGGTCATTATCTGCAATTCCCCAAGCTCTTGTGCATGCTAATGCTTGTGCAGCAAAAGCCTCGTTAAGCTCAATAATATCGATATCGTTCATTGTCAAACCTGCTTTAGCTAATGCCTTATTTGAAGCTTCAACTGGACCAATTCCCATGATTCTTGGTTCTACACCAACAACAGCCGAACTTACAATTCTTGCTAATGGTTTTAAATTGTATTTTTTTACAGCATCTTCAGATGCAATAATGGTTGCAGCTGCTCCATCATTTAATCCAGATGAATTTCCAGCAGTCACACTTCCTCCTTCAGCTTTAAAAGCACCTCTTAATTTTGCCAAAACCTCTAACGATGTATTTGGTTTTACAAACTCATCTTTAGAAAATTTAATAGGATCTTTTTTTCGTTGTGGAATTTCAACTGTTACTATTTCTTTTGCTAAACGTCCATTTTCCTGAGATTTGGCAGCTTTCATTTGGCTCCAATATGCAAACTTATCTTGATCTTCACGTGAGATATTATATTTTTCTACGAGATTTTCGGCAGTATTTCCCATACCATCTGTTCCGTACATTTTTTGCATTTTCGGATTGATAAATCGCCATCCAAAACTAGAATCATACATTTTTGCATCAGTACCAAAAGCACTTGATGGTTTTGCCACAACGTATGGTCCGCGTGTCATGTTCTCAACTCCTCCAGCTATAAATACATCACCATCACCTGCTTTAATTGCTCTGTTTGCGTGAATGATGGCGGATAAACCTGAACTACATAAGCGATTGACTGTTTCTCCAGGAACCGTAAAAGGCAATCCTGCTAAAAGTGAAGACATTCTCGCTACATTACGATTATCTTCACCTGCTTGATTGGCACAACCTAATATAACATCGTCGTATGCTTCTTTTGGTATGTTTGGATTTCGTTTTACTATTTCTTCAATAACTAAAGCACCTAAATCGTCTGTACGAACAGCTGCTAAAGTCCCTTGATAACTTCCTATTGGAGTGCGTACTCCATCTATGATATATGCTTCTTTCATAATTATTTATATGGATTCCGTATCAAGTACGGAATGACAAATCAATTCACTTTACTCTTCCCAATCTTTTTGAGTTCTATAAACAACACCTTTGAATAGTGCTACTAATTCATTTTCTCTTTTGACTTCAATAATATTGAAGCCTAATTTATTATTTACTTTTTCTATTACAGATTCTGCAACTAAATAATCACCTTCATTTAATGCTTCAATATGGTTGATGCTTGTTTCAATAGAAACCGCATATTTACCATGTGTATTAGCCGCAAACCCAAAAGCAGTATCTGCTAATGAATAACTAATACCACCATGAGCTTTATTCATGCTGTTTAGCATTTCCTTACGAATAGTCATAGCGACTTTACATCTACCTATTTCACATTCTAATATCTCGATACCCAACCATTGGCTATAAGCATCTTGACTCAACATTTTATATGGTATTTTTTCTCCTTGCATTAAAAGAATGTTTTATTTTCTCTATTCATTTTACGTAATAATGGGCTGCAACGATATCTATCTTCATGATATTCGTTATATAATTCGTCTAATTTTGAAACACACCAATTAATACCTTTTTCATCTGCCCAAGCCAAAAGCCCTTTTGGGTAATTAACGCCTTTGGTCATGGCATTGTCTATATCTTTGGCTGAAGCGATATTTAAAAACAAAGCGTCTGCAGCTTCGTTGATTAACATTACTAAAACACGATTGAATATTTTTTGTGATAGCTCTTCGCTATGTGACCTCTCGACTGCGCTCGAGGTAACAATCAATCCATTTTCATCATAATTATAATAACCTTTTCCAGATTTTCTTCCTAAATAGCCTGCTTCAGCAAAACGTTTTTGAGTAAATGCTGGTTTATATCTTGGATCGAAATAAAAGGCTGTAAACACAGTTTCGGTTACTGTATAGTTAACATCATTTCCAATAAAATCCATCAATTCAAAAGGTCCCATTCTGAAACCTCCAATCGACTTTAAACTATGGTCTATAGTTGCGAAATCTGCAATACCTTCTTCATAAATTCGTAATGATTCTCCGTAAAATGGTCTTGCGACTCTATTAACGATAAATCCAGGCGTGTCTTTAGCTACTGCTACTACTTTTTTCCAATCGGAAATGATTTTAATTGATTTTTCTAAAACTTCCTTCGAGGTTTGTATTGCTGGTATCACCTCAACCAATTGCATTAAAGGTGCTGGGTTGAAAAAGTGAATACCAATACAGCGTTCTGGTTTTTTAAGCGAAGCTGCAATAGAAGCTATTGATAAACTTGAAGTATTTGAAGCAATAATACAATCATTTGAAACATAAGTTTCTAATTCTGAAAAGACTTTTTTCTTGATATCAAGACTTTCAATAATGGCTTCAATAGTTAAATCTGAATCTGCTAAATCTTTTAATTTAACTATGTAAGAAATATTATTTTGAATTCGTGATTTTTCAGTGTTATCAATACGTCCTTTTTCAACCAAACGTGCTAATATTTTTTCTAAAGCTGATTTTGCTTTATCTAAAGCCGCTTGATTGGTATCGTATAATTTCACTTTACAACCAGAAGTTGCAGCAACTTGTGCAATACCACTTCCCATTGTTCCACTTCCTATGATTCCTACATTCATATATTATATTTGTCTTTCAATCGACCTCTCGACTGCGCTCGAGGTGACAATTCAATATTATTTTCCTTTAAAATTCGGTTTTCGCTTTTCAATAAAAGCTGCAACGCCTTCTGCATAGTCTTCACTTTGTGCTGCTTCAATTTGTAATTTAGATTCTAAAGCTAATTGCTCTTCCAACGTATTTGTCATCGATTTGTTGAACAATTCTTTAATCATACCTAACGCTTTGGTTGGCATATTGGCTAGTTTTACAGCTAAAGCTTCTACTTCTTCTTCAAAATTTTCTAAAGGAATTATTTTGTAAATCATTCCCATTTTTTCTGCTTCTTCAGCTGAAACTTTATCTCCTAACATAGCTAAAGCTGATGCTTTTTGAAACCCAATTAATCTTGGTAAAAAGAATGTTCCTCCACTGTCAGGAATCAATCCAATAAGACTAAAGGCTTGTATAAAACTTACTTTTTCATGTGCGACAACAATATCGCAAGCTAATGCAATATTTGCAGCTGCTCCTGCTGCCACACCATTTACTGCTGCAATAATTGGCTTTTTTATGTTTCTAATTCTAGTAATTATTGGGTTGTAATGTTCGTCTAGAATTTTTTTGAATCCTGGATTTAAATCTGGGTCAGTGACTTCTTTTAAATCTTGACCTGCTCCAAAAGCTTTTCCGTTACCAGTAATAACAATCGCTCTTACCTCTTCATTTTTTTCGCAAGCGTCTAAAGTATCTTGAAATAAAAATGCCATTTCACGATTGATACTATTAAATACTTCTGGTCTGTTGAGCGTGATATACGCTACCTTGTTTTCAATTTTAAGCAGAATGCTTTTGCTCATATTTTTTACTTTTATTTTGTGACCTCTCGACTTACTTCGTAAGCTACTTTCAATCAAAATATATTTTGATTTCAGTAATGCTCGAGGTGACATTATCATAATATTTATAAGATTCCCATTTTCATGGGAATGTGATTATTTCAAACACTTGAAATAATCAAAGGGTTCTTGGCAATCATCACACTGAAATTGTGCTTTGCATGCTGTTGAACCAAACTGACTTACTAATTTGGTGTTTGTTGAACCACAATTAGTACATTTTACTATTCTTTTACCATTTAATAAAACATCTTTATCTGCTTCAGCACCTAAAGGCGCAGCTATACCATAATCTTCCAACGCTTTTCTACCTCTTGGTGTAATCCAATCGGTTGTCCAAGCTGGAGACAGAATTAATTCTATTTCAGAATTGTATCCTGCCGCTTTTAAAGCAGCTTTAATATCGTCTCCAATAACATCCATTGCTGGACAGCCACTATATGTTGGTGTAATTTGAACTTTTACAATACTATTTTCAATAATTGCAGTACGTACAACTCCCATATCCATAATTGACAATACTGGAATTTCTGGGTCAGAAACTTGCTCCAGAATTGGAATTAATATTTGATCGATATGTTGCTTTTCTGCTACCATTTTCTACCATTCCATATTTGGATACGTACGTTGCATATATTGTAAATCGCTTAATAAATAACCCAGATGTTCTGTATGAATACCCTCTTTACCTCCTTTTTGAAACCATTTTGATTCAGGAATGTTCAGCGTTGCCTCTTCTAAAACCTCATTGACTTGCTCGTAATATGCTTCTTTTAATTTTGTAACATCAACACCAATACCTTCTTTCACCATAGCAATATCTGCTTGAGTTTGGTGGAATAATTCGTCTGTATATGTCCACAAAGCATCAATAGCATCTTGCATCTTTTGATGACTCACTTCTGTTCCATCACCCAATCGTTTTATCCAATCGGAAGAAAAACGTTTATGGTAACTCACTTCCTTTATAGACTTTGTTGCAATAGCAGCTAATGTTAAATCTTTACTTTTTTGCAATTCGGTTAAAAACAAGAAATGATACATATCAAACAAAAACTGACGTGCCATTGTATAAGCAAAATCAGTGTCTGGCTGTTCTACTAATAAAACATTTACATACTCACGCTCTTTACGCAGCATCGCAATATCGTCTTCGGTTCTTCCATCTCCAGCAATTTTAGCTGCATATTGGTAATAACTACGTACTTGTCCAAATAAATCTAAAGAGATATTTGTACAAGCTATATCTGTTTCTAGGCTTGGTCCATGACCAGTTAGTGCTCCCATTCTTTGACCCAGAATAAGGCTATTATCTGCAATACCTAAAATGTATTTATAAAGATTCTCTTTCATTACATATGTTTTACTTCGTCAGGTAAGTCGTAAAATGTTGGATGACGATATACTTTATCTTGAGCAGGTTCAAACAGTTCTCCATTATGCTCAGGATTTGAAGCTGTTATATGTTTAGACTCTACAACCCAAATACTTACACCTTCATTACGTCTTGTATATACATCTCTAGCATTTTCTAGTGCCATTTCTGCATCAGCAGCATGAAGGCTTCCAAAATGACGATGTTCTAACCCATTTTTGCTTCTAACGAAGACTTCCCAAAGTGGCCAATTTTTTGTTGCCATAATTATATTATTATTATTTGTTTGAAAACCCTTCGACTGCGCTCAGGGAGACAAACAATTAAACTACTTGTTTTTCTTTCTTTTGTTGTTGTTTTTCTGCATAAGCCATTGCCGCATCACGAACCCATTCCCCTCTTTCCCAAGCACCAACTCTTGCATTCATTCGTTCTTTATTACAAGGACCATGGCCTTTTACAACTTGCCAAAATTCATCCCAATTTATTTCTCCAAAATCATAACTTCCTTTTTCTTCATTCCATTTTAAATCTGGATCTGGTATTGTAAGCCCTATTAAATCTGCTTGAGGCACAGTTTGATCTATAAACTGCTGACGTAATTCGTCATTAGATTTACGTTTTAGTTTCCATTTCATGGATTGCTCTGTATGGATTGATTCGGCATCTGTAGGACCTAACATCATTAAACTTGGCCACCACCAACGATTTAAAGCATCTTGAGCCATTTCTTTTTGCTCTGGCGTTCCGTTAGCCAGTTTTATCATGATTTCATACCCTTGACGTTGGTGAAAACTCTCTTCTTTACAAACACGTACCATTGCTCTTGCATAAGGTCCGTACGAAGTATTACACAAAGGCACTTGATTAATAATGGCTGCGCCATCTACCAACCAACCTATGGCTCCCATATCTGCCCAAGTTACTGTTGGGTAATTAAATATTGAAGAATACTTTGCTTTACCTGAATGTAATTGATCATATAATTCATCGCGAGAAATTCCTAATGTTTCACATGCAGAATACAAGTATAATCCATGACCTGCTTCATCTTGAACTTTAGCTAACAATGCAACTTTACGTCTTAAAGAAGGTGCTCTTGTTATCCAATTACCTTCTGGAAGCATACCAACAATTTCGGAATGTGCATGTTGCGACATTTGCCTGATATGTGTTTGGCGATACTTTTCTGGCATCCAATCTTTAGCTTCAATTTTTTCGTCACGAGCAATACGTGCTTCAAATTGAGCTTCTAGGTTTTTTATTTGTTCTTCACTCATTCTTTTAGCTTTTAGCTATTGGCTTTTAGCCATTAGCGTGTTGAACTTAATAATTTTATATTATTTTAAACATCAAAATTTACTTTAACTACTTTAGTCGTTGGCACTGCCTGGCAACTTAGTACATAATTTTGTGCCACTTCTTTATCTTCAAGTGCATAGTTGACTTTCATTTTTACCGAGCCTTCAACTACTTGACATTTACAAGTACTACAAACACCACCTTTGCATGCAAAAGGCAAATCGGCTCCTGCTGCCAAAGCACCATCAAGGATATTATCAAAATCGTCATCCATAATAAAATGGAATTCTTTACCACCATCAATAATGGTTACTTCGGTTCCATCTGCTTTTTCTTCAAGAACTTCTGCGATGTGTTTATTTTCTTCTTCTGAACTTCCTGAAAAGAAAAGTTCGTAATGTATTTTTTCTTTACTTAATCCAGCTGCTTGTAACTCATCACGAATTAAGAAAATCATATCTTGAGGCCCACAAATAAATGCATGATTTGTATCTGGAATATCAATAAAAGTTTTGGTTAAAACTGCTAATTTTTCTTTATCAAATCGTCCATTTAAAAACGGAATATCTCGTTGTTCCTTCGTCAAAAAATAGAATACTTGAAAACGACCAAAAAACTCATTCTTGAGCTGCTCAATTTCTTCTTTAAAGATAATGGATTTAACAGTCCTATTCAAGTAAAACAGTTTGAATGTACTGTTTGGCTCTTTATGTAAATGGGTTTTTATGATTGATAGCATTGGTGTAATTCCGCTTCCTGCTGCAAATGCTATATAATTTTTTGAAGAATTAGGCTCACACTCTACATAAAACTCACCATGTGGAGGCATAACTTGCAATTCGTCTCCCTTTTTAAGTTCGTTAAAAGCGTAGTTAGAAAAAACACCTTCGCGAATAGTTTTAATTGCAACCTTCCATTCGTTATCAATAGGACTTGAGCATAATGAATAATTACGACGAATGTCTTGCCCATCAATTTCTTTACGCAAGGTTAAATGCTGTCCTTGTTTAAATTTAAACTTTTCTTTGAGATGATCAGGTACATCAAAAGCAACAACAACTGTGTCTTTTGTTTCTTTATAGATTTCTGATACTTTTAGGTTATAAAAATCTGCCATTTATTTTACAAATCATATTTAACTAACATTTGTTAGTTTGCTTGACAAATTTACAAAATAAAATCTAAATTATGTGTTAATTCCGCTGATGAGAACTTTGCTTAAACTTTGCGCTAAACTGGTAGAGTTGATATCCTCTTTTTTTGGTATCCAAAGATAAAGTGAACGTAGAGTTGACAGGATTGAAAACATAATAATTTCTGGGTTAGAATCTATGATTTCGTTTGATTTTATACCAGATTTAATAATGTCTATAAAATCTTGTTCATACTTTTTTCGTAGCTCTAAATAATAATCTAACTGCTCTTCTAAATGCATCCAATCATTATTAAGGCAAGCCATTCCATATGTGTTTTTTACTGTAATTTGGACATGAAGTGATACAATCATTTGCAACTTATCTATTGCTTTATGATTTGAAGTTTTGATTAAATTCATCTCTTGTGTAAACTCTTCAGCCAACGAAATAATAATCACTTTTAGAATTTCTTGTTTTGATGTAATATGGTTATAAAGACTAGCGGCTTTAATTCCCATAGCAGTAGCTAAATCTCGCATTGTCACTGCACTATAACCTTTTTCTTTAAAAAGTTTTGCTGCAGTTTTTATAATTTCTTCCTTTCTGGTTTCAGGTTTCAAATGAAATGTATTTAATTATTGTAAATTTATGTAAAAAAGAAGACTATGGGATTTTTAGATTTTATTTTTGGAACAAAGAAAAGGCAAGTTCAAGATTTTTTAGATAATGGAGCAGTAGTATTAGACGTTAGAACACAACGTGAATGGGATAAAGGACACATTGAAAACTCAAAACATATTCCACTAGATGATTTACATAATCATGTAAATAAGTTGAAGCAAATGAATAAACCTTTTGTTGTTTGCTGTGAAAGCGGAATACGTTCAGCTAAAGCTGCTAAATTTTTAAACTTGAATAATATTGAAGCTACTAATGGTGGCGGTTGGGTTAACTTAAGTAAAAAATTATAGTTTAAGACCTTGAAAATCTTGAGTGTTTTCAATTATATTTTCATTGTACTTAAGTGTCCAACCTAAAGAATTTGTTAGAATATAAAACTTTGACAACTCGCTAATCAATCTATTTTTGGCATTCTTTTTTATGTCTGAATTTTCTATTTTTTTGAGTAAAGACTTTTTTACTGTTTCTTTTATGTCGTTATAATCTTTAGCCTCAAAAGCATTAAAATAATCTGCTTGAATATCGTAGTACTCAAAATCTGGATTTATTTTTATTTCTTCTTCTGGAATACTAATTAGAGTTAATGTTTTTGTTGCTTCATCAATTTCATATTCTAGTAGGCTTAAATCGTATGAAACAAATACATCTGCATTAACTACTACCAATGCTTTTTTGTCTGAAGTAATTAAACTTCCAAAAATTTCTTTTGAATTTTTATAATTAAAAACTTCGCTTAAATGACCTTCGGTAACTATAAGTTTACCAACATTTTTTATTTGCTCTTGTATTAATGCAGAACTTTCTTGAAGCACAATTTTGTCTTCTTTTTTGTCGCTACAGTACTTAAATGCAATTAATACTATTAACGCTATAGCAATTCCGAATACAATTTTGCGCATTAAATTATTTATATGATTTAATTAATGTTCCTTTAGACCAGATGCCTATTTTCTGATTTATATCTTTATCATGAAAGTATCCTTTTCCATCATATTTTCCGTTTTTCCATTCACCTCCATAATAACTATTGTCATTAAAAAAATAACGACCTGTACCATGAAACTGATTACTTTCATTAAACGTTCCTGTATATCTTTCGCCACTAGCAAAATTATAGGTTCCAATATATAATTTCCCATTTTTGAAAAAACCTGTATAACTATCTCCATTACTCCACTCCATTCTTCCATATTTGTTTTGACAATCTCCTGCTGTACATCCAATATCAACTCCATTATCATAAAAATCATATGGTGTTATTAGTGTTCCATTTTCATAAACTCCTTGACTCCATGTTCCGCTTTTTACACTAATTCCAAATCCGTTAAGGTTGCCATTTTTGTAGTTACCAATAATATTATCTTCATTTTTAGCAATATAAACTCCATAACCGCTCATATTGTCGGTATCCCAATTGCCTATATATTTTCCTCCTTCTGCCCACATATATAATCCGTAATTATGTCTTTTTCCGTTCTCCCAAAAGCCATCATAATATGCGCCATCTGCAAATTCCCATTTACCCCAACCATTTAAACAATCTCCTTGAACACATCCAGATTTAGTATTTGTTTCATTTTCACTTATAGCTCTAATTTTAACTGGCTTCATAACGAATGCAGATGCAGAATAGTAGTTTTCTAAAGTATATTCTATTTTCCCGTCAAAAGTAACTACAAGGTTATTACCATCTTTTTTTGGCGTAGCTAAACTATAATCTATTGTTTCACCTCGTTTAATAATCCCATAAGATTCAGTACTTACGTTTCTATACCAAAATGTATTTTCTGGTGCATATCCTAAATCGGTAATGTTTTTTGCTCCCCAATTAGAAAACCCTCTAATATCTTTTTCTAAATAAGTTTTATCAAGATCTGATATATAAATAACATAATCACCATTAACATTTGTTGCTTCACCTATATAATCTTCATCATTAATAAAGGTTATATATGATTTTGGGTTAGTGATATAAAAATCTTTACTTACATTTTTAGCAAGAACAACTCCTTTTCTATTTATATTACTGGAAGCCGAATAAAAGTCAGGCATTAATAATACTGATCTAGAAGACTTATGTAATACTGCTAAAGTATCAGTTTTTAAAGCGCCTATAAACATAAAATCATCCAACTTTCTACCTTCTTCGTTATAAATCTTATAGGTGTCGTCAGAATTTTTCTCCCAAGTTATTGAAGAAATATTCTTAATTGGAGTTGAGTTAGTAGCAGAATTGACTGGTTGCTGTTGTGCAAATACGTTAGATAATGACAACATTAAACTAAACGAAAATATAAGTTTTTTCACTTGTAATACGTTTGAAGAATTATACAAAAATTAATTAATAGCTATATAAAACTACAAAAAAAAGTATATCAAAATATCTTATTTTCAGAATTTTAAAAAAATTATTCTGTCAATCTATTTTTTTAACTCTAGCTTTTCAGCAAAGTAATCGCAAAAATCTTTCATAGTAGCTGTCATCTTTTCATCTTGTGTTGCTCTATTAAAAGTATCACTCATTGCGACTAATGTTTGATGAAAAAACTGCTTCATTTCATCAACAGGCATATCTTTTGTCCAAAGGTCTATACGCAAAGTTTCTTGAGCCTTACTATCCCAAACCGACAACATCATAGCTTTAGCTTCTTCTTTATTTACACCTCCATCTTTTGCTGTCCAGCTTAACTTTTCTGGAATTCTGTTTTCATCTAATTCAACTTGAAGCTCTATTATTGATTTTAAAGTTTTTGACATTATTTACTTGGTTTAAAATTTGAATTATTAAATATTTCTTCAGCATCTTTTTGCATCATATCCATTAAAGACACTTTATTGTTTTTCATATAAGCCCTCACAATTTGCCAACCTATATATTGACCTAATCTCCCCGGAGATTCGCTATCTAACTCTAAATAAAATTTTGAAAATGGGGCTAAAGCTATAAACCTATTTGGTAAACTATTATCTGTACTAAAAAGCATTTCTTTTTCAATAAAGTAACGCCAAATATAGCTTTCATTTTCAGCAGCCCAATCTAATTGTTGTTGAGTATAACCTATTTTATCTGCATCTGTTTTAAAAGGAATCATTACATCTTTAAAGTATAACTGCTTACCGAAATAAATCATCTCGTCTAACAATGTTTTTCTACTTTTTTGATGTATATACTGTTCTGAATAATTTGTTGCCAAATCACAAACTAATTGAGATCGGCTTAGATTTTGGCTTATATATTTTGGAATGCCTTCGTAAAACTCATGATTAGAACCTAAATAAGTATCTAAAGCTAATAATACAATAGTATCTGTTACAATGGTTTTGTATCTGTAATCTACATCTGAAGTTACTGTTATAATTCTAGGCTCTCTGAAGGACTTATCATAATACTTTAAATGCTGAAATAACGAACGGACTTCTATATGTATATCATCAAAATCGTTAAACGCTTTTCTAACTTCAGCAGATAATTGATTTTGCAAAGTGTCATTCATTCTATTAATCCAAATAGAATCATTTTCATATTTTGAAAACATAAAAGGGAATGCTGCCTTTAAATTAGATAAATCGCTTGGTTTAGCATCATCAAAAGCTAAATCAAAACGCTCTACATTAACATCAATATCAATTTTTGCTATCTCTTTTTCTAATTGACTATCTTTATTACATGATAGTAAGCTAACCAATAAACCGCAAACGAGAATTAATTTTTTCATATATAAATTTACATAAACTTAAACGTGATTATTTTTTATTAATTACGTGATTCGTTTATTTTTGTTGTGCAAAGATACTATTCTTTAGCATAAAATGACAGATATATGAATACTGAAAAAGTTGTTGAACACATAGTAAACTGGTTAAAAAATTACGCAACAAATGCAAGAGTAAATGGTTTTGTTATTGGAATTTCTGGAGGAATTGATTCTGCAGTAACATCAACATTATGTGCTAAAACAGGCTTAAAAGTATTATGTATTGAAATGCCTATACATCAAGCTGCAAGTCATGTAAGCAGAGCTAAAGAACATATTGAGCAACTAAAAAAAAGGTTTCCTAATGTTGAGGATATTCGTGTAGATTTAACTCCTGTTTTTGAAGAGTTTAAAACTGAAGTTTCTCTCGATGGCAAGCAAGCAACTGTAGATATGGCTTTGGCGAACACTAGAGCAAGATTACGTATGACAACTTTATATTATCATGCAGGACTACAAGGCTTATTGGTTGCAGGAACAGGTAATAAAGTTGAAGATTTTGGGGTTGGTTTTTATACAAAATATGGCGATGGAGGTGTAGATTTAAGCCCTATTGCTGATTTAATGAAATCTGAAGTTTATAAAATTGGAGAGTTTTTAAAAGTTCCAGATTCAATAATGAAAGCAGCACCAAGTGATGGTCTATTTGGAGATGCACGTAGTGATGAAGACCAAATTGGCGCCTCATACCCTGAACTGGAATGGGCTATGCATATGAAAGATAGTGGTAAAACTGTAAATGATTTTAATGGAAGACAACGTGAAGTATTTGAAATATTCATGAGATACAACACTAATAATCAGCATAAAATGATACCAATTCCAATTTGCGAAATTCCTAAAAACTTCAAGTAATTATTATCATTTTAACTGTAATAATGTTAAAGATGTTGATTTTTTCACTACTTTTGCATTGCAAATCTCCACAAATTTAGATTTAATCTTTTAAGTTCTGACACTAAAAAGAATTCTATTTAACAATATAATATCATGATTAAAGTATTAGTAGTGGATTTTCATCCTATTGTAAGAACTGGACTTAAACTGCTTTTTGCTTCTGACTCAGAAATTAAAGTAGTTGGCGATGTTGGTAGTGGTATTGAGATTTTTGAGTTTGTAAGACGACATCCTGTTGATGTTATTATTTCAGAAATTGACTTACCAGAACTAAATGGTATAACTGCACTTAGAGCCATTAAAAAAGAGCACCAAGATTTAAAAGTTATTATGTTTAGCCATCAACCTGAAGAGATTTATGCTATAAGCACAATTAAAGCTGGCGCATCTGGCTACTTGCACAAAACTGTTTCAACAGATACTATCAGAGAAGCTATAATAAAAGTGAAATCTGGAGGTATTTATTTAAGTGAAGCCATGTCTAAGAATTTAACTTTTACAGATACTAAAAATAAAACCACAAAACTTTACAAGCGTTTATCGACCAGAGAAGTTGAAGTTTTAAAACTATTATCTTCTGGTAAGAAAAATAAAGAAATTGCTCAAGAGTTAGACATTAACGAAAAAACTGTTAGCACATACAAAGCAAGATTATACAATAAGCTTAATGTTACTAACTTAGTAGATCTTATTCATCAAGCAAAGCATAAAGATTTAACTTAAATTTTTCCTCCTACTACTTTACCTAGCTTTTTAGAGAGTAGCATTTTTAATTTTACGTAGTCGTTTACATCTTCTAAAATAGACCTTAGATTAGCATCTTCTCTTAAGGTGTCGTTTTGATATTCTGCAACTTTTTGGTCAATTAAAAAACAACGTAAACTTAAAATCGTTTGACTTACCAATTGCGCAATAGTTTCCTTTTTTTCTTTTGGTATTATATGATTTCGTTGCCAGTCATGAAGCCTGTAACGTTCATCTTCCATTAAAATAGTAGTAACTTCATTAGCCATATCTTGACCAAGTCTGTTAATAAAATCTTTTAACTGAAAATCTTCAGCTTGGTGCAATGTATCTATAATTGTATAGTAAAGCGACTTAAATTTTTCGTCTGAAAACTGCATTTCATCCTCTTGCAAATCGAGATATACTTTTTCAAATACTTTAGCTTTATGTACAACAGGCTCTAATTGTAAATCACCAGTTTCAGATTCTTTCAAAACTAGATCCTCAAAATCTTCAGTTTCATTACCATATAGCAATAAAATTTCAATAATTTTTCGTTCTAAAACATATTGCAAATCTACTTTTACTTTGGGCTGCTCGTGCTTAATAACATTAAAGGCCTTTTGTTCTTCCTTGTATTCTTTATTAGCATCGCTTCGCTCTTTTTTATTGATTTGCGCCAAAGTACTAAACAAAACATCTTCACTAATATCCATTATTCGAGAGCATTCCTGAATGTAAATTTCGCGTTTTATAGGATCGGGAATTTTAGAGATACTATTTACAATTTCCCTAATGGTTTCTGCCTTTTTTATAGGATCGTTATTGGCTTCTTCAACCAACAATGCGGCTTTAAATTGTATAAAATCTTTAGAATTATCTTCAAGGTATGATGAAAGCTCTTCAAGTGTGTTTTGCTTTGCAAAGCTATCTGGATCTTCACCATTTGGAAACATTACAACTTTTACGTTTAAGCCTTGTTCTAAAATTAAATCGATACCTCTTATTGATGCTCTAATACCTGCAGCATCACCATCAAAAAGTACAGTAATATTTTTGGTTAGTCTATTTATAAGTCGAATTTGCTCAGGTGTTAATGCTGTACCTGAAGATGCTACAACATTTTTAATTCCTGTTTGATGAAACTGAATAACATCAGTATAACCTTCAACTAAAAAACAGTTATCTTCTTTTGCTATACTTTGTTTGGCATGAAACAAGCCATACAACACTTTACTTTTATGATAGACTTCACTTTCAGGCGAATTTACATATTTTGCAGCTTTTTTATCTGCTGCTAAAATACGTCCTCCAAAACCTAGAATACGTCCACTCATACTATGTATAGGAAACATGACGCGACCTTTAAAACGATCAAAGCGTTTGTCTTCCTTTACAATTGTAAGTCCTGTTTTTTCTAAAAATTCTAGCTGATAACCTTTTCCTAAAGCCTCGTCTGTAAATGCTTGCCACTCATCTAAAGAGTATCCAAGATTATATGTTTTTATCGTATCGTTGGTAAAACCACGTTCTTTAAAATAACTTAACCCAATTGCCTTACCTTGGTCTGTTTTATGCAGTATGTTTTGAAAATATGTGTTTGCAAACTCATTAACTAAATACAAACTTTCGCGCTCATTAGCTTCTTCTTTTTGTTCGTTAGTTTGCTCAGTTTCTTCAATTTCAATATTGTACTTTTTGGCTAAATATTTAATAGCTTCAGGATAGGTAAAATGCTCATGCTCCATCAAAAAAGTTACTGCATTACCACCTTTACCACTACTAAAATCTTTCCAAATTTGCTTAACTGGAGATACCATAAAACTTGGAGAGCGCTCGTCACTAAAAGGGCTTAATCCTTTATAATTGCTTCCAGATTTTTTAAGATTAACAAAATCGCCAATAACCTCTTCTACACGAGCGGTTTCGAATACTTGTTCTATGGTAGATTTTGATATCAAAATATTGTTGAAGTTATACTAAAAATAAGTTTTTGTAAAAATACTATAAAAGAATTTAAAAGCAACGTGCTAAATTTTCATACAATTATTCTGAAAAAACTACTATTTTAGTGTAATGCACTGATGTTCAATATTATTATCTTAGCTATGATTGAGTTTAACGATAAATATTTACCTCTACTTAATTTTATTATTTCATTAACTGGCTTGGTATCTCTGGTCTTGTTAATTATTCAATACAAAAAGGACAACGCTTGGAAGCGTTTACAATCTACCTATAATTTTATAGGTATAGGTGAAGAACTAGAACTACAAGAACGTTTGTATTCTGTTTACCACAAGCTAAATATTTATCCTTTTCCTGAAGTTTGTAAACCATTTACAAAAAAAGAAGTAAAGCTCATAAGAAATGATTTAGAAGCTACACTAGTTACAAATATGTTTTTAAATCATTTACAGAATTTATGTACTGCTTATGAGTTTGAACTTGTTGATGAAAAAGTGTTTTATAGCATACACTCTAACAGAATTTGTTGGTGGTACACTATTTTAGAACCATATATAGCGCAACGCAAAATAGATTATAAGAACCCTAAAATTTGGTTTGAGTTTGAGCAAATATCAAATAAATGCATGGCTTCAAATAAATTTAAATAAAAAGCCTTTTCGAATACGAAAAGGCTTTCTTACAACTAACTCAATTACGTTTAATCTAAATCGAATCTTATACCTAAAGAGACATTATTTTGATCAACAACTTGATCTTTAAAAACTGTAGATATATCATATTTAGCATACAAACTCATAGTATCAAAACCTACGTAAGCGCTTAAGCCATACACAAAATCTGAAGTGTTATAATTTCGACGTATTTTTTCTTTAACTCTATCTCCATCTTCTTTGTATCGTAATTTTTGCTGAGTTCCTATATTAAAACCTGCATAACCACCAATACCAAACTTAAATTGATTATGTGTTGAATATCTGAAGTAGTTCTTCTTATCTATTTTTTTTGATGGCCCAAACTCAAAATGAACAGGGAAAACAAGATTTGTAACTCTAAATTCTGATTCGTTTAAGTTTCCTGGAAACACTTCTAATGATGTTACATCTCCATTTTGAACAAAATACTTGTCATCTTTTGGCGATAACTTATTCCATTGAAATGAAAACCCATATTTTAAGCGTAAAGCATTAGAGTTTTGAAAAACTCTAGTTTTCCAAGCTAATCCCAACTCAATAAAACCAGAACCTAAAGTTTCATACGAATCTCCTATTGACTCACCATCTGCTATTGTATTATTTATACCTATTGCAAACACTAAATCTGTTGTTGTACGCAAATCGTATTTTGGAGGACTGTTTTTTCGTTTAATATTAACAAAAGTATGTTCGTCTTTTTCACCTCCGAAAGTGATTTTAAAGCCATTGTTTTCATTGTCATCATAGTTTTGATAGTCTGAGTCGTTACGCTTCATAAGTGCAATTTTATTATCAATAATTGCAATACGATTTTCAATATTTAAAGCCCTTTTTTGAGCAGCTTCTTTTTTTAATTGTTCTGCATTCTCAGCTGTAATTTCTCCTCTATCTAAGCGTTGATTAATCGCTTCTACCTCAGCTTTTAAAAACTCTCTTTCTTCGTTTTTAATTGCTTCTTTTAACTGCTCAAGGTTTTCAATCTTGGTGGTATTGTTCGTTTTTTGAATTGTATCTTGTGCACTTGCATTGCCAACAATAAAGCATACGCTTATTAGCACTACTATTTTTGTAATGGTTTTCATAATGTTCGTTTTTTGATTAATAATTAAATTAGTTGTTACGCTCGGCAACTGCAGTTTTTACCATATTGTAACTAGATTTTAAAGCATTAAATACTTTATCTCTAAAAGATTGCTGCAAGTCTGATTCAACGTCTTGTAACAGCGCGTTAGCATCAACCGTTTTAGTAGTTTCGTTATATATGTTTTGTAATGTGATTTCTTTTTGAGCTTGATCTAAAAGTGCATCAATATCTTTATCAGTTACTGATTCTCCTTTGTCTTTTAACCCTTGTATTTGGGCAACTACTTGCTGTACTTTTAAATCTTCAAACGACGTTTTATTTACAATGACCTCTTTAGGTAAAACTGTTTTTTCTTCTTTTTGTTTTGTTAGTTGTGCAACTTCAGTTTTTTCAGATTTAGGTGTTTTTATATTTAACTCTTTTACACTCTCCTTTTCAACATTATTATTTAACACATCTTTTTTCTGCAGTATATTTTCGCTTTCTATCTTCTTAATTGTCTCTTTATTTGTGTTAACAATTACAGGAGTTTCTATTGTTGTATTATTGTTATTTACAAATAATTGAGAAGCAATAAACATAATAGCTACTATACTTGCGGCAACGCCTAACCATAAATAATATGGTGATTTTTTCTTATTGTTTTTAGCATCTAACCGACTAGCTAAAGTTTGCCAAGCATCATTAGAAGGTTGTATTGTGCGTTTTTCAAGCTTGTCTTTTATGTTTTCTTCAAATTTAATTGGTGCCATAGCTTGTATTATTTAATTCATTAATTTTTTGTTGTAACAATTGTCTTGCTTTAAACAATTGTGATTTTGAAGTTCCTTCAGATATTTTTAATATGTCTGCTATCTCATTATGTTTATAGCCTTCAATTGCATACATTACAAATACTATTTTGTAGCCTTCTGGTAAATCATCAATAAGCTGTTGTATTTCGTTAACTTCAATTTCAGTTTTAATATTATTAGAATAATCTTGAGGTACATTTACATCCTCTATTGAGAATTCGATATTTTTTTGTTGTCTTAAAAATGATATTGCTTCTCTTACCATTATTCTACGTAACCAACCTTCAAAACTTCCTTCGTTTTTAAAATTATTAAGATTTGTAAAAGCTTTAAAAAAACCATTCATCATTACTTCTTCAGCCTTATATATATCCTTTACATAGTATCTACATACACTTAACATTTTTGGCGCATGTACTTCGAACAATAGATGTTGAGCCTCGCGATTATTTTTCGCTGCTTTTTTTATTAGCTCAATATTATTGTTATGTAATTGAATGACTTTCAAAAGCGGTTTATTAGGTCTTCTATTTATAAAGACGCAAAAGTTATGCAAAAGGTTGTCTGATGATAAAAAAAATTATTTTTTTCGGTCAATAACGTAATTAACCATTAGCAATAAAGAAGATTTAAAAGTAGATTCTGGGTAGTTATTTAAGATTAGCAAAGCCTCATTTTTGAATTCTAACATTTTAGTTACAGCATAATCCAAACCACCTTTAGTTTTTACAAATACAATAACTTCTTTGACGCGTTGTTTATCTTTATTATGGTTTTTAATGGAATTAATTAGCCATTTTTTTTCAGTTTTAGAGCAATTATTTAAAACATGAATTAGAGGCAAAGTCATCTTTTGCTCCTTAATATCTATTCCTGTTGGTTTCCCAATAGCTTCGTCACCATAATCAAATAAATCGTCTTTAATTTGAAAAGCCATACCTATAAGTTCTCCAAACTTGCGCATAGTTTCTACATCAGGAGAATTTGGTTTTACTGACGCTGCTCCTAAACTACAGCAAGCTGCTATTAAAGTTGCTGTTTTTTGACGAATAATCTCATAATAAACATCTTCAGTAATATCTAGCTGTCGTGCTTTTTCTATTTGAAGTAACTCGCCTTCACTCATTTCACGAACAGCAACAGAAATAATTTTTAGTAAATCAAAATCGTTATTATCAATTGATAGTAACAATCCTTTAGACAATAAATAATCTCCTATTAGTACAGCAATTTTGTTTTTCCAAAGCGCGTTAATTGAGAAAAAACCTCGACGTCTATTACTATCATCAACAACATCATCATGTACTAGTGTTGCGGTGTGTATAAGCTCAATAACTGAAGCGCCTCTATAAGAACGCTCACTAACTTCACCATTGTTAATCATTTTAGCCACCAAAAATACAAACATTGGTCGCATTTGTTTTCCTTTTCGGTTAACTATGTAATGAGTAATTCTGTTTAATAAAGCAACTTTACTAGACATCGAAAGTAGAAACTTTTGCTCAAAAAGCTCCATCTCATAACCAATAGGTTGTTTTATTTGTTCAACAATTTTCAAAAGATATTTTTACTAAATTATAATGTAACAAACGTAATAAAAATGTGTATGAAAAGCTATTTTAAAAAAAGTATGCATTTTATCGATTAAAATATCTGTTTAGTCGGTAAATTGGTTGCGTTTTTCATTATTTATTAACTTGTTCGTTTAATTAATCCTTTAAATATCAAGCTTATGAAAAAAATTACTTTATTATTTACCTTGTTTATAGCTTTTACTTATAATAGCTATGCTCAATTCCCTGAAACATTTGATGGAACAACAATTCCAGCTGGATGGGCTACTTACATTGGCGCTAATGGTGAAGGAACTGTTGAAAACTGGGAGAATTCTGGCGGCTATATGAGCGTGGCATATGAAGCTGTTTCTACATTAGCACAAGACTGGCTAGTTACTCCTTCAATTGCAATTACAACAACTAATTCCCTGTTGATTTTTGATCAAACTGATGCATTTGCTACTGATTACGGATCGTCATATACAGTAAGAGTTTCAACAGGAGCATCTCAGACTACAATTGGAGATTTTTCTATTGTAGATACTCAAGGTGAATTATCAGTTACTGGAGCTGCTCCTTTAGAGTTCTCTCCATATAGTGTAGATTTATCTGCTTACGAAGGGATGACTGTGTATATTGCTTTTGTATTAGAGCAAAATGATGGTGATTATTGGTTTATAGATAATGTTAATTTAGTTAATCAATATGCAACAGCTCCTGATCCAGTTGTTAATCCTAATCCTGCAAATGGTGCCACTAATGTAGATTTAGCACAAGACACAGATTATAATGGAGATACTGTAATTGATGCTGCTGATGCCGCATATACATTTACTTGGGATGACGCCTCAACTGGTGATGCTCCAACTGGGTATACTTTTAATTTAGACACTGTTAATCCTCCTGTAGCAACTTCGTTTAATGTTAGCTCTAATTCTGGATTTACAATATATGGCTTAAGCTATTCTGAAACTTATTATTGGCAAATAGTAGCAAATAATGCTGGTGGAGATGCTGTAAATTCTACTGTTTGGAGTTTTACAACTGAAGCAGATCCTGCTTTATCTGTTGATGATGAATCATTAAATTTATTTTCTGTTTATCCTAACCCAATTAAAGACAATGTTAAGATTAATACTTCTTTAACTATCGATTCTGTAGAAATACATAACCAGCTTGGGCAAAGAGTGATGGATATTAAAGGAAATACTCTGATAGATAACACGATAGATGTATCGTCTCTTAATACTGGAGTTTACTTCTTATCTATTAGTGCTGAAGGAAAATCTCAATCTATAAAAATCATTAAAGAATAAATTTTAATTTAATTCTATAAAAAAAGAGCTACAATATGTAGCTCTTTTTTTTAACTTTTATTTGCCAGTTGGCCACAAGCAGCGTCAATATCTTTCCCTCTTGAACGCCTTACAGTTACTGTTATATTATTAGCTTCTAACATAGAAATATACATATCTAAAGCCTGAGTGTTTGCTTGCTGAAACTCTCCATCGTCTATTGGATTATACTCTATTAAATTAACCTTGCTTGGTGCGAATTTGCAAAACTTAATAAGTGCATCTACATCTTTTTTAGTGTCATTAATACCATCCCAAACTACGTATTCGTAGGTAATTATATTCTTAGTTTTATTATACCAATATTCTAAAGCCTCTCTTAAATCGGCTAAAGGAAATGTTGCATTAAATGGCATAATTGAAGTACGCACCTCATCTATAGCTGAATGTAAAGAAACTGCAAGCTTAAATTTAACTTCATCATCTGCCATTTTTTTAATCATTTTTGGAACACCTGATGTAGAGACTGTAATCCTTTTTGGTGACATACCTAAACCTTCTGGTGAAGTAATTTTATCGATAGCTTTTATAACATTATTATAATTCATTAGTGGCTCACCCATTCCCATAAACACAATATTACTTAATGGTCTATCAAAATAAAGTCTACTTTCCTTATCTATAGCTACTACTTGATCGAAAATCTCATCTGGATTTAAATTTCGCATTCGTTTTAGTCTAGCAGTAGCGCAAAATCTACAATCTAAACTACAGCCTACCTGACTAGACACACATGCTGTGGTACGTTTTGCTGTAGGAATTAAAACCGATTCTACAATTAACCCATCGTGTAATCTTACAGCATTTTTTACTGTACCATCATTACTACGTTGCATCTGGTCGACTTTAATATGGTTAATTACAAAATTGTTTTCGAGCATTTGACGTGTTTCTTTAGATATATTTGTCATATCCTCAAAAGTATGAGCACCTTTACTCCATAACCATTCATAAACCTGATTACCACGAAATGCTTGATTGCCTTGTTTAACAAAAAACTCTCGCAATTGATCTTTAGTTAATGCTCGTATGTCTTTTTTTGTAGTTTCCATATAATACATGCAAAAATAGTGTCTTTTTAATTGAAGCCACTAATTCGCAAACTTTTTTTTAGTTCATAAAAAAAGCCTTGATTAACAAGGCTTTTATATTTTAATAAACTATGATTATATAATTAACATTGCGTCTCCATAAGTATAGAAACGATATTTTTCTTTTACAGCTTCCTCGTATGCTTTTTTAATAAAATCGTGACCTGCAAAAGCAGAAACCATCATTAACAATGTTGATTTTGGTGTATGAAAGTTTGTAACCATACAGTTGGCAATACTAAAATCGTAAGGAGGAAAAATAAATTTATTTGTCCAACCAGAAAATTCATTTAGCGTTCCATTTGAAGACACAGAACTCTCAATAGCTCTCATAGATGTTGTACCAACAGCACAAATACGTTTTTTGTTTTTCTTTGCGTGATTTACTTTATCAGCGGTTTCTTGAGTTATAAAAGCCTCTTCACTGTCCATTTTGTGTTTAGACAAATCTTCAACCTCAACTGGGTTAAAAGTTCCTAAACCAACATGTAATGTCACTTCAGCAAAATCAATCCCTTTAATCTCTAAGCGCTTTAATAAATGCTTAGAAAAATGTAAACCTGCTGTTGGAGCAGCTACAGCTCCTTCATTTTTAGCATATATAGTTTGATAACGTTCTTCGTCTTCAGGTTCAACTTCTCTTTTTATATATTTTGGTAATGGTGTTTCACCAAGCTCAGTTAATTTTTTACGAAATTCTTTATATGATCCATCATATAAGAAACGTAAAGTACGACCTCTAGAGGTTGTATTATCAATTACTTCGGCTACTAATGTATCATCATCACCAAAATACAATTTATTACCTATTCGTATTTTACGAGCTGGATCTACTAATACATCCCAAAGGCGTTGCTCTTCATTAAGCTCTCTCAATAAGAATACTTCAATTCTTGCTCCTGTTTTTTCTTTATTACCATATAAACGCGCTGGGAACACTTTGGTATTATTAAGAATCATTACATCACCTTCATCAAAATAATCAATAAGGTCTTTAAACATTTTGTGTTCAATGGTTTGCATTTTACGATCTAACACCATTAAACGTGATTCATCTCTGTTTTCTGAAGGATGTTCTGCTAGTAACTCTTCTGGTAGTTTAAAATTAAAGTGTGATAATTTCATCTGCTAATATTTATTTTTGGAAAGGTGCAAATATACAATCTCAAAGTAGGCGTTGTCAAGTAAATGACTGTTTATTATTTTGATATTTTAAATCCTATAGATTTTAGATCATCCCAAAATGTTGGATATGATTTAGAAACTACCATAGGATCTGCTATTTGAAGGCTTGTTTTTAGTGCTAATGGAGCAAATGACATGGCCATTCTGTGGTCATTATATGTTGCTATTTCACAATCACTTTTTAAAAATATTGACTCTTCTAGACTTAAAGAATCATTAGTTACAGATATTTTTCCTCCTAATTTTTCTATCTCATTTTTAAGCGCTAATAGTCTATCTGTTTCTTTGATTTTTAATGTGTGTAATCCTGTTAAGTGACATTTTATTCCTAAACCTAAACAAGTAACAGCTATTGTTTGAGCTATATCTGGTGAGTTGTTTAAATCTAACTTTATAGCATTTGTATTTTTACTATTCTTTTTAAAAGTTATTGTATTATTTAAAAATGTAGTCTCAACTCCAAATTGTTTGTATATGTTAACTAAGGCAGAATCTCCTTGAAGGCTACTTTCTTTATAAGCTGAAAGTGTAATCTCTGTTCCTATTTCGCTTAGGGCTACTATGCTGTAATAATACGAAGCAGAAGACCAATCAGACTCTACGATTAATGAATGAGCTTTTAATTCTTTATTTAATGGTTTTACTTTAATAAAATCATCGTCAAAAACTGTTTCAACACCAATTTGATTGAGTAAATCTAATGTCATTTTAATATAAGGCACTGAAGTAATTTCTCCTTCCAGAGTTAGCTCTAATCCATTTTCTAGCTTTGGAGCTATTAATAATAGTGCTGAAATATATTGACTACTAACATTAGCTTTAAGTGTTACTTTATTTTTAGTTAATACTCTTCCTTTAATTTTTAAAGGTGGGCAACCTGTAGTTTCTAAATAAGTAATATCTGAGCCAAGTGAGTTTAAAGCCTCAACTAAAACCTGAATTGGTCTTTCTTTCATACGTGACGAACCCGTTAAAGTTACTTCTCGACCATTTTGAGTAGCAAAAAAAGCAGTAAGAAAACGCATTGCTGTACCTGCATGATGAACATCAATAACATTTGTTGATGTTTGCAAGGCTTGTTGCATAACATTACTGTCATCAGAATTAGAAAGGTTTTTAATTTTTATATTTGAATACAATGCTTGTAATAACAACAATCTGTTAGATTCGCTCTTTGAGCCAGTAATTTGAATTTTGGACTTGCTATTGACGCTAGATTTTTGAAGAGTTAATTTCATTAAAAATGAATATTGTTAACGTAGTTGTAATGCTACTTTAACTTGTTATTATTATGATGTCTGTCGTGGTCTCGCTTTGCTTTTTTATCCATTTTTTTGTCAAAAGCAGATTGCAAATCAATTCCTGTTTGGTTAGCCAAACACAAAACAACAAACATAACGTCTGCTAATTCTTCGCCTAAATCTTTGTCCTTATCGCTTTCTTTTTCACTTTGTTCTCCATAACGACGAGCTATAATACGAGCAACTTCACCAACCTCCTCGGTTAGTTGAGCCATATTAGTGAGTTCATTAAAGTACCTCACTCCATGTTCATTAATCCAATCGTCAACTTCTTTTTGAGCATTTTTAATGTTCATAATTTTCTTTTTTTAGAAAGTACAAAGTTATCAAAATTATAATGCAAGGAATAGCTATATACTTTAATTCGCTCATGATTACTTGCATTCCTCTTTCAGAAAAGAATTTCTTTATTCCTAAAGGCGAAACTCTAATAACTTGCCATGGAAAAAAATATCTAGAACTATCAAAAGGGATGAAAAACCCAATTCCTTTGCCACCAGTAGTCATTGCATCTAGTATGCCATGAGATAATGTAGATAAAAACAATACTATGAAGTAAACTCGCTTTTGAAGTTTACCAAAAATATAGGTTAATACACTAGCCCAAAGTATTGCAAATACAACAGAATGAGTAAACCCTCGATGACCAAGAGGATGCAAATAAGGTATTCCAAATTTAAATGCTATTACATCTAAATCTGGAATAATTGAAGATGCAATTGCTAAAAAAAGTAGAGTTTTACCTGAGTTATACTTTACAATTTTTGAAATTGTAAAAGCTGCCAAACCATGTCCAAATACTGAAGCCAATTATTTTATATCTTTTTGAGCACTACTTTTTCAGTTTGTTTTTCAATCATTAATTGATAGAACTTTTTGTATTGCTCATAATCTGATGGTAAAACTAATGTTTTATTCAAATCTAATGAAATAGTAAATTGAAGCATATTTCCATTCTGTCTTGCCAAATAAGTGAATTCCCCATCTGAAATATTAAACTGATATTTTACACTTTCTGGCATAGTTTCTATAGCATATCCATCAGGTAACATAATATTTATCATGTACTTATCTGCAATTGGATACACATAATCTATTGGATAATTTCTAACATTCTCCTTAAAAGGGTTCTCATCTGGTGCTAAAAACAGCATTGGTGTTAAATATAATTTACCTCCAATATCTTCCATAGCATTATTAAAAACATAATCATAAGATTGAGTTACAGGCTGAGAAACATCATTCATGTTTTCTATTTCGAAATTAGATATTTCTAATTCTCCTTTACCCTTTTCAAGACTCTCAATCATTTCATCAGTATTATAATTCTCAAATCTATCTCTAACTCTAAATGCTTGGTAATTGGTAAACTGGTTTCTTACTTTTCCATTCGCTGATAAATCGGAATTTAACTTAATATTTAATGATACCGATTCTCTAGAAGATATTTTAGGGATAAGCTCAATCCAATCTGAACTCCCATCTTGTCTTATAAGGCGCCCTAACCAGTTTAATGCTTTTGTTGGTAAAATATCCGCTGTAGAGAATTTTTGGGTTGCATCTAATAGAATTGCACTATCACTCGTTTCTAATGCACAAATAACATAATTAAAACCAGTTCGTGTTGGAATTAATGGAATTCCATTGCTTTTAGTACTAACTAAAACTGGGTTTGCATTTAAACCTGCATATCGCAACATTGATGTTAGCATTAAATTTATATCAGCAACGTTACCAACCCCTTCTTTGTAGGCTTTACTTACTCCAGCATCAGTTGTGTAACCATGGTATTCATTCCATTTTACTTTAGATTTTACATAGTTAAATATAATAGCAGCTTTTTGCTGAGGGTCTGTAATACCTGTTAATATTGCATCTACATCACTATTGTAGTAACCTTTTTTATTCAATTGGTCACCAAATTCTGGGTAGTCATATATTGTTTTAGTTACTTTTTCCCAACTTGTAGATAAGTATTCAATTGACTCTCCTGGATATTGTATTCTTTCAAGCTCAACAATTAATTTTGCTTGATAATTACTTAGATTATCAACATAACTTTCGGTTTTTAATGGAGGAATATTTGATAGATTAGCCTCAACTACATTATCTATATAGTCTCTTGTTGATGTATAGTTTTGTGTACTACTTACTCTATTAGTCGTAGTACGCTCTTTGTTTGAAAATGTAATAGTTCTATTTTCTTTTGAATTATTTAAAACAGGAATATACGATGCCCTTGGATTTAAAAACGTTTTATAAACATAATACTCAGGTGTTTTTAACTTAATCTCAAGTTTTCTTATTGGAATTAGCTCTTGAAACTCAATATCATCAATTCCACTTAATTGTGACTCTATAGTGTACTCAAATTCAATAACACAACCTTCTTTTATATTAGGCATGGTGAATTTGCTTGTTTTCCAATTTTTATTGGTTTCCTCTTCAAAAATTCCATCTTTTTTTAACTTATCTTCAATAATCTTACCTCCATCAAGATTATATGTAACAGCTTTAAGTCCGTTTAGGCTCTCACCATACGAACTTGAACCGTCATAAAGTCTTACTAGTCTTGTTGCATAATCAAATCCTTCTTTATTATAAATTTTAATACGTTCTTGAATTTCATTCTTTTGAATAAATCCTTTGCCTTGTATATACTCAAAACTAATTTGCTGTTTTTTATATAAAACAGTTGCATTTGCTTCAGGATAATCTGGATTAGTCTTTTCAAGAAGTTCTTCTTCGCTAACTTTACCAAATTTATAGTTTTGACTAATTGCAATTTGTGCAATACATAAGAAGGTAATAAAAACTAGTTTTTTCATATTGATTAGGATTTTGATTTAAGCACTATTTTAGATTTGTCATGTTTAACAACTTCCAAATTAAAAGCTCGGTAATTTTCATACTCTTCTTTTGGATAGTTGCCTTTATGGATTATAAATTTTCGTTTATATATTAGTTTATTATCATCTGTTTTAGTTAAAGATGCTTCATACTCTCCAAATTTATTTTTTATTGATATAGGCTCCATAAGCGCCTCGAACTCAAGAGAACTTGGTATATTTATCTCATAACTATCTATATCAGTAAATCCTCTATCTATCTCAAAAGGGAGTTTTCTGTTGGAATACCTGTTGGGTGCATTTTCTAATCTATTAAAAAGATTAGGTTGTAGTAATAATCTATCACCTGTTTTAGCAGCATATCGTTCTGCTGCAACATTAAAAGTCTCGGTAAACTCTATTTTATCTTTATCATTATTGTAAGTCACAGAACTAATATCTAATGCATTTATATAACTCCAATATTTTTTAAAATATAATTTTTGATCTTTTTCTGTTTGGTTTTGAATTCCTTCATGTTGTCCGTATTGTGTTCCATAGGACTTTGTGATAATATCAGCCTTGATATTCCCTTGCTCGTCTAAAACTATTACTGCATTAGACGTTAATAAATTCTCTTCGGTAGAATATACTTTAGTGTGTACAATTTTACCTCCTTCTGGTGTTATAATTAGAGCATCTCTATCATCAGTAAAATTCGCATTGTAACCAAAAGGTGATGTCTGACTTGTACACTCCAACCATAAATAATCAGATTCATTTGGCACGCAAAGAATAACATGATTACCTTGTACAGAAGAGAACGAATCATCTATATGCCTTACATCTCTTCCTCCATAAATAACAGTGTAAAAATTTTCGACACCTATCTCGTCCAACATTGCCTTAGTATAATTTGTTAACCCTTTGCAATCGCCATAGCCTAACCTATCTACATCGCTAGCTAACATTGGTTTCCAGCCACCAATTCCAACTTGTACACTAATATACCTGGTTTTATTTTGCATGTACTCGTAAACAATTTTTGCCTTCTCCAGATTGGTTTTAGCATTTGCTGTTAGTGATCTAATTTCATCTCTAACCTGTTGTGGTAAAATTTGTGTATCTCGGATCAATTTATCATTCATCCATTTTCCAAAATCAGCCCAGTTATTATTAACCCCTTTTACGCCCTCCATATCAAATTCTGTTAATGATGCTTTTAAATCTGGAGCGAAGGAATTGAATGGTGGACTGTATGACTCTGGTTTAATAGCCAATAAATTTTTAGCAGAATAATGAAAATCACTATACTTTTCAATTTGATACTCATCAAAATTTGAGGTTTTAATTTTAATCTCAATTCCTGAATTATTAATTATCTTGTAGTTAACATTCTGAGAACTTGTATAAAATCCTTCAATTGGCCTCCATCCAGGTAAAAAAGCAGTAGAAGTGTATTCAACTTCAGTTTCAAATAAAACTGTGTATGGGTAATCTGTTGGAGTATAGTTTAAATATTTTACACGACTGTCCGAATATAATGTTCCTCCATCTACTGCACTTACATCTTCAAAATCTCCTTTTTTAATTTTTTTTATTTCATCACCTCTTGAATTGTAAATTTTAACTTCAAGTTTTTTAATATTAGTGTTTTTATCATAACCCATATATGCACCATGCTTAGAATCACCTGATGAATTTAAAATGGTTACTATTCTTTTATTAGTATAGACCATTTTATTGTAGGCTTTTACATCAATATGTGTATCCTCAAGCCTAATTATAGCATTTGCATTTTCTTTTAAATCTGAAGGAATTGTATATGATTGAAATAATTTTTCATCTTGAGCCATAACTGGCAATGAAACAATTACAAACCACAAGAGTAGGAGAAACCTTGTTCGCATTTTAGAGAGTTTAGGAAATTAAAAATAGGATTATTTAAATAAGAAAAAAAAAAATGAGAAAAATATTACATTATTCTCTATTTTTTGTGTCAATGATAATTGTTATTGGACCATCGTTTAACAACTCTACTTTCATATCTGCACCAAATTGACCTGTTTGCACTATTTTATTAAGGTCTTTTTCTAATTGATTTACAAAAGATTTGTAAAGCGGAATAGCAACTTCAGGCTTAGCTGCTTTTATATAACTTGGTCTGTTTCCTTTTTTAGTGCTTGCATGAAGGGTAAATTGACTAACTACTATTGCGTTACCGTTTACATCAATAATTGAACGATTCATCACATCATTTTCATCTCCAAAAACACGAAGGTTTGTTACTTTGTTTGAGAGCCAAATAATATCTTCCTGAGTATCTTCATCAACAATACCTAGTAAAATAAGTAGCCCATTGTTAATTGAAGCTACAATTTCTCCTTCAATAGTAACACTAGCTTTAGCAACTCTTTGGATAACAGCCTTCATAATAATTTACTCTTTCATCCATTCTTCAGTTCGGTAATGCTCATCATCTCCTTCAAGAATTTGTAAATAACTTCTATATCTTGAAAATGCAATTTCATTTTTTTCTAAAGCTTCTTTTACTGCACATTTTGGTTCTTCAACATGTAAACAATTATTAAATTTACAGTCTTGCTTTAAAGCAAAAAACTCTGGAAAATAATCACCAACTTCTTCTTTATCCATATCAACTACTCCAAAACCTTTAATTCCTGGTGTATCAATAATTTTAGCTCCAAAATTTAAATCGAACATTTCAGCAAACGTAGTTGTATGCTGACCTTGCATATGCTGCGTTGAAATTTCTTTAGTTTTTAAATCTAAATCAGGTTCAATAACATTAACTAATGTTGATTTACCTACACCTGAATGACCTGCAAACATGCTTACTTTATCTTTCATTAAAGCTTTTACTTTATCTACATTTTTACCTGTTGCTGCTGAAACACCAATACACTCGTAACCAATTCTTCTATATACAGAAGCTAAATATTTAACTTCTAAAAGTGTCTCGTCGTCATAAGCATCTACTTTATTAAATAGTAAAATAGTTTTTATGCCATAAGCTTGTGTTGTTACTAAAAAGCGATCTATAAAACTAGTTAAGGTTGGTGGATTATTAATTGTAATAAGCAAAAATACTTGATCTATATTAGATGCTATTATATGCGTTTGCTTTGAGAGGTTTACCGACTTTCTTACAATATAGTTTACCCGATCATGTATAGTATGAATAACTCCTGTAGTAACATTGTCAAGTGTCTCAATATCAAAATCGACCACATCACCAACAGCAATTGGATTGGTGCTTTTAATGCCTTTTATTCTGAATTTACCTTTTATTCGGCATTCATAAACTACACCAAGATCATTTTTCACGGTGTACCAGCTTCCTGTTGATTTATATACTATTCCTGTCATCAATTAAAATATACTGCAAAATAACAATTTATAATTTTAAGAAAAATGTATATTAGTCACTTAATTAAAATACTCAACAACAAAATGAAAAAATTAATAACTACATGCTTATTTTTAGTAATTGCATTTAGCTTTAATGCACAAACTAATCTTTATGAAAATCCGCAATTTGATGAGATAGCAAAATCTCATAAAACAATCGCAATTGTTCCTTTTAAAACACAAGTAAAACTTCGTCCTAAACAAATGAAGGATATGACTAATGAACAATTACACCGTATAGAAAAAGCTGAAGGTGAAGGAATTCAATCAGCAATGTATTCATGGTTCTTAAAACGAAAAAAAAGAGGAGACATGGAAACTGTTGAAATTCAAGACCCTAGAACTACAACTGCATTATTAAAAAAGGAGAGTATTGATTATGATAACATATTGGACTATACTCCACAAGAATTAGCAAAACTTCTAGGTGTTGATGCAGTAATATCTGGTGATTTTGAAACAAATAAACCAATGTCTGAAGGTGCATCAATTGTATTAGGCAGTTTATTTGGTTTTTTTGGAAGTACAAATAGCGCTACTTTGAATATGAGTGTACATAATGCTGAAGATGGTGTTTTACTTTGGAATTATAATAAAAAAGTAAATGGAAGTATTGGAAGCGATACTGAAGATTTAGTTAATACTTTAATGCGTAAAGCATCTAGGCGATTAGCATACACAAAAAATAGTAATGATGATGATTAGTATATTAAAAAAGCCTCACACTTGTGAGGCTTTTTTTGTTATCCATTAATAATTTTTTCCTGATGATTTATCGATTCTTGGTGAATAGCTTTAAATACTCTTAAAATAAATTCTTCACTAAGGTTTTTCTCTTCGCCTTGTAAAATCATTTTACCCAAAATCTCGTTCCAACGTTTTGTTTGTAATACAGCAACGTTTTTCGATTTTTTTAAGGCTCCTATTTCATCAGCAACTTTCATACGTTTGCCTAACATATCTATTAACTGGTGGTCAATAACATCTATTTGTGTACGCAACGTGTTAAGTTTGTTTTTAAAGTCTGCTGCATCATCTGTTACTTTTCTAATGCGTAAATCTTTGGTAAATTGAATCAAAGTGTCTGGCGTAATTTGCTGAGCAGCATCACTCCAAGCATTATCTGGATCGTAATGAGTTTCTACCATCAATCCATCATAATTTAAATCGAGAGCTGTTTGGCAAAGTTCAAACAAGATATCTCTTCGTCCTGCAATATGTGAAGGGTCTAAAATTAGTGGTAAGTCTGGAAAACGATTTTGTAAATCGACTGCAATTTGCCACTCAGGATTGTTTCTATAACGTGTTTTTTCGTAAGTTGAAAACCCTCTGTGAATAACTCCTAAATTTTTAACGTTAGCAGTATAAAAACGTTCAACTGCTCCTAACCACAACGATAAATCTGGGTTTACTGGATTTTTAATTAGTACAGGTTTATCAGTCCCTTTTAAAGCTTCTGCAATTTCTTGAACAATAAATGGACTAACAGTAGTACGTGCTCCAATCCATAAAATATCGACATCATGTTGTAATGCTAAATCAACATGATTAGCATTAGCCACTTCTGTTGTAATTAACATTCCTGTTTCTTGTTTTGCTTTTTGTAACCATTTAAGACCTAAAGCTCCTACGCCTTCAAAATTTCCTGGTCTAGTACGAGGTTTCCAAATTCCAGCTCTTAATACAGTAGCATCGCTATCTTTTAATTGATGGGCTATTTTTAATACTTGTGCTTCTGTTTCTGCACTACAAGGACCTGCAATTACCAAAGGATGGTCTAATCCGAAATTATCTATCCACGTTCTTAATTCTTTTTTGTTTTCCATAATTTTTCTTTTAAGCAATTCCTTCTAAAATGTCTTTGATATGATTTGTGTTTTTCATTTCGTTATAAATAGTTTCAAAATCATCACTTTTCATCATATCTTTAAAATGTGTGAGATTGATAATATATTCTTCCAAAGTTTCAATAACATTGGTTTTATTTTGTTTAAAAATTGGTGTCCACATATCTGGTGAACTTTTCGCTAATCTTACTGTTGAAGCAAATCCACTTCCTGCCATATCAAAAATATCGCGTTCGTTTTTTTCTTTTTCAATTACTGTTTTACCTAACATAAATGAACTTATGTGTGATAAATGTGATACGTAAGCTATGTGTTTATCATGAGCTTCAGGATTCATATATCGTATACGCATTCCTAAGTCTGAAAACAATTGCAAAGCTTTCTCCTGAAGCTTAAATGTTGTTTTTTCAACCTCGCAAATAATATTGGTTTTATGTTTGTACAAGTCGTTAATTGCTGCTTTAGGTCCAGAAAATTCTGTTCCAGCAATAGGATGCGTTGCTAAAAAATTGCGTCGTCTTGAATGATGTTCAACAGCTTCGCATACAGGTTTTTTTGTTGACCCAACATCTATCACCAAAGTCGTGTCTGAAATTACGTCTAAGACCTTTGGTAATTCTCTTACTGCTGCATCTACAGGAATTGAAAGAATAACCATATCGGCATGTTGCAAATCATTATATGTAGCCTTAGCATCAATAACATTTAATGCTATGGCATCTTCTAGATGAGTTTCATTATTATCAATACCAAACACTTTTACATTTGGATATTTACTTTTAACATCTAATGCTAAGCTTCCTCCAATTAATCCAACTCCTATTATGTATATATTTTTCATTAATTTCCTTTCAGTATCCTTTAATAAGGAGTGTTATATACTTTATTTTTTTGATTTAAAAAGGCGACGCTTATTTATGCCAATCCGTTCTGGGTAACATTGAGCACAATGACCTGTTATTGTCCTCAAAGTATGTCCTGCTTTTCGGCAAGGTGATACATTATAAGCAATAAATTTTTTTTCTTTTTTCATTTGAGCTAGATATTCATCCATTTTTAAATCGTAGGCGTCAAAAGTTTGATCGATCCTAATTCCATTTTGTTTTAAAAATTGAATTTGAGAATCTTTTAATGGTTTACCAGATTTCTCTTTTTTAGTTAATCTAGCTAAAGCTTCATTAAGTTCTTCAGTTGATGCACAAAGTGAAAATCGAATATAGCCTTCACCATTACTGCCAAATATTGTTCCTGGAGCTATAAAAATTGACTTTTCTTTTAGTATTAAATCGATGTACTCTTCTGCTTTTAAAGTGTCGGGTAGTTTTGCCCAAACAAATAGTCCAACTGCTTGTTCATCATACGTGCAATTAAGAATCTCTGCAATTTTCCATACAATATTTCGACGTTCTTCATAGACACTTTTCATGCTTAAATACCACATTTTAGAGCAATTTAAAGCTTCTACAGCCCCTTTTTGTATGCCATAAAACATACCTGAATCCATATTGCTTTTTACTTTTAAAATAGCATCTATATATTCAGATTTTCCTAATACCATACCAACTCTCCAACCAGCCATATTAAACGTTTTACTTAGAGAGTTTAACTCTAAACACACATCTTTTGCTCCTGAATATTTTAATATGCTTCGCGGAAAATCATTTAATATAAAACTATAAGGATTGTCATTTACCACTAATATATTGTTGCGTTTTGCAAATTTTATGATGTCTTCAAATAACTTATTTGATGCTGTAGCTCCTGTTGGCATGTGTGGATAATTAACCCACATTAATTTTACTTTACTTAAATCTGTTTTTTCTAAAGCAATTAAATCTGGCTCGTAATGATTTTTTTCTAATAAATCATAATATCTCGGCTTTGCTCCTAGTAGCTTTGTTACAGATGCATATGTTGGGTATCCAGGATTTGGAATTAACACTTCGTCTCCTTCATTTAAAAACGCCATAGAAATATGCATAATACCTTCTTTGCTTCCCATTAAAGGCAATATTTCTGTTTGATAACTCAATGACACACCAAACTGCTCTTTATAAAAATCAGCCATGGCTTCTCTTAATTCTGGCAAACCTTGATAACTTTGATATTTATGAGCGTAGTCATCTTCCAAACTATCCATCATAGCTCCAATAACACTATGTGGTGGCTTTAGATCTGGACTACCAATTCCTAAATTTATTATTGGTTTTCCGTGAGCTTTCATCAAATTAACTTCTTTCAGTTTTTTTGAAAAGTAGTATTCTTCAACGTTGTCTAATCTATTGGATGGTTGAATCATAATTTTGCGTTTTTATATTCTCCTAATACTTTAAAGTCTTGAGCCATAATTTGCATTATAGATTTTGCTTTATTATAATCTTTATATGTTTCAAAAGTAACATCCACAAAAAAAGCATATTTCCATGGTGTTTCAATTTTTGGTAAGGATTGTATCTTGGTTAAATTTAGTTTACAATCACTTAATACATTTAAAATCGTAGCTAAGCTACCACGTTTATGTTCTAATTCAAATTTTAATGAGGCCTTATTAATTTCATTTTCTGGAATTTCAGAGTTTGATGTTTTTACTATCACAAATCGTGTTTCGTTATGCTTTATTGTTTGAATGCTATGTGCAATAATTTGCAACTCAAACAACTCTGAAGCTAATGTGCTTGCAATGGCTGCTACATGCTTTAATTGTTGCTTATTAATACGTTGAGCAACCTCAGCAGTATCTTTATCTTCGATAAGCTTAATGTGAAGATAATTTTTAAAAAACTCTTTACATTGCAACAGTGCCATTGGATGCGAATACACTTCTTTTATATCTTCAATGTTTTGATTTGGCAATGCCATTAAGTGATGTTGAATGTCTAAATAGTGTTCTCCAATTATATGTAACTCATTTTTATCTATCAATGCATAATTAGGAATTATTGAACCTACTATAGAATTTTCAATTGCCATAATAACTGCATCACTTTTTTTATGCATCAAACTATCTACTGCATTATCAAACGATAAACATTCGTTAACAACAATAGCTTCATTAAAATACTGCTGTGACACAATATGATGAAACGACCCTTTAATTCCTTGTATAGCTACAGATTTTATCATACAAAAAAGTCCCGATTTTCATCGAGACTTATATTTAATTTATAGTTTATAAATTATACATACAACGTCTCGTTTCTTTTGTTAAAAAAGAAATAGTTCCAGTTGTAATAAGTATAAGTTGTTGTTTTCATAATTATAATAGCTAAAGTAACTAATAAATTGAAAAAACAAAATGTTTTTTAAAATCTTTTGGCAATATAACGTTTGCGAGGTGCGTTGGGATTAGCAAAATGATTATTTTTGAATAAATATTTACTCTATGTCTATTGAAGTTGAAAATCTATCTAAAGTTTATGGCGAGCAAAACGCTTTAAATAATATCTCATTTAAGATTAATAAAGGTGAAGTTGTTGGTTTTTTAGGGCCAAATGGCGCAGGAAAATCTACTATGATGAAGATTTTAACTACATATATTGATGCTACTGAAGGTCTTGCAAAAGTAAATGATTGTAATGTTAAAAGTGACGCATTTAATGTACAAAAGCAAGTTGGCTATTTACCAGAACACAACCCTTTATATTTAGAAATGTATGTTAGAGAATACTTAAATTTTAATGCAGGTGTTTATAAAGTAAGTAAAGAAAGAATTGAAGATGTTATTGAGCTTACTGGATTAACTCCAGAATCGCACAAAAAAATTGGGCAACTTTCTAAAGGTTACAGACAACGTGTTGGGCTTGCAAATGCTTTATTACATAATCCTGATGTGTTAATTTTAGATGAGCCAACTACTGGTTTAGACCCAAACCAATTGGTTGATATAAGACAACTTATTAAAAGTTTGGGTAAAGACAAAACGGTGTTTTTGTCTACTCATATTATGCAAGAAGTTGAAGCTATTTGTGATAGAGTAATTATTATAAATAAAGGCAAAATTGTTGCAGACAAAAAACTTAAAGATTTAAAAGCAGACCAAGTTCAAATTATTGAAGTTGAGTTTGATTATCGAGTTGAAGATGTGCTTTTAAATAAACTTAAGCATGTATCGCTAGTTAGCAACACTCACGATTTTACTTATGAACTTACTTTTTCTACTAAAGAAGATATGCGCTCTGTAGTATTTGATTTTGCTCACGATAATGGATTAAAAATTCTTCAGCTTAACCAGAAGAATATGAACTTAGAAAGTTTATTTAGAGAGCTAACCTCTAATTAATCCTGAAAAATAAGTCGACCTGTATAAAGTTCCTGAACACTTACAACTGGAGGTTCATTTAATGAAATAACATCTCCTGTGCTTCTAATTTCTCCTATTAATGATTGCTGTGGGTTTATAATCATGTCATTACTACTGCGATGAAAAATTTCAACGTTTTGGGCTATCAGATTTGCACCTTCAAAACGAGCATCTCCAGAATAAAATCCAATAAATAAATTATTAGTAGTACCACTTATAAACATACTGGATAAATTATTGGTTATAGTAGTAAGCGAATTGCAGTTTACTTGTACATTAAAATTGCCATCTGTATGATAAGCCTCTTCAGCATTATAGTTTTCAGCAATTAGTACAAGTGAAGTGTAATTTAACATTCCATTGCTACTCACAGTTAAACCAGAACTATTACGAATTTCAATGAGATTTGGTGAACTTACATATATTTTAGTAATTCCATAATCTCGGGTTAAATTACAACCATTTTCGTTTTTTAAAATTAATCGACCGCCTTCAACAGATATTTTAATATCATTCATTAAATATTCGCCTGTTTCTACTCTAACGCTTTGAGTTACATCATCAGCAACAATTAATTCAATACGCTCAAAAACTGTAATTTTATCAAAAGTATCTACAGTAAATTCTTTTTGTATGATATCGCCTGCGTTTTGGAAACAATCAGGCACATTCTCACCATTACAAGCAAGCAATAGTATAAAGGTAGTTATGTAAGCAATTTTTTTCATAATCTAACTCCTATTCCAAATTCGACTGCTTCAGCTTTAGCTCCATGTGATTTTAAGGTTATAGCTCCAAAAAATTTATCGCCAAAATAACGTTTCAACCCAATTCTGTTATATACTCTTCCTTCAAAATCATAAGGATAATATACATAATAACCCAATTGAGTTTCAAAAGACATTTTATTAATAAACAATTCATGACCCACAAAAACACCAACGCGCTTCCAATCTTCATCACCACTTATATTAAATTCTGGGAAAGCAACTGAATAAAAATAAATCAATTCTTTTAAAAACTCTGAAAAGAAAACATCTGTACCTACTTGTATAGCGCTTTTTCTATTCAACCGTTTATCAGCATAAGCAGAGACAATGTAAAACGGAAACTGCCCTGTATCTATCACATCGCTTTCGTTGATTCCGCTTCTGAAGGCAAAATTATATTTTATCTTTTCGGTAAATTTTTTCTTTTCTGATGGAATATACTCAGGTTGTTTATCATAATCTAACAAATAATTAGCTCCAATATTAAAAGCAAAAGTATTTGTTGAAGTATTAGGTGCTTTAACATTAGCGTTTGAATAATGTATTATAGAAACTCCTGCCTGTAATCCAATACCTTTAAATACATTCTCCTTTTTATAATTTAACATTATATAAGTTGTACTTAACAAGTCTGAACCATAAGCATTATTAGCATAATTATTCTCTTTGTCGTAAGGGTTAGTTGTGTATGCTAAACCTTGACCAATACGAAACATTAAATTTCTTTTTAAAAAGTAAAAATTATAATGAGCATATAAACTGTGGTTTTCACCAAGATGCTCATTTTTCATATTCTGATAGATATATGAAAATCCCCAATCAGGATAGTTGTATAGCCCTTCCCACTCTTTAAAACCAAAGGTTTTTTTGTTGAAACTTAAAATTAACCCTGTTGGATGGTCTGTAATTAAATGAGATATATCCGGATTATGCTCTAGAATAGTTCCGTAAAAGTAATTAGCATCTAATGTAAATAAATCTGGATCTTCCTGAGAAAGTGCAAGACCACTAATTAGACATAAAATACATGCAAAAAATTGCTTCATTTAATTAAGTTATGAAGCAAAAATAACAGAATAATTAAGATACTTTACTACAACAAGAAGTATATTCTTATTTTAACTTTTGAAGTGCTTGTTCTAATAATTCAAAAATAGTAGAGATATCTTCTTTTCTGGCAGTACCTACTGATAATCTAAACCAATTTGAATCTGTCGATGTGCCAAAAGCATAAAAAGGAACTAATGCCAATTTAGCCTCCTTCAGCAAATAACTAGTAACTTCTTGAATGGTGTTTAATGTTTCACCATTAGCAGTAGTTTTTCCAATTAAATTAAATTGAACTGTTAAATATAATGCTGCTTCTGGCTGAATTGCTTTAACTGGAAAACCTTTAGCTTGCAGGTTTTGAAATCCATCATAAAAAGCTACAAGTCTATAATTAAGTTCTTCTTTAATATGATGAATGTAATTTGAAACTACTTCAGTCTGATTTAAATATTTTGCTGTTGCTACTTGCTCTGCCTTTGGTGCCCATGCTCCAATATGACCCAAAATAGCTTTCATTTTATTAATAATATGTAAAGGACCAAAAGCCCAACCAACTCTAACTCCTGTTGCTGCAAAAGCCTTAGAAATACCATCTACAAAAATGGTGTATTCTCTCATTTCTGGCAATAACGACACTGGATTGTAATGTACTGTTTCACCATAGGTTAGCTGCCAGTAAATTTGGTCATATAACACATAAAGCGGCTTAATATTTTGTGCCTTTCTTCTTCTATTTTCTTCAATAACAAGTTGAGAAATTTCTAATAATGTTTCTTTATCAAATGTTGTTCCTGTTGGGTTTAATGGAGAACATAAAGCTATTAGATTAACGTTTTTAACATGAGGTTTTAAAGCCTCTGCTGTAGGCATAAATTTATTTTCTGGAAGCGTTTCAACTATAACAGAATTATTACGTGCTAAATATGTATACGCATCATTGTTCCAAGAAGGCACAGGGTACAAAACAGTATCGTCTATATCTAAAATAGTTTGATAAATAGCGTAAATTAAAGGGCGAGCTCCACCAGAAATTAACACCTCATTTGCATCATATTCTAACTTTAAATGCTTTAATAAATATTCTGAAACTGTTTTTCTTAATGGCTCAACACCATTTGCTGCTGGATAATTAGTTTGATTATCATTATATGCATCAACTATAGCTTTTTTTAATTCATCTGGAATAGGAAAAATATTAGAATCGAAATCTCCTATTGTTTGATTATAGATAACTTCTCCTTGTGCTTTTAAAGCATTTACTTCTCCAGCTATTTTTATAATTTCAGAACCTTTTAATCCTTCTGCTAGTTTTGATGTGTTCATTACGATATCGTTATAGTTTTGCAAAAGTAAGGTTTAAAAATCTATTTTTAAAAGCTGCATATTTTTTTGTTAAAACACTTTTGAAGCAATTGTTTTTATATTATCACTTTTTCCCATAGAATAGTAATGCAGAACAGGAATTCCAGCTTTTTGTAACTCTTTTGATTGTGCAATACACCAATCAATTCCTACTTGTCTAACCTGATCATTGTCTTTACATTTTACAACTTCTATAATAAGTTCTTCAGGCAAATCAACATGAAAACGATGCGGAATTAAATTTAATTGCTTTTTTGTGGCAATTGGTTTTAGTCCTGGTATAATTGGGACTGTTATTCCTTCTTTCCTGCATTTAGCAACAAAATCGAAATACTTTTTATTATCGAAAAACATTTGAGTAACTATATATTCGGCTCCATTTTTTATTTTCTTTTTCAAAAAATGTATATCGCTATCTAAACTTGGTGCTTCCATGTGCTTTTCTGGGTATGCAGCTACACCAACACAAAAATTTGTTTTAGATGAGTTTTGAAGCTCTTCGTCTAAATAGTTCCCTTTATTTAATTCTTGAATTTGTGCAACAAGTTCGTTTGCATAAACATGTCCTTCTTTTTCAGGTTTGAAGTACGTTTCAGTTTTTACAGCATCGCCTCGTAAAGCCATTACATTGTTGATACCTAAAAAATCTAAATCTATTAAAAAATTCTCTGTATCTTCTTTAGTAAATCCACCACACAATATATGTGGAATTGCATCTACATTATACTTGTTCTGTATTGCTGCACAAATACCAACTGTTCCTGGTCGTTTTTTTACTACTTGCTTTTTTAATAACCCATTTTCTAGTTCTTTATATATGTATTCTTCACGATGGTAAGTGACATCTATAAATGGAGGTTTAAACTCCATTAAAGGATCAATACTATCGAAAACAGATTGAATGTGTTGCCCTTTTAAAGGTGGTAAGATTTCAAATGAAAATTGAGTATTTCCATTTGCTTTTTTTATGTGTTCGGTTACTTTCATAGTTCTGTTGCTAAATTAGGGTTGAGCCATTTTATGGCTTCTTCATTTGAAATACTTCTACGCTTCGCATAATCCTCTAGTTGATCTTCAGTTATTTTACCAAGTCCGAAATATTTAGCTTCTGGATTGGCAAAATAATAACCACTTACACTAGCTGCTGGCCACATAGCTAAGCTTTCTGTTAACTCAACACCTATGTTTTCTTTCACATTTAGCAGTTTCCAAATGGTTGTTTTTTCAAGATGGTCTGGACATGCTGGATAACCAGGCGCAGGACGAATACCTTTATAATTTTCTTTGATTAACTCTTCATTTGTTAAACTTTCATTTTGTGCATAGCTCCAATGATTAACACGAACTTCTTTATGCAAATACTCTGCAAATGCTTCAGCTAGCCGATCTGCTAATGCTTTTATCATTATTGAATTATAATCATCATGATTTGCTTCAAATTGCTTTGCTAATTCTTCTGTTCCAAAACCAGTAGAAACACAAAATGCTCCAACATAATCTTGTTTCCCTGAAGATTTTGAAGCTATAAAATCTGCTAATGCGATATTTGGAATGCCTTCTCTTTTTTTGGATTGCTGACGAAGGGTTAGAAATTTATATTCTATTTTTCCTTCTTCATAATAAATTTCGATATCATCATCATTTATTGTGTTAGCAGGAAACAAACCGAATACTGCTTTTGCTTTTAATAACTTCTCATCAAAAATTCGCTTAAGTAATGCTTTTGCATCAGTAAATAGTTCTTTGGCTTGTGCTCCAACAACATCATCTGTTAGAATATCAGGATATCGACCATGTAAATCCCAGCTTCTAAAAAATGGCGACCAATCAATATAACCTTCTAGCTTTTTTATGTCAAAAGCTTCAATTACCTGAATTCCTAATTGTTTTGGTTTTATAATTTCTGAAGTATTCCAATCAATCTGTAGCTTATTTTTTCTAGCTTCTACAATTGATACATATTCTTTTTCCTTAGTTCGATTAAGAAATTGCTCTCTAAACTTATCGTATTCTTCTCTAATCTGTTCTTTAAATACTTTATTGTCTTGCTGTAATAAATTTCCAACTACTGTAACAGCCCTTGAAGCATCATTTATATGAACAACTGTATGATTATAATGTGGTGCAATTTTTACTGAAGTATGCGCTCTAGATGTTGTTGCACCACCTATAATTAATGGAATATTTAGATTTTTCTTTTCCATTTCTTTTGACACATAAACCATTTCATCTAAAGACGGTGTTATCAATCCACTTAAACCTATAATATCTACTTTTTCTCTAATGGCAGTTTCAATAATTTTTTCAGGCGGCACCATTACTCCTAAATCGACAATTTCGTAGTTATTACATCCTAAAACAACACTCACAATATTTTTTCCTATATCGTGAACATCGCCTTTGACGGTTGCCATTAAAATTTTTCCAGCAAACTCTTGCTTTCCATCTTTTTCTGCTTCAATAAATGGCTGTAAGTAAGCAACAGCTTTTTTCATTACACGAGCCGATTTAACCACTTGAGGTAAGAACATTTTTCCACTTCCAAACAAATCGCCAACGACATTCATTCCAATCATTAAATGGCCTTCAATAACTTCAATTGGACGTGAAACACTTTTACGAGCTTCTTCAACGTCTTCAATAATAAAAGCATCAATACCTTTTACTAAAGCGTGCGTAATTCTATTTTGTAAAGGTTCATTTCGCCATTCTAAAATTGTGACTTCGGTTTCCTTTTTATTGCCTTTAACTGTTTCTGCATAATCCAGCAAACGCTCTGTAGCATCATCTCTTCTATCAAAAAACACATCTTCAACAAGCTCTAAAAGTTCTGGATTAATTTCATCATACACTTCTAACATAGCAGGATTTACAATACCTAAATTCATTCCATGTTGAATAGCATGATATAGAAACGAGGCATGCATTGCTTCACGTACAGTATCATTTCCTCTAAACGAAAATGACACATTACTCACACCACCAGAAACATTTGCATAAGGTAAATTTTCACGAATCCATTTTGTAGCATTGAAAAAATCTAATGCGTTTTTTCGATGCTCTTCCATTCCTGTTGCTACAGGGAAAATATTAGGATCGAAAATAATATCTTGAGGTTGGAATTTTACTTTATCTACTAAAATGTCATAAGATCGTTTACAAATCTCTATTCTTCGCTCATAAGTATCAGCTTGTCCGTTTTCATCAAATGCCATAACAATAACAGCTGCACCATAGCGCTTTACTAATTTTGCATGATGAATAAAAGCCTCTTCACCTTCTTTTAAACTTATAGAATTTACTACCGATTTACCTTGAACTACTTTTAAACCAGCCTCAATAATTTCCCATTTAGAGCTATCTATCATAATAGGAATTCGAGAAATATCTGGCTCTGATGCAATTAAATTAAGAAACTTAGTCATAGCATAAATGCCATCGAGCATGCCTTCATCCATATTAACATCAAGAATTTGTGCTCCACCATCTACTTGGTGTCTAGCAACTTCCAGAGCTTCGTTATAATTTTCTTCTTTAATTAATCTTAAAAATTTACGCGACCCAGTAACATTGGTACGTTCACCAACATTAATGAAATTGCTTTCAGGAGTTACTACTAAAGGCTCTAAACCTGATAAGGTTAAATATTTGTTTTGTTTATTCATTTTATAGTTTAGTTCTCGACTGCGCTCGAACAGACAATATTTCTAGGTTTATATTTTTTTGCAACTTCAGCAATAGCTTTTATATGCTCTGGACTTGTGCCACAACAACCACCAATAATATTGATTAATCCATCTTGTAAATACTCTTCAATAAAAGCTTGCATTTGTTTTGGAGACTGATCGTACTCACCAAAAGCATTTGGCAATCCTGCATTTGGATGTGCTGATGTATAAAATTCCGTTTCATTAGATAAGCGTTGTAAATACGGTTTTAACTGTTCTGCTCCCAGAGCGCAATTAAAGCCAACACTTAATAAAGGAATATGAGAAATAGATGCTAAAAATGCTTCTACTGTTTGCCCAGACAAAGTTCTGCCTGAAGCATCAGTTATTGTTCCAGAAACCATTATTGGGATATTGATGTTTCGCTCCTCTTTTACTTCTTCAATGGCGAACAAGCAAGCTTTTGCATTTAGTGTATCGAAAATAGTTTCTACTAAAAGCGCATCAACTCCTCCGTCTATTAAAGCTTCAACTTGCTGTTTGTATGCAACTCTTAAATCATCAAAGGTAATTGCACGATATTCTGGTCTGTTAACATCTGGTGATAAGCTCGCAGTTCTATTTGTTGGCCCAATACTTCCTGCAACAAAACGAGGTTGGCTTGGATTTTTTTGTGTGAATTCATCTGCAACTTGCTTAGCTATTTTAGCCGATTCATAATTAAGTTCATACACTAAATCTTCCATGTTATAATCAGCCATACCTATGGTTGTACCTGAAAAAGTATTTGTCTCAACTATATCTGCACCAGCTTCAAAATACAAGCGATGCACTTCCGCAATGGCTTTAGGTTGCGTAAGTGATAACAAATCGTTATTCCCTTTTAACGATGTTGGATAATCTTTAAAACGTTCGCCACGATAATCTTCTTCAGTGAATTTATAACGTTGCAGCATGGTTCCCATTGCTCCATCGAGAACGAGAATTCTTTTTTGTATTTCTAACTTTATATCACTCATAATATTTTCTTTATTAAACATAGTTCTCGACTGCGCTCGAACAGACAATTATTAATTTAAGCTATTTGACAGTTTAATAATATCTGAAAACAATCCTCTTGCCGTAACGTCTTTTCCTGCTCCAGCACCTTGAATAACCAATGGTGATTTTTGATAAGAATTTGAATAAATTTCAAATACTGAATTGGCACCTTTTAATTGACCTATAGAAGAGTTTTTATCTTCGGAAACCAACTTAACTTCTAAAGTGTTTGTCTCTACATTCAACTCACCAACATATCGCAGCACATCGCCTTTTTTTTGTTTATTTTTTATCTCTAAAAATGGTGCATCAAATTCTTTACTTCTTGTTTTAAACTGATGTAATGTTGTTTTTCCGTTAAGTTGTTTTGGTACTAAAGACTCGATTGAAACATCATTTATTTCAGCTTTTAAATTTAGTTCTCGAGCTAATATCAATAACTTTCTTGCTACATCATTTCCTGATAAATCTTCACGAGCATCAGGTTCGGTTAAACCTAAAGTTGTAGCTTGGTTTAACACTTTAGAAAATGGGACATCATTAGAGGAAAATTCATTAAATATATAACTTAACGAACCCGAAAAGACACCTCTAATTTTTTGAATTTGTTCACCAGAATCATATAATCTTTTAACGGTTTCAATAATTGGCAAACCTGCACCAACATTAGTTTCGTAAAGAAAAGACTTGTTGCACTTTTTTAAAGTTAATCGTAACTGGTTATAAAACTCATAACTTAAAGTATTGGCAACTTTATTAGCTGAAATAATATGAAAACCATTTTGAATTAATGGTATATAATTTTCCACAAAATCTTTACTAGCAGTTGCATCAATAGCTACTAGATTTTTAAGATCATACTTATTAACAAAAGCTATTATTTCTTCAATTTTATATGGTACAGAAAAAGTATCAAAATCACATTCCCAAGTATTAGAAATTCCAAATTCATTAAAAAAAGCCAATTTGGAGTTTGTGACTACAGGAATATTAATAATTAAATTCTGTTGCGCTTGTAATTTTGGTTTAGCCTGATTTATTTGATGAATCAAAGTACTTCCAACATTACCAATTCCGAAAATGATAATATTTAAAGTCTTACTGTTTGACATGGCTTATTTCTTTATGTTTATTAATTGCAGTAAACGCTTGATTTAAATCATTAATTAAATCTAGTGAATTTTCAATTCCACAAGACAAACGTATTAGTGAGTCTTTAATTCCAGATTTCAAACGTTTCTCACGAGGAATTGATGCATGTGTCATTTGTGGTGGATGACAAAGTAAGCTTTTTACACCTCCAAGGCTTTCTGCTAATTTAAAACAGCTTGTATTAGTTACAAATTGATTTGCTGCTTCTTGGGTGTCTTCCTTCAACGTAAAGGACACAATGCCTCCAAACAAGCCATTTTGTTGGCGTTTAGCAATGTTGTGGTTTTTATAACTTACTAATCCTGGAAAATACACATCTTCTACTGCGTCATGATTTACTAAAAATGCAGCAACAGCAAAAGCATTTTCGCATTGCTTTTTGAATCTAATATCTAAAGTTTCAATTCCTCGAATGGTTAAAAAACAATCCCAAGGACCAAGAATTCCTCCTGAAGCATTCTGAATAAATTTTAGTTTTTCAGACAATGCTTGTGTTTTAGTAACTACCAAACCTGCAACCAAATCTGAATGACCACCAATATATTTTGTACCACTATGAATAATGATATCTGCACCTAAAGAAATAGGTTGTTGCGCAATAGGGCTCGCAAATGTATTATCTACTACTAAAAGTGCTCCAACACTTTTTGCGATAATGGCAATGGTTTGAATATCTGAAACTTTAAGCGTTGGATTTGTTGGTGATTCAATCCATACTAATTTAGTTTTACTGCTAATTTTGTTAGCTACATTTTCTGCATCAGTAGTATCTACATAATGTACTTTAACGCCAAGTTTTTCGTAAACATGAGTAAATAAACGATAGGCTCCTCCATAAATATCATCGACCGCAATAATCTCATCTCCTGCTGATAATAACTTTAAAACGGCATCGATAGCTGCTAACCCCGTTGCAAAAGCAAAACCCGAATGACCACCTTCTAATTGTGCTACTACGTCTTCTAAAACTTTACGTGTTGGATTGTTACTTCTTGCATAATCGAAGCCTTTGTTAACTCCAGGAGCTTCCTGAATAAATGTTGATGTTTGGTACACAGGTACCGAAATTGCGCCAGTGAGAGGATCGCTTGGAATTGAATGGATAATTTTTGTTGCACTCATTTTTCTAATTTTTTTGAGTTAATAAATGATTAAAACAAAAGTCAAATGCGTCAAGTTATGACGTACCTAATAGAAAAATGTTAAAAAGAAAATTAAACACTACAGGAAGCAGTGTCGTTTTGTTATCTATCCAATTACTAATAAATGAATTAGTAATTAAGTAGAATGTAGCACCTTCTCTATTTCTAAAGGGTTGCTAAGGCTTCAGCGGGTCTAATCCCTCCACCTTTCTTGATAACATTTCAGTAAGTTTTTGAACTTTGTGAATACAAATATTGCCTCATAAAAATTTAATATCCAAACTTTTTTGAATAAAAAATAAAAATAATTTGTCATCCATTTTATTTTTTTACTTTTGCCGAAGAAAAATTAAGAGGAAAGATTTGACTGATTGCAACCTCAATAAAAAATGCTAAAGGCAGTGCAAACTACCTTCGACGCTTAACGTCAAATCTTCCATAACATACTATAAATTAAAACTATGGCGTATTTATTTACATCAGAAAGTGTATCTGAAGGACATCCAGATAAAGTAGCAGACCAAATTAGCGATGCTCTAATTGATAATTTTTTAGCTTTTGACAAAGATTCAAAAGTAGCGTGTGAAACTCTTGTAACTACTGGCCAAGTTGTACTTGCTGGAGAAGTAAAATCGAACACATATTTAGATGTTCAAAAAATTGCACGAGATACTATAAACAAAATTGGATATACAAAAAGCGAATATATGTTTGATGGTAATTCATGTGGTGTGTTTTCTGCTATACATGAACAATCTGAAGATATAAATCGTGGTGTTGATAGAGCTAGTAAAGAAGAGCAAGGTGCTGGTGACCAAGGAATGATGTTTGGTTATGCAACTCGTGAAACTGAAAATTTAATGCCATTAGCCTTAGATTTATCTCACAGAATTTTAATTGAACTAGCAGCTTTAAGAAGAGAAAATAAAGATATTACTTATTTACGTCCAGATTCAAAAAGCCAAGTTACTATTGAGTATAGTGATGATAATGTACCTCAACGAATCGATGCTATTGTAGTATCTACACAACATGACGATTTTGATAATGATGAAGCTATGCTTGCAAAAATCAGAAAAGATATTGTTGATATTTTAATACCAAGAGTTAAAGCTACATTACCAGAACATATTCAAGTGTTATTTAATGATGACATTACTTATCACATTAACCCAACAGGAAAATTTGTTATTGGTGGACCTCATGGAGATACAGGATTAACAGGACGTAAAATTATTGTAGACACTTATGGTGGTAAAGGCGCTCATGGTGGAGGAGCTTTTTCTGGAAAAGATCCAAGTAAAGTTGATAGAAGTGCTGCATATGCTACTCGTCATATTGCTAAGAATTTAGTAGCTGCTGGATTATGTGATGAAGTTTTGGTTCAAGTTTCTTATGCTATTGGTGTTGTAAAACCAACATCTATTTTTGTTGAGACATACGGAACTTGTCCTTTTAATTTAACAGATGGTGAAATAGCTGATAAAGTTGCTGAAATATTTGACATGAGACCAGCTGCTATTGAAGATCGTTTAAAACTACGTAACCCTATTTACAGTGAGACTGCAGCTTATGGTCATATGGGAAGACAACCTGAAACAGTTACAAAGACATTTAGTCAACCTAATGGTGGTGATATTACTTTAGAAGTGGAATTATTTACTTGGGAAAAGTTAGACTATGTTGATAAAGTAAAATCTGCATTTGGAATATAATATTTATATCTGTAGAATAAAAAAAGCCTCAACGTAAAGTTGAGGCTTTTTATTTTTAGTTTGTTCCACCTTTACGCTCTGGAGAACGAGGTGTAGGCCAATTTTGCTGTTCACCTGTTCTTCTACTAATAGGTAATACGCTTTTTTCGTTTGATGTTTTATTATCATCTTCACAAGCCATATACACTAAAATAGCTGTTAAAATAGCATTGCTTCTAACATCGTCAAATACTATTTTATCATAAGTATCTCTGTTTGTATGCCAAGTATAATTCCAATACGACCAACTTAATGAACTTAAATTAAACGCTGGTGCACCTGCTGCTACAAACGATGCGTTATCTGAACCTCCAGAACTTGGAGAACCTGGAAACTCTGTTTTAATATGTTTTGAAATATCATTTGGCACTGCTTCTAACCAACGCGTTAAATACTCATAAGAATGTAAAAATCCTGCACCTGATAAATCTACAACTCGTCCTGTACCATTATCTTGATTAAATAGAGCTTGAATATTTTGAATGATTTCTGGATGGTCTTCAACAAAAGCTCTTGAGCCATTTAAGCCTTGTTCTTCACTTCCCCAATGTCCTACTATAATTGTACGCTTTGGATTTGGATATACTTGCTTTAGAATACGCATAGCTTCCATCATTACTAATGTTCCTGTTCCATTATCTGTTGCTCCTGTTCCACCATCCCAAGAATCTAAATGTGCAGATAAAATAACATATTCTTCAGGTTTTTCACTTCCTTTTATTTCAGCAATTGTGTTAAATGTTGGTGCAACTCCTAAATCTTTAGATTCGGCAACTACTTTAATTACTGGCTTACTTCCATATTCAGCAAGTCTATATAACATTGTGTAATCTTCTAACTCTAAATCTATAGTAGGTATTTTTTTTGTAGATGCACTAAAAATTTTGTTAGACCCAAATGCTTTAGACCAATAAGAAGATATAATACCTGCTGCTCCAGAGTTTTCTAACATTGCTATACCTTCTTCACTAAATCCTGAACCTCTCCAATTACTATATCCTGTACGTTTTAAATTATCTCTAAATAATCCTGAAAGAGAATCACGATCTTTTTTCATTTTCGCAAAAGATTCTTCAGTTGCAAACTCTTCCCAGTTATAATCAGGACGTCCAGTAATTTGATATTCAGACACCATTACAAATTTACCTTTTACTGATTTTACCCAGTTTTTAAAATCGTCTGGACCACTAAAAGTAGGCATAACTATTACCTCTGCTGTAACCCCTTTTGGTCCTGTGCTTGGATTCCAAGCTAATTGCATACCATCTAAAGATTGCACTCTTGGGTATACCATATCTATATGCGTAATACCGCGCTCCCAAGCTTTCCATTCTCCCCATTGTTCATTTTTTGCTGAAATTCCCCATTTAGCGTATTGTGCAACTGCCCAATCGTTAGCTTGTTTCATTTGAGGTGTTCCTACTAATCGTGGACCTATACCATCTAAAAGTTCGTGAGCTAAACGCTCTAGTTGTGAGTTTTCTGTTGCTTCTTTTACTATACTATTTACAACTTCGTCTGTGCTTTGTGCTTGATTTTGAATTGAAAATAGCATTGCTATTGCAAGCGTTAATTTGATTGTTTTTTTCATTTATCTAACAATTTTTAAGTAATGAATTAGGTGAAGCAAAATACAATATTTTGAAATAAAACGACTGTTAAAATTAACAGTCGTTTTGCTTTTTTTGCGTTAAGGATTGAGCAATTTGTTTGAGCTCTTTTTATAGAAAAAGCGAGTTGCGAAAGCCTGCAGTTTTTTGTAAAAACTGAACGCCTAAATATTTATAACTCATAACGCAACCTAAACGTTAAGAAACGTGGTTGAATATAATACTCGGTTGCGCTAACAGATATGTTGCTGTTTGTACTTTGATTTTGTGATTTTGTATCTAATAAGTTTGTGGCTTTAATTTCGTATTCAAATTTTGCGTCTTTATCTTTTCTGTACGATAATGATGCATCCCAAAATTCGAAACTATTTAATGTTCTGTCTTGATTGCTAAACTTGTTGTATGAATATTCAGTTTTGAATGTGAACATTTTTAAAATATAAGCATCAAAACTGATTGATGGCGCCTGAGTATAGAACTTTGTACGACTGCTGCCTTGATCGTTATCTTGTATAACGTAACGATATCCTAAATCGATATTTGGTGCTGTTTTAAAGTTTGTACTTATGCCTGCACGATATGTTTGTGAATAGTTTTCGTTTACTGAACGTTGTGCGTTGATAAACTGATTAAATTTTGAGTAATTAAAATTACCGTTTAATGTCCCTCTTATCTTCCCAAAATTACGCTGAAAACGTCCATTAATGCTTAAATTCTCATCTGCGAAATCGGAATTAAAAGGAGAACTCACTCTCACTACACTACCTGGAGGAAATGTAGATGCTGTTCTAATATTATCGATACTCTTATTATAGTTAATGTTTGCAAACACGTTTGTGTAATTAAACATATTAAAACTAAAATAAGAAAGATTAAGATTGTGAGATAAGGCGCTTTGTAACTCTTGATTTCCAGAGAAGATAGAGTTATAATTGTTTAATACCAATCCTCTAGCTAACTGATTGACATCGGTAAATTGTGTTTGCATTCGGTAATTAAAAATAATCTGTTCACTATTTTTTAATTGAATTCTTGTATTAAAGTCTGGTAATAACCTGAAAAAATTATCTGTATACTCTAATCCGAACTGTGTGTTTTTTGCACTATATGCATGTGCAGAAACTCCAGGTGTGAAAGTGAAAATTCCTGTTTTAAATTGATAATGTGCGCCTAAATATACATCTGAAAATGTATAATTGGTGTCATTAGTATCTAGTCCGTCATTGATAGTTGGTGTTGGATTAAACGTTGAACCATTATCTAAAAATTGAAAAATTTCGGAATTAAATTTTTGGTTACTGTAAATAGTTCCTATAGTAAAATTGATGTTGCTTTTTTGATTTAGTACATTCCAATAATCAAGTTTAGCATCAACTTGATTTGATTTTACACGCTTGTTTTGTGCAATATCATAACCAACTTGCATATCGTCCAATCCTAATGCATCTCCAGTATCATCATAATTGGTGTTTTCTTCAATAAAAGCATTATAAAAAGGATCTTCATCTTGTATTAAATGCTGTGCAGAAAAAGCAAAGATATTTTTCTCGTTTAGTGTATAATAATAATTTAAATTTTGATTGATACTAAAAGGCGTTGACTCCTCAAACTGGTTTATGTTTCCAATAACTGATGACAGGTAATCTTGGTCTTGCGACTCTTTAGACATACGTCCTAAAACGTCATAGTCTAATTGATTATTTGTATTAGGCTTGTACTTGGTACTAAATTTTAACATCCCTAAATTGCTTCGTTGTATTGCATTGCTTTGGGTGTCTTCGTCTGGAATATTAAGACTTTCATCTGTGTATTGGACTGAGCTGTTTTCTTGCAATTCGGTTTTGCTACTTGAAAAAATTGCAAACCCACTAATATCCAATGTCTTTTTAGGGGAATAACTAAAATTGGCTGCTCCAAATTTAGTATTGATATCTTTAGCTCTGTTATTTTGTAGTGACAAAAACCCAAGGTCATTATTACCTAGACTTATATTGGTCCCACTTTGAGAGCTTGGTGCTCTAAATCCGCCAGTAAAATTAAAATAATCTCTACGTGTAAAAGCTATCTCTCCAATGTTATTAAGATCACCTATAAAATTGATACTATATTTAGGACTATAATAAAATAATTTTGGTTGTGCTAAATACAAGGCTTTGTCGTCTGCTGTGCCTCCGCCTGCAGTAATATTACCAAACCAAAAATTCTTTTTTCCTTCTTTTAGCTTAATGTTTATTGCTATATTATCTTGGTTGTTGGTTACACCACTTAACTGCCCAACTTCGGCATAATTTTTTAAAACCTGAACTTTATCAACTGCATTAGATGGTATGTTTTTAGTTGCTAGTTTTGAGTCTCCATCAAAAAAATCTTTACCATCAACCATTACTTTTGTCACCTTTTTCCCTTCAATTTCTATTTCACCATCTGAATTTACTTCAACTCCTGGCAACTTTTTTAGCACATCTTCTAGCTTACGTTCACTTCCGTTTTTAAAAGAATCAGCATTATAAACAATTGTATCTCCGCTAATTGTAACTGGCATTTCATAAGTAAGAGTTATTTCGTCTAACGAATTGTCTGCCTTTAAAGTGAAACTTTTATCAATATCTGTTTCTTTGGTTGAAATAGTTTCTTCAAACGTTTTCATACCTATATAACTTACTTGAACTTTATAAGTTGAGTTTTTACCTAAAGCAAGCTTAAAACGTCCTTGGTCGTTTGTTATAGCATATGACTCTAATGTTTTTGATTCTTGATTTATAGCAATAACATTGGCTAGTTCTAGAGGATTGCCAATACTGTCTTTTACAACACCTTCTAATTTAATTTGAGCAAAAGATTGGCTTGCTACTAAAAGTAGCATTAGGATAGTTAGTTTTTTCATGTTTTTTGATTGATCTTAGTTTCTTCTAAAGTTACCTCTACCTCGACCACCATACATTTCTTGCATTTCTTCAATTTTCTTTTTCATGATGTCGCTATATTCTTTTTGAGTTACTTCTTTTCCTTTAGAAGGCACTTTAATTTCTTCTTTTTCTTCGGGATTGATTACAATTTTAGAACATAAAATTGTAGTTCGTCCAGACGATACTTCAAGTATTAATCCTGGTAGTCCCCAATACTCTCCTGGGCCTTGATTAACTGGTATTTGTGGTGTATACCAAGCCGTAACTATAATTTCTTTTGGTATTTCAATATCATCCATTGGATTGTCTGAAACTTCTGTTTTTGTTGAGTCTTTGGCTTTATCTCCATCTTTCTTTTCGTCATTATCTCTGTTACGCCTTCTCATGTTAGTAAAATCCATCTCATCAACTTTTTTAACAGCTGTTGCCTTAAAACAAGTGTATTGACCAATTTGCTTTGTTTCCCCTTCCATTTTCCAATCGAGTTTAGGTAATGAGTCTTTTACTAAAAATTGTTTCCCAAAGAACTCTTGCTCTTGCAGCATTTGAGAGCTTTTTACATTTTTATATTGAGCTCCACCTGTAAAATTACCCATCATCATTCTAAAACCACCACCTTGTCCTGGAGTGTCTAATTTTTCCTCTTCTTTATAACTAGACTCAGTTCTGTTAAAAGTTAGTATATAAGTTTTCTCAAACATACTCTTCATTCGCTCGGCAATCGTCTTTTTTTGCTCTTCGCTCATTTGATTTCCTCCAAAGTTGTCCATATCGATAGTTGTTTTCGATTGGTAATAGGCTTTGCCTTGAAAATCTTGAGCATTTAAAAAGTTACTTGATAGTACTAAAAGGGCAATACAGAATTTAATAGAAATTGATTTCATATTTAAATAATCTTGGTTTAAGTGATAAAAATAAAGTTTTACCTAGCATTAGACTTATAAAACCTTAATTAGTTAAGTTTTAAAAAGTTAAAATAATCTTAAAGTTTCTTGTTTAATTTTATTAGTACTCAATAATTAAGTGATTCAATTTTTGTAATTTTCAAATCTGTATGAAATACTTCCTATACATACTTCTCTTCATTTCATCTTCGATGAGTTCGCAAGAATTTATTGAGGCAGCTTTTATAAAAACCATAGATATAGATACTCAATCTATAATAGGTATAGATAATTTTGGAATTATATATGCTGTGAAAGGAAATGCATTAAGCAAAACAGAAGAAAATAAAATATTAACTTATAGTAATGTTCAACTTGGTGATATATCTTCTGCAAATGCTTTTAACACACTTAAGATAAATCTGTTTTACAAGAACTTTAATACAGCTATAATTCTAGATAACAGATTAGCAGAAATATATAAAATAGATTTTAATACAGTTCAACCATATAAAAATGTATCACACATATCTACTGGATATGACACTACACTTTGGACCTTTAATACAGACTTGCAGCAATTAGAGCTTTATGATTATAAAAACAATACTATAAGAGCTAATACGTTGCCTGTTGAGTCTAATGTATTAGATATGAGAAGCAATTATAATTATTGCTGGCTGCTTACAGAAAAGCATTTGTATACTTTTAATTATTTTGGAAGTTTAGTATCTAAACTAAACAATGATGGCTTCACAGCCTTAACAGAAAATAATGGAAATGTGATTTTAAAAAATAACAATAAACTCTTTTTTTTAGGCAAAAATTCTCAAAAACTCATTCCAATTAAAATAAAGGAATTGTTAATAAATCAGTTTTTACTAACCAATGAAACCTTGTATATTTACGATTCTGTAAAATTACATCAGTACCAATTAAAAATCAACTAGAACTATGCATGTTGCTATAGCAGGAAACATTGGCGCAGGTAAAACCACGCTAACAAAATTACTCGCAAAACACTACAAATGGGAACCTCAATTAGAGGATGTTGTAGATAATCCATATTTAGATGATTTTTATAATCAGATGGAACGTTGGAGTTTTAATTTACAGGTTTATTTCCTTAATAGCAGATTCAGACAGGTTTCGCAAATTCGTCAAAGCGGTAAAGATATTATTCAAGACAGAACCATTTATGAAGATGCTCATATTTTTGCGCCAAATCTTCATGCCATGGGTTTGATGACAAATCGCGATTATGAAAATTATCGTTCACTTTTTGATTTGATGGAATCGTTTGTTAAAGGGCCTGATTTACTAATTTATTTGCGCAGCTCTATCCCAAATTTAGTGTCACAAATTCATAAACGTGGTCGCGATTACGAAAACTCAATAAGTATTGACTACTTAAGTAGATTAAATGAACGTTATGAAGCTTGGATTACTAAATATGATAAAGGCAACTTACTTATTATTGATGTAGATAATCTAGATTTTGTAGCCAACCCTGAAGATTTAGGAAGTATTATTAATAAGATTGACGCAGAGATAAACGGATTGTTTTAGAATGAATCTACGTAGAATTTATATCTTATTTTTTATTTCTTGCTTTAGTACACTTATTATATTTTCTCAAACAAAAACTTTAACTTTTGACACTCCGTTTTTACAGACAGGTATTGATTATCAACACAAAAATTATCTGGTTTTTAATGGCTTTGATACTTATTATAAAAAACCATTTGCTTCTGACGAATGGCAAGCTATCGATTATAAATTTAATGCTCTTCCAAAAACCAAAAATTTTCCATTCGATTTTTTTCAAATTGAAGGCAAAAATTATTTAGTAGCTTCAGGTTGTGGTGAAGTTTATGAATTCCGCAACGATTCTATTGTACGCATTGATAATTCGTTTGACCAAAAAAATCAGTATAATGCTTGCAGTTTTGTTTATAAAAATGAAATTTATTTTTGGGGTGGTTATGGTTTGTTCACTTTCAAGAATATTTTGACAAAATTTGACTTTAAAACAAAGGAATGGGAACTTGTAAAGTATAGCAATTATAAGAATGTTCCGCTTCCAAGAGACAAGGCAATCTCTTTTGTTAAAGACGATTATCTATATATACTTTCCGGATTTACTCAAGATAATAAAACCAATAAAATTGCAACTAATCAGTTGAATGATGTCTGGAAATTGAATTTAAAGACTAAAACATGGGAAGATTTAGGAACAATCAATAACATAAAAGATTTTAAAATCAAATCATCTTTGAACGAGTATAGCTATCAAAGTAACTTTAACTGCTATTCGGACAAAGGAAGTTTATATAACATTGATTTTGAAACTAACACAATCACTTTTTATGAGGAAAAGTTTGTTTTTCAAACCTCTCAAAACGAGAAATACAATTGTGCTAATGATGAAATATTTTATGCTACAATAAGTTCTGATGATACTAAACAGGAAGTTAAAATTATAGTCGAACCTTTTTTAAATTATTCTGGAAAGCCCATTAAATCTGAAACCTTTATTGAAAATAAAATGGATAGACTTTCCTTATATCTCACTTTAGGAACTGGTTTTCTAATAGCTTTGGTTGTTGTCTTTAAACGGAAACCGAAATTGAAAACACAAAATTCAATCAGTTATAAAAACCAAACATTTTATCATAAAAACAAAATCATCAGTAATTTAACGATGGATGAAAGTGAACTTCTAACATTTCTTTTCCAAAATAGAAATTCAGAATTGCAAATGAATGAAGTGGTGGATTTCATTTCCAGAAATGACACGACCAATTATAACACCTTGACCAAGAAAAAAGATTTAATCCTCAATAGTCTAAAGCAGAAGTTGGCATTTATATTGTCTGTTGACGAAAATGACATTTTTATCTATAAAAAGAACAATAACGATAAGCGGATTAAGGAGATTAGGCTTAATCCTGAGTATTTCAACTTTTAATAAAACAATTGTATTTTTTCTTTGTTTACCCAACCAGCTTGGTTTTGATACTCCACAAAAAATATTTTTAAATCTGCCTGATTTTCGTATTCAACAAAGTAGATTTTTTTATCCGCATGATTTTGATATTCAGTAAAAAACCAAAGTCCATTATTTTTTCCTGCTTGGTTGGGATACTTAACTTTGTAAACTTTTAAATCTGCTTGGTTAGGATAATCAACAACAGACACTTTTATGTCAGCTTGGTTTTGGTATTGTACGGAAAATACTTTTTGAGCTAGTGCTTTAAATGTGCTTAAAAGAAAAGCAATTATAATTAATTTTTTCATTATTTGACTTTTACTTTTGTCGCAGAATTTGGAAAATTAAAGATACGCATTTTATCATCATCATAATTTTTCTTTTCTTCTTTTGTAAGCCAAATTAATCCAGGATTGTTACAATTATTCCTTCCACAAATAGATGAAGTATCTGGAAAGTTAATTGGTTCAACATTTGTTACATATTCGTTTCCATTTCTTCCTTGTGGGTTTTCATGTACTTTACATCTTGATAATGCCATAATTTTTTTGATTTTATAAATTATTCCATTGCTCAGTTTTGACATATACATTTCCACAATCTGAAGCTAACACCTCTAATGAAAATTCTGATATGCTGGAAATACAAACCGTTCCGTCTTCAGCAACAGATAAAAAACAGTATAGTATTTTACCATCAAATGATGTTTTTTTTGAGTCCATCAATGTCTGATTAATATTAGACAATCTCCTTCTCATAAAATTTTGTGCTTCTGAAAAGCTCACTTTTTTGAAGTTGTTTTTAGTTGAAACGTTAGAGTCACTTTTACCTTTACCTAAATTAGCAACAATTAATAATCCAAAAAACACACTAACCAAAACTCGACTTGTTTTATTCCACAGATCGTGTTTCCACATTAAATAAATCCCAATAGGAAAAAAGAATATTAAAAAAAGAACTACTGTGACAGGTTTTTGATACCACTTAATGCTTTGATTTTCCATTTATATTATTTTTAGAGGTGTGAATTTAATCTCCAGACCAAGTAACTAAAAATTGTTTTTTTGTTGATACAAGTTTATCTTCTTCATACAATTCTGCTTTTATAGTTATATCTGTAGTGCCAGCCTGAATGATTAATGGCACATAAAAAGTTTCACTTATATAAGAAATAATCTGCTCTTGATTATCATAGACATCTACTTTATCTTTGCCTTCATAAAATGCAGTTACTTTTAGTTTTCTTTCGGTGTATTTGTAGTCAACATTAGGAATTCGATTTAGTTTTACTATAATTAAAGTTTGATTGCCACTGCCTTCTATATCTATACTTTGTTTACCTACAACATTTGTTGTAAAAGTGTTATTACCATTATTATACTCGTATGCTAAAATATCAGAAATTTTAACTTGGGAATAGGATTGCAATGTTATTAAAACAATAAAGGGTATTACTATTTTTTTCATTAGAAAGCTTGTTAGATAGTCTTAAATCAAATGTGTTATTTATTATTCAAACTTAAACAACAAAACTTTTTACAATCAAAAAAATATAAGAAACTATAGTTTCAAGTATTTTTCCAAAAGCATTATTAAACAAAAAAACCACATCAATTGATGTGGTTTTTTCTTTTTTATCTGTTAAGAAAACTAATTGTTTTCTTTATTTTTTAATTCAGTTATTTTAGCTTTTACTTCTTCTAAAGTACCTTCAACAACTTGCTCTTCAGTTATAGTTTTACCATCTTCAGTATAAGATGCAGTTATAACGGCTCTAGCATTATCAGCATCAGCAGATTCCATTTCAACTTTAATCTCTTTAGAAATTTCATGTTTCATCATAGTATCTGTTACAGCAGTTTCAACTGTGTGACCTCCTAAAATTGGAGCAATTACTAAACCAATTAAACATGTTAGTTTGATTAAAATATTCATTGATGGACCAGATGTATCTTTAAATGGATCTCCAACAGTATCTCCTGTTACAGCAGCTTTGTGAGCATCAGAACCTTTATAAGTCATTTCACCATTAATCATCACACCAGCTTCAAACGATTTTTTAGCGTTATCCCAAGCTCCACCAGCATTGTTTTGGAAGATTGCCCAAAGCACTCCACTTACTGTTACACCAGCCATATAACCACCTAACATTTCAGCTATGGCAAGAGAATCCATTCCAAAAATCATCGGAACAAAAGCAATTACCAATGGAAAACCAATAGTTAATATTCCAGGCAACATCATTTCTTTTAAAGATGCTTTTGTAGAGATAGCCACACACTTATCGTATTGTGGTTTTCCTGTACCTTCCATTATTCCAGGAATTTCTCTAAACTGACGACGTACTTCATTTACCATTTGCATAGCAGCCTTACCTACAGCATTCATAGCTAATGCAGAGAATACTACTGGTACCATTCCACCAACAAATAACATTGCTAAAACTGGCGCTTTAAAAATGTTAATTCCGTCAATTCCAGTAAACGTAACATAAGCAGCAAAAAGTGCTAACGAAGTTAATGCTGCAGAAGCAATAGCAAAACCTTTTCCTGTTGCAGCAGTTGTATTACCAACTGAATCTAATATATCTGTACGCTCTCTTACAATTGGTTCTTGCTCACTCATTTCGGCAATACCACCTGCATTATCAGAAATTGGTCCGAAAGCATCAATAGCTAATTGCATAGCAGTTGTAGCCATCATAGCAGAAGCTGCTAATGCTACACCATAGAATCCTGCAAATGCATAAGATGCCCAAATTGCTCCAGCAAATAATAATACTGAAGGGAATGTAGAAATCATACCTGTTGCTAAACCAGCAATAATATTTGTTCCTGCTCCTGTGCTTGATTGTTGAACAATTTTTAAGATTGGGCTTTTACCTAATCCTGTATAATATTCAGTTACTGAAGAAATCACAGCTCCTACAAATAAACCAACTAACGTAGCATAAAATACTCGCATAGAAGAAATATCTTGTAAACCTTCTCCAAAGAAATTCATTTGCATAGTTTCTGGTAACATCCAAGTTACTAAAGCAAAACACGACACAGCCACCAAAGCAATAGACACCCAGTTACCTAGGTTTAAAGCTCCCATAACTTGTGCTTCTTTAGCGTCGTTATTTTTAATTTTTACTAGCATTGTACCTATTACAGAAATAATAATTCCTGCTCCAGCAATTGCCATAGGTAATAATATTGGACCTATACCTCCAAAGGCTTCACCAATATTTCCACCCATATCTTTTATAACATAGTTACCAAGAACCATTGCTGCTAATACAGTAGCAACATAAGACCCAAATAGATCGGCTCCCATACCTGCAACATCACCTACATTATCACCAACGTTATCTGCAATTGTAGCAGGATTACGAGGATCATCTTCTGGAATACCAGCTTCCACTTTTCCAACTAAATCTGCTCCTACATCGGCAGCTTTAGTATAAATACCTCCACCAACACGAGCAAATAAAGCAATAGATTCAGCACCTAAAGAAAAACCAGCTAATGTTTCTAACACAATTGTCATATCCATAGTGTTTGTCCAAACACCACCCATAAATACGTGAAAGAAAATAATGAAAAATGCTGTTAAGCCTAAAACTGCTAAACCAGCAACTCCAAGGCCCATTACTGTACCACCACCAAAAGATATTTTAAGTGCATTAGGTAAACTTGTACGAGCCGCTTGCGTAGTTCTTACATTTGTTTTGGTTGCTATTTTCATTCCAATGTTTCCTGCAAATGCAGAAAAAACAGCTCCAAAAATAAAAGCAATTACAATTAGCCAATGCGTAGTTGGTACTATAAAAGAAACTGCTGTTAAAGCGATACTTACTATAAGCACAAACACAGCTAAAAGTCTGTACTCTGCATTTAAGAATGCTAAAGCACCTTCGTAGATGTAATCTGAAATTTCTTTCATTTTACCATCTCCAGCATCTTGTTTCATTACCCAAGACTTTTTTACAAGCATGTAAGCCAGTCCTAAAAGTGCCATTGCTATTGGCATATAAATCATCATTGATTCCATATTTTTTTTTAGTTAGATTAGTTTTTAACGAAGGCAAAAGTAGTAAAATCTGTAAGAATTAAAAAACCCTTCCACTTTATTGTAGAAGGGTTTAGAATATTGCAACTATTAATTATTTAAATAGTGAAGTCTCCATTGGTTTTATGCTCGCTATTTTCATAACGATCTATACATTTATTTACAATTTCATAAGCTTCTTGGGCATCTCCCCAACCTTCAACGTCTACTTTCTTTTTTTCTAAATCTTTGTATACTTGAAAAAAGTGTTCAATTTCTTTAATTTGATGAGGATTTACATCAGATAAATCATTTAAACTATTCCAAATTGGGTCTGATACAGGAACACAAATAACCTTTTCGTCATTTCCTTTTTCATCAGCCATATGAAACACACCTATTGGCTTCACTTCAACAACACACATTGGAAATGTTGGCTCAGTACCTAATACTAACACGTCTAATGGATCTCCATCTAAAGCTAAAGTTTCTGGTATAAAACCATAATCTGCTGGATACATCATTGATGAAAACAACAATCTATCAAATCGAATTTTTTTCAATTCGAAATCGTATTCATATTTATTTCTGCTTCCTTTTGGTATTTCAATTAATACATCAAAAGTTGTTTTTCCTTTTATTGTCATTCTAAATTTTTAAGGGCTGCAAAGATACAGCAATGTTTGAGTTTATCAATAAAATATTTCTTGACTTTTTAATAAATAAAATCGATCTTACATTCTACTGTAATTCTTTACAACAAAATGGAAACATCAAATCAATTAGCAAATCGCTTTAGAGAGGTTTTTTTAAACGGAACTTGGATTGCGAACACTGACTATAAGGATCAATTATCTGGATTAAATTGGAAGCAAGCAATTACTAAAATTGGCTCACTTAATAGTATTTTGGCATTAACCTATCACATAAATTATTATGTTGCTGGTGTACTACAGGTTTTTGAAGGCGGAAATTTAGACATTAGAGATAAATATAGTTTTGACTTTCCTGATATTAAATCTGAAGAAGAATGGAATGAATTATTGAATGACTTATTATCAAATGCAGAAAAATTTGCTAGTCATATAGAACTAATGCCTAATGAAAAACTAGAAGATAATTTTGTAGATAAGAAATATGGAAGCTATCGTAGAAATATTGAAGGTATGATTGAGCATAGCTATTATCATTTAGGTCAAATTTCTTTAATTAAAAAAATGATTTTAGATCTTGATAATTAAGTATGAAATCTAAAAATAGAACCCAAAACTTCCAGTAACACCAAACTTACGTGCATCTGGATTATCTAAATAATTCCCTCTAAAATTAAAGTCAATTCTAAAAACCTTAAAGATATTACCAACTCCAAAACTGTATTCGTAATACACTTTATTGGTAGGTGCTACATAAATTAATCCTGAAGCATTTAAATCTCTATTCGCTTGAGACACTTCTCCCCAAACACCTCTAATACCTACAATTTCCCTAAGATTATACTTGCGTAAAAACGGAATTCGAGAAAAGAAACGTCCATTAAAATTATGCTCTAAATGTAATGAAGTATAAGTATCTGTTACAAACTCATAAAAATCGAGTTGAGAAAAAGAATTATATATTGAAAAGTAAGATTGATTTCCTGGTACAACGCTTAACAAACCTAAAGGAACTTCGCCAATTGTTTTACCTGCTTCAAAAGTAGTGGTTAAGCGACCAAATCCTCCAACTTGCCAAGGTTGAATATAAGAAAATTGCAATTTTGTGTAATCAAAATCACTATTTAAAAACCCTTTTTCACCTCGAGTTACTTGTGCAAATAAACTTGCATAACCATCATTTGCGTTACGACGCTCAACACCAAAACCTGTCATTTTTCGTTTTGGAAAATATGAAATTGAAAATGCAGTTTCGTACTGTTTTATTTCCGATTCGGTTGTTGTTTGTGTAGCATCGGTAAAATAGTCTAAGCTAAAAGTATCAGATGCAGATTCCAAAGTTCTGTAACTCCCACTTAAACGGAATATTAAATTTTTGGCTGGCTCAATTTCTAAAGCCAATGTTGTTAAATTAATATTTGTTAATTTATCATTAGGCCCTGTACCAATTACTGCAGATGATGCCAAACTTCTACCTAACACATCTGTCGAATTTGTTAAACTTGCGCCTATTTGCTCAACATCTCGCCTGTTTCCTCCAGATATTATGAATCGATTTTTCTTATCGACCAACCATTTTCCAGAAATACCATATTTAAATTTATCGTCTCTAAAACCATAAGCTAAAAACCCTTCTAAACGCCATAAATCATTTGGTCCAAAATAAGTTCTTCCTCCTGTGCGTAAACGCAGCCCTTCTACCTCATTAAACCCAAAAGTTGAAAATATTGGTCCATAATCAAAGTTTATACTTGGAAACTCAACATAGCCTGAAGCAAGAATACTCCCTAAATTATAAAGTCGTTTAAATTTTTTGACGGTTTTTAGAGTGTCTAACATTTTATACACGCCTTGTTCATCATCATTTAAAGACTCTAACCTATTAGCTTCCCAAAATGCATCATCTCTATTATAAGCATCTTCATTATAATTGTAAACTTCTTCATTATAAAACTTTTCAGTCTTCGGAATATCAAAAGCATATTTGTCATAAAGAGTTGTACGTTTTCCATAAACACCTCGAGATTGCTCTTTTTTATTCAGCGCAAAATCAGACAGCATATAATCGCGTTTTATTAAAAACAACGAATCGTTTAATACCTCAAACTCTTGCTCTATATATATTTCTTTAACCCAGTTAATATTTGCACTTTTAGAAGCCTGAAGATTTATTTCTTTTATAGCAAACGTAGAGTCGTTAACCCAAAAATCGCCTTTAAACGTTAGCTCGTTTTTACGTCTTGGATAGTAAATAATATTATAACACCATTTGTTATCAATAAATGCACTATCAGAAAGCACATAGTTGTAGGTGTTGATTCCTGTTTTTGATAATGGGCTTACAAAACTTTTATCAAAAAACTTAAGGTAATTATCGTAGATGTCAAACTCTGAATATAAATCGTCAACAAAATCAATAATCACTTGATTATTGCTAAAACCCGAATTTTTATTCCCTTTTAAATCTTCCTTTTCTTTTTTAAGAATATTGTCTCCATAAACTTTACTCGAAGATTCATTAATAAATATTGGTAAATACGTTTTTCCTGTTATTCTAGATGTATCAACCTCTTCAAAAACAAACTCCATACCTCTAAATAGTTTGCTTTTTATTAATGAACTATCTATTGTATTGAGGTCAAACTCTACTTTTTCGTATTTATCATATTCGTACTGCTTAAATTGACGCAATCCGTTTTTATGTTTACGTTCCCAAATTTTCTTTAATATAGTAATTGCAGGGTTTTCAGATTCTTTTTTAGACTGTTTTCCTGTAACAATTAAAACTTCTTTAAGTTGTGAAGCACCTTCTTTTAAAATAAATTTTAAGTCGTAATTTACTTTCTTATCAAGAGGAATTTCTAGTGTTTCATAACCTAAAAACGAAACCACAACAGTGTCCCAAGTATTTTGAGATTCTAAATAAAATTTCCCGTTTTCGTCTGTTATAGTACCTTCTGTTGAGCCTTTAAAAAACACATTAGCATAAGGCACAGATTCGTTTTGCTCATCTAGCACGTGGCCACTAATTTTTGTTTGAGCAAAAACAGAAATAATTCCGAAGAAAAAAAATGGGACAAGTAGTTTTATATTCATAATTAAAAAAACTTCATCAACAATTATGCTAATGAAGTTTATATAACGCAAAAAAATGCGATTTATTTATACATTACTTTTTTTACAGCTTTAACAACCTCATTACTATTAGGCAACCACTCCTCCAATAAAACAGGAGAATATGGAGCAGGAGTATCTGCTGTATTAATTTTAACAACAGGAGCATCTAAATAATCAAAAGCTTCTGACTGTACAATATAAGTTAGTTCAGTAGATACATTTCCAAAAGGCCATGCTTCTTCTAAAACTACTAATCTATTTGTTTTTTTAACCGATTTTAAAACTGCTTCTTTATCTAAAGGTCTTACTGTACGTAAATCAATAATCTCACAAGAAATACCTTCTTTTGCTAATTCATCAGCAGCTTTATAGGCTTCTTTTATAATTTTACCAAAAGATACTATTGTTACATCTGTACCTTCACGCTTAATTTCTGCTACTCCTAACGGAATTGTATATTCTCCTTCTGGCACTTCACCTTTATCACCATACATTTGCTCACTTTCCATGAAAATAACTGGGTCGTCATCACGAATTGCAGATTTTAATAATCCCTTTGCATCATACGGATTTGATGGAACAACTACTTTTAAACCAGGAGTGTTAGCAAACCAACTCTCAAAAGCTTGTGAATGCGTAGCAGCTAACTGACCAGCAGATGCTGTTGGCCCACGAAATACAATAGGACATTTAAATTGTCCGCCAGACATTTGTCTTATTTTGGCTGCATTATTTATAATTTGGTCAATCCCAACTAAAGAGAAGTTAAAAGTCATATACTCAACAATTGGTCTATTACCTGTCATTGTTGAACCAATTGCTATACCTGCAAAACCAAGCTCTGCAATAGGAGTGTCTATAACACGTTTTGGACCAAACTCATCTAACATGCCTTTTGAAGCTTTATAAGCTCCATTATATTCTGCAACTTCTTCGCCCATTAAATAAATGCTTTCATCTCTGCGCATTTCTTCGCTCATGGCTTCACATATTGCTTCTCTAAATTGAATTGTCTTCATTTGTAAAATTTAAATCGAGTAGCAAAAATAACAATAAAACAAAAACTAAACGTCAAAGAATAATTTAAAATTTATTATGCATGCATAGTAAATATTCAGAATAAAATAATTAACTTCGTAGCCTATTTTAGTTTGGTGTGCTTTACAGACTGTTTTTTAATTAAAATTATTAGCATTTACAACTAAAAAAGCTGAAATTATAAACATATAAACTATTCAAAATGAAAATATTAGTATGTATTAGTCACGTCCCTGATACGACTTCAAAAATTAATTTTACTGATGGCGATACAAAATTTGACACTAATGGTGTTCAGTTTGTAATTAACCCAAATGATGAATTTGGTTTAACTCGTGCTATGTGGTTTAAAGAAAAACAAGGTGCAACAGTTGATGTTGTTAATGTTGGAGGTCCAGAAACAGAACCAACACTTCGTAAAGCTTTAGCAATTGGTGCAGATGGTGCAATTAGAGTAAATACACCTGCTACTGATGGATTTGCTGTAGCAAAACAACTAGCTGATGTAATAAAAAATGGTAGTTATGATTTAGTAATTGCTGGTCGCGAATCTATTGATTATAATGGAGGAATGGTTCCTGGTATGATTGCTGGACTAACAGATGCTAACTTTGTAAATAATTGTATTAGCCTTGAAGTTGATGGAACTAACGCAAAAGCCGTTAGAGAAATTGATGGAGGAAAAGAAACAGTTTCAACAACCCTTCCGCTAGTTATTGGTGGTCAAAAAGGTTTAGTTGAAGAGAGTGATTTACGTATTCCAAATATGAGAGGTATTATGATGGCTCGCCAAAAGCCTCTTACTATAGTTGAACCAAATGGAATAACAACAGAAACTACAACTGTTAAGTTTGAAAAGCCTGCGCCTAAAGGTGCTGTAAAATTGGTATCACCAGATAATTTAGATGAATTAGTAAACTTACTTCATAACGAAGCTAAAGTGATTTAATTAACTTCAAAAAGAAAAACATGTCAGTTTTAGTATATACAGAATCAGAAAAAGGAAACTTTAAAAAAATAGCATTAGAAGTTGCATCTTATGCAAAAGCTGTTGCCAACCAAATGGGAACAACTGTAACTGCAATAACTATTAATGCAAATGACACTTCCGAATTAGGAAAATATGGTGTAGATAAAGTTCTAAAAGTAAACAACCCAAGTTTAGACACTTTTAATGCCAAAACATATGCAAATGTTATTAAACAAGCAGCTGAAAAAGAAGGCACAAAAGTAGTTGTGGTTAGCTCAAGTGCAGATAGTAAATACCTAGCGCCTCTTCTTGCAGTTGATTTGCATGCAGGTTATGCATCTAATGTTGTTGAAGCGCCTACAAGTGCTTCTCCTTTTACAGTAAAAAGAACAGCATTTACAAACAAAGCTTTTAATTTTACAACTATAGATACAGATGTAAAAATTGTAGGCGTTTCAAATAATTCTTTTGGATTAGTTGAAAACTCTGGAAGTGCGTCAGCTGAAGATTTCTCACCTTCAGTTTTAGATAACGGAGTTCATGTTGACTCAGTTGATAAAGCAACAAATACAGTATCTATTGCAGATGCTGAGATTGTAGTTTCTGCTGGTCGTGGACTAAAAGGCCCAGAAAATTGGGGTATGGTTGAAGAGTTAGCATCAGTTCTTGGAGCCGCAACTGCTTGTTCTAAACCAGTGTCAGATTTAGGATGGAGACCTCATAGCGAACACGTTGGACAAACAGGTAAACCAGTAGCTGCCAATTTATATATTGCTATTGGAATCTCTGGAGCTATCCAGCATTTAGCTGGTATTAACGCATCAAAAATAAAAGTTGTAATTAATACCGATCCTGAAGCACCTTTCTTTAAAGCTGCAGACTATGGTGTAGTTGGCGATGCTTTTGACGTTGTACCTAAACTCATCGAAAAATTAAAAGAATTTAAAGCGCAAAACGCATAAATTTATTAACTTGTAACAGCTAAAGGACTGTTTAGATTTAGAAAAAATTACTTAATCTGTATTTAACAGTTTGGTAAAGTCCTAATTTAAACAGTTCTTTACGTTTTTAATATATGAGTTTAGTAAGGTTAAACATAAAAGGAATTTCTTATAGTCAAACGCAAAATGGTGCGTATGCACTGATATTAAATGAAGTAGATGGCGACAGAAAACTCCCTATTGTTATTGGAGCTTTTGAAGCACAATCTATTGCTATTGCTTTAGAAAAAGAAATTAGACCTCCTCGACCTCTTACTCACGATCTTTTTAAAAATTTTGCAGACAGATTTGATGTTATAGTCAAGCAAGTTATTATTCACAAATTAGTTGATGGCGTATTTTATTCTAGTTTAATTTGTGAGCGTGATAAAATTGAAGAAATAATTGATGCTAGAACAAGTGACGCTATTGCTTTAGCACTCCGTTTTCAAGCACCAATTTTTACCTATAAAAACATTTTGGATAAAGCAGGTATTTATTTAAAAGTTAATCCGAAAAAAGAAGAAGAACAACAAGATAGTATCCTTGTTGATGATATGATAGCGGAAGAAATAGAAACTAGCTTACAAGAAAGCTATAAAGGTAAAACACTCCAAGAATTAAATACCCTCTTAGATGAAGCTGTAGCAAATGAAGACTACGAAACAGCAGCCAAAATTAGAGACGAAATTTCCAAACGATAAACACATTTTCCTATGAAACACTTCTTTTTGGCTTTTACAGCTATTTTTTTTGGAATTAACTTAATTACCTCACAAAATTTAGAAAAAAAGTGGATTTCAGATTCCTCTTCAAATCAATTTGAACAATTAGAATTCAATCAAGGAGAGTTTTCATTCAAATTAAATGATACAAATGAAAGTTTAAAAGGCGACTACCTAAGCCAAAACAATTTATTGGTTTGCTATTTTAACGATTCAATTAATTCTATAAAACGTTATAAAATATCTGAATTAACAGATTCTACTTTAGTTTTTTCAGAAAAAGATATTACTTATAAGTTTAAAACACCAAAAAAAGTAAAAACTGCTGCTACAGCAGCTAGTTCCGACAACAAAATAATTCCAAGCCAAGGGTTTTCTTTAGATAGTTTATGGAGAGGAGTTTTGGGTATGATTACCTTGATTTTTATTGCCTTTTTATTTAGCAAAAACAGAAAAGCAATTGATTGGAAAATTGTAAGTCTTGGTTTAGCATTTCAATTAATTATCGCTGTAGGTGTATTAAAAGTTGATTTTATTAAAAATATCTTTGAATTTATTGGCAGTCTATTCATCAGTGTCCTTGATTTTACAAGGGCTGGAAGTAAGTTCTTATTTGAAGGGCTTGTTGTAGACATGGATACTTTTGGTTTCATTTTCGCTTTTCAAGTATTACCAACAATAATTTTCTTTTCAGCTTTAACTTCAGTATTATTTTACTTAGGTATTATTCAAAAAATAGTAAAAGCAATGGCTTGGGCATTAACCAAAGTTTTAAAAATATCTGGTGCAGAAAGTTTAAGTGTTGCAGGTAATATTTTCTTAGGTCAAACTGAGGCTCCTTTATTGATTAAAGCATATTTGGAAAAAATGAATAAATCTGAAATGCTATTAGTAATGATAGGCGGTATGGCAACAGTTGCTGGTGCTGTATTAGCTGCTTATATAGGCTTTTTAGGAGGTGATGACCCAGAGTTAAGGTTATTTTATGCAAAACACTTATTAGCAGCTTCAGTTATGGCTGCTCCAGGAGCTATTGTGATTTCTAAAATTTTGTATCCACAAACCGAAAACATTAATACTGATGTACAAGTATCGCAAGAAAAAATTGGTTCTAATATTTTAGATGCTATTGCCAATGGAACCACTGAAGGCTTAAGACTTGCTGTAAATGTTGGTGCAATGTTATTAGTTTTTGTGGCTTTTATTGCAATGATAAATGGAATATTAGGAGGTATAGCTAGTTTTGATGGATTTACGATTGCTTCTCTAAATATTGAATGGCATTTTACATCTCTGAATGAAATTATTTCAAATAACACTCCATATAAAGATGGATTATCTCTTGAATTTATTTTAGGTTACATTTTTGCACCTTTAATGTGGCTTATTGGCGTTGCCAAGGAAGATATGGCATTAATGGGACAATTGTTAGGTATTAAATTAGCTGCAAGTGAATTTATAGGTTATATACAATTAGCTGATCTTAAAAATGCAGCAAATTCAATCCATCTTAATTACGAAAAATCGATAATTATGGCTACATATATGCTTTGTGGATTTGCCAATTTTGCTTCAATAGGTATTCAAATTGGTGGTATTGGATCATTAGCTCCTGGGCAAAGAAAAACATTATCTCAGTTTGGTATGAAAGCCTTAATTGGTGGTACAATTGCATCATTAATTTCTGCAACAATCGCTGGGATGATTATAGGATAAAATCGTTAATAACTTTTAATATAAAAAAAGGGTTGCACAATAAATGTTCAACCCTTTTTTCTATTTTTATTTTCTAGAAAAAGATAATGAAATGAAACAATATCACGACCTCGTAAAACACGTATTAGAACACGGAAACCAAAAAGGAGATAGAACAGGAACAGGAACAAAAAGTGTTTTTGGGTATCAAATGCGTTTTGATTTAAGTGAAGGGTTCCCAATGGTTACCACAAAAAAATTACACTTAAAATCTATTGTTTACGAATTACTTTGGTTTTTAAAGGGTGATACAAATATTAATTATCTAACCGAAAACGGTGTGCGTATTTGGAATGAATGGGCTGATGAAAATGGTGATTTAGGTCCTGTTTATGGTCACCAATGGCGTAATTGGAATAATGATGAAATAGATCAAATAAAAGAGATCGTTCATGCTCTTAAAACTAACCCTAATAGCAGAAGAATGCTAGTGTCTGCATGGAACCCCTCAGTATTACCTGACACTTCAAAATCGTTTAGTGAAAATGTTAGTAATGGCAAAGCTGCCCTTCCTCCTTGCCATGCGTTTTTTCAGTTTTATGTAGCTGAAGGCAAACTATCATGTCAGTTATACCAACGTAGTGCAGATATATTCTTAGGTGTTCCCTTTAATATTGCCTCTTATGCTTTATTTACAATGATGATGGCTCAGGTTTGTGGTTTTGAGGCAGGTGAGTTTATTCATACGTTTGGAGATGCACATATTTATAACAACCATTTTGAACAATTAGAATTACAATTGTCTCGCGAGCCTAGACCACTACCAAAAATGATTCTTAATCCTGAAATTAAAGATATTTTCGATTTTAAATTTGAAGATTTTACTTTAGTGGATTATAATCCTCATCCTCATATTAAAGGTGTAGTAGCTGTATAAGTATTTTTCCAACCCTTTTTAAAATTAAACCATAAATGAAAAAAATATCATTTTTATTCATCATATTTTTCTTTAGTTTTCTAACAAGTATCTCTCAAAACACACCTCCAATTGAAGAAGTTAAAATAATTGAAGTTTCAGAACCAGAGGACTTAGAAACAATAGAAGTTCCTTTTGCTATTATTGAAAAAGTCCCTGTATATGATGGTTGTGACGAGAATACATCTAATGAACAATTAAGAATGTGTATGTCCAATGCAATAGCTAAATATATAGGAAAGCACTTTAATACAGATGTAACTAAAAATATCGGGTTACCTTCTGGACCAAATAGAATTATAACCATGTTTAAAATAGATAAAGAAGGAAATATTATAGACATTAAAGCTAGAGCTAAACATCCAAACCTTGAAAAGGAAGCAATTAGAGTTATTAGTTTATTACCTAAACTTATTAAACCTGGTTATCAAAGAGGCAAGCCTGTAATAGTGCCTTATAGTCTTCCAATTATTTTTAATGTTGTTGCAGACACACCTTCAGAGCAAAAAGAAGGACAAAAAAATTAGATGAAATGAAATTCTTCTTCAAAAAAGAATCAATTTAACCCCTAAGAGTTTTCTGTAATAGAAAGCTCTTTTTTATTGCAAAATTGGTAACTTTACATAAAATATTTAATAAAAAATGTTCGGAAAAAAGAAAGCTGTTCCTCAAATAGATAAAGAGCAATTAGAGCTCATAAAAACTGCTCAAGCACGAGTAAAACAAAAGAAACGTTTATACATACATTTTGTAGTATTTTTAATTGGAGCTGTATTTTTAATTATCTTAAATACTGTAATAGGTGTAGGAGAAGATGTGACACTTTTTGGTAAAAATTGGTTTGTTTTTGCCATTTTAGCTTGGCTATTTTTGTTTGTTTATCATCTATTTAATGTTTTTATCACTCATAAATTTATGGGTAAAGATTGGGAGCAACAACAGCTAGATAAATTAGTTGCCAAACAAAAAGAACGAATTACTCAATTAGAAAAAACAATTACAAAACAAGATACTACAACTTCAAAATTAGAGTCTGAGGAGGAAAAAAAAACTAAAATAAGTACTGGTTTAACGATTATTGTAGCTGCTGGCGAGAATGACGCTATTGGTAAAGACAATAAACTTATTTGGCATTTAAGTGACGATTTAAAACGTTTTAAAGCATTAACTTCAGGTCATAATATTATTATGGGACGCAAAACTTTTGAAAGCTTTCCTAAACCATTACCAAATAGAACACATGTAGTTATTAGTCGTCAAAAAGATTACCAAGCACCTGAAGGAATTATAATAGTCAACTCATTAGAAAATGCTATAAATGCTACTAGACAGGATAAACAATCATTTGTAATTGGAGGTGGAGAAATATATAAACAAGCCATTTTACTTGCCGATAAAATTGAAATGACGAGAGTACATGAATCGTTTGATGCTGATACATTTTTCCCGAAAATTGATCCTACAATTTGGAAAGAAGTGAGTAATACTTTTCATAATAAAGATGAAAACCATGAACATTCTTTTTCGTTCATAACTTACGAGAGACGTTAATTTTATACTATGATTATTGACAAGCAATCATTAATTAATGCAGATACCAATTCACCTTCATTTACTGAAGATGAATTTGCAATAGATTGGTCAATGACTAGAAATGAACGTTACTGTTTCATACAATTACTTCAAAAAATAAAACCAAAAATCGCTATTGAGATTGGTACTTTTAATGGTGGAAGTCTTCAAGTAATAAGTAAATATGCTGAAAAAGTTTATGCTATAGATACAGATGCTTCAGTTAAGGAACGACTAGGTTCTAAATTTAAAAATGTTGAGTTTTTAATTGGCGACTCTAAGACAATTGCGCCACAACTCATTCAAACATTACAAGAAAACAATGACCCTTTAGAGTTTGTACTTATTGATGGCGATCATAGCACAAATGGTGTTTATCAAGACATTAAAAATATTCTAAATTACAAACCAAAAACCAGTTTGCATATCATTCTTCATGATAGTTTTAATCCTACTTGCAGGAAAGGAATGAAACTTTATGATTATAATAAAAATGAAAACGTACACTACGTAGAATTAGATTTTATAACAGGCATTTTTAGTCCAGAAGGTTTAAAACGTCAAATGTGGGGCGGATTTGCAATGATTTTAATGTTGGCTGAAAAACGTTCAACACCTCTTAAAATAAATGAAAGTCAGAAAAAATTACATAATCTAATTTACCTTCAATCATTCCATTTAGTAAATAATCTATTCTGGTTTTTAAAACCATTGTTTAATTTCTTAAAAAAATAAGTTTAGTATTTCTCTTTTAAATTTGCCTAATTTTGCAATATGGTAAAAGAAATTCAGCTTCGCATTACACTACAAGAAGAAAAAGAGAGTGATATTTTAGTAAAGAAATCTGCTGAATTTTTCAGTATTCCTGAAAGAGATATTACTGGTATTAAAGTGCTTCGTAAATCTATTGATGCTCGAAAAAAACTAATTATTCTCAATTATAAAGTTGCGGTTTATATAAAAGAACCTCTTCCTGACACATCAGACTATACATTTGATTATAAAGATGTATCTAATGCTAAACCCATTCATATTATTGGTTTTGGTCCTGCTGGAATGTATGCTGCCTTACGTTGCATTGAGTTAGGCTTTAAACCAATTGTTTTAGAGCGTGGAAAAAATGTACAAGACAGACGTCGCGACCTTAAAGCCATTAATCAAGAGCATTTTGTAAATGAAGATTCTAATTACTGTTTTGGTGAAGGTGGTGCAGGCACATATTCTGACGGAAAATTATACACGCGGAGTTTAAAACGAGGTGATGTACGTCGTATATTCGAAAACTTGGTGTTTCATGGTGCAACAGATCAAATATTAATTGATGCTCATCCACATATTGGAACAAATAAATTACCTAAAGTGGTTCAAAACATTAGAGAAACCATTTTAAAATATGGAGGAGAAGTTCATTTTGAAACTAGAGTTGTCGATTTTATCATAAATAACAATAAGCTACAAGCCATTATATTACAAAATGGTAACGAAATGCCTGTTAACAGAGTTATTTTGGCAACAGGACATTCGGCTAGAGATATCTTTTATCTATTACATAAAAAAAATATTGCTTTAGAAGCTAAATCGTTTGCAATGGGAGTTCGTGTTGAGCATCCACAACATATTATAGACTCAATTCAATATCATTGTACTGGTCAACGTGATGAATTACTTCCTGCAGCTGCATATAGTTTAGTTGAACAGGTTAATGACAGAGGCGTGTATTCATTTTGTATGTGTCCTGGCGGATTTATTGTACCTGCAGCAACTGCTAATGGAGAAGTTGTAGTTAATGGTATGTCGCCTTCAAAACGAAATAATCTGTTTGCAAATTCAGGAATTGTCGTAGAGATAAATGTTGATAAAGATTTATATAAATATGAACACTTTGGTGTTTTAAAAGGATTAGAATATCAAAAAGATTTAGAACGATTAGCTTTTACATCTGGAGGACGAAGTCAGGTTGCTCCAGCTCAACGATTAACAGATTTTGTTGAAGGTAAATTATCATCAAGTTTAAATTCTACTTCGTATCAACCAGGATTAAAATCGGCACCATTACATTCGTTACTACCTAAATTAATTGGTGGTAGGTTACGAACAGGGTTTAAGGCCTTTGGCAATAAAATGAAAGGCTATTATACTGAAGAAGCAAATATTATAGGTGTAGAATCGAGAACCTCATCACCAGTTAGTATCCCTAGAAATGAAAATCTAGAGCATCCACAAATTGAAGGACTTTTTCCTTGTGGTGAAGGCGGTGGTTATGCTGGCGGAATAGTTTCTGCTGCTATGGATGGTGAACGCTGTGCAGAAGCAGCTGCTAAAGGTTTATAAGTTTTAATATTATTCCTATTTTTGCAACATTAAAAATTGATTATTATGAATGCATATATATTTCCTGGTCAAGGAGCACAATTTACTGGTATGGGTTTAGACCTATATGAAAATTCACATTTGGCACAAGAGTTATTTGAAAAAGCAAATAAAATTCTTGGATTCAACATTACAGATATTATGTTTGAAGGTTCTGCTGAAGACCTTAAAGAAACTAAAGTTACTCAACCTGCAATTTTTTTGCATTCTGTAATTTTAGCTAAAACATTAGGAAACAGTTTCAAACCAGATATGGTAGCTGGCCATTCTTTAGGAGAATTTTCTGCTCTAGTAGCTAATGGAACTTTAACTTTTGAAGACGGTTTACGATTAGTATCTCAAAGAGCTATGGCTATGCAAAAAGCTTGTGAGCTTAAGCCAAGTACAATGGCTGCTGTTTTAGGTTTAGATGATGCTATTGTAGAACAAGTATGCAAAAATACAGAAGGCATTGTAGTTGCTGCAAACTATAACTGCCCAGGACAATTAGTAATTTCAGGTGAGATTGATGCTATTGATAGAGCCTGTGAAGCAATGAAAGAGGCTGGAGCTAAGCGAGCTTTAGTTCTTCCTGTTGGAGGCGCTTTTCACTCTCCATTAATGGAACCTGCACGTGAAGAATTAGCTGCAGCTATCGAAAACACATTATTTAGCAAACCGAATTGCCCTATTTATCAAAACGTTACTGCTAATGCAGTTAATAATGAATCTGAAATTAAGAAAAACCTTATTTCTCAACTAACAGCTCCTGTGCGTTGGACGCAATCTGTACAACAAATGATTACAGATGGCGCAACGTTATTTACCGAAGTTGGTCCTGGAAATGTTCTTCAAGGATTAGTTAAAAAAATAGACAGAGAAGCACAAACATCGGCTGCAATATTTACCTCAAATTCTTAAAATACCTACATGAAATTTTCCAGATCCCTAAGCATCATTTTATTGATTGTGGCTAATATTGCCATTGATCAAGTATCGAAAATAGTAGTAAGAGCTAATATTGAGCCAAGAACTGAAACAAGTTATGGTGAAGTTATAAATGTAATTGGCGACGCTTTTATTCTAACTAATGTTGAAAACAAAGGTGCTTTTCTAGGTATGGGAAGTGATTTAAATGATACTCTTAGAGTGTTACTCCTTTTAATTCTACCAGTAGTTGTTTTAGGCTTTGTTCTGTATTATATATTTAAGAATAAATCACTAGACAGACTAAGCCTTATTGGTTTTTGTTTTATTATTGGTGGTGGAATAGCAAATGTATTTGATAGAATTGTTTATGGTTCTGTAACCGATTTTTTTCATATAGATTTAGGTGGCGGAATTAGAACAGGAATTTTTAACGTTGCTGATATGTCTGTAACTTCAGGAATGATAATGTTAGTAATAGCGAGTTTTATACACAGAAAAAAAGAAACGAATTCATAACAAAAAAGCCTCAATTAAATTGAGGCTTTTTTATTATCGCGTTAAATTACATTCACTACAATCTTTCACTTCTCCATAATAGGTTTCTCTATATTTATGAAGTGTTTTTACGGGAATTTTTAAAAATTCCTTTTTAATATAAGTTACCTTTGTTTTTAGCAATCCCATTTCTGGAGCAAAACGCTTTTCTAACTTAGTTTCTCTTTTAATACTTATCAATTTCATTCTATTTCATTTATCATTAGCTGCAAAGGAACAAATGATAATATACAACTACAAAGAATAAAAGTTAAATCATTGTTAATCAATTTTATAAAAAAAAGTCTCAAAGCCAGACTTTATCTTTTAGAAGTTTTTCTAAAACCATTAACGTGTTAGACATGCACATTAATAAAATTCGACTCATTCCTAACTAACAGAAGTTAGGGTCAAATTGATATGGGTTTGCTTTGAGACGTTGCTTAATTTTAATTTTCTTTTTCATCAACAATTTTATTGATTGTAGATACAATTGAAAAAGGTAGTTGGTTAATTATTTTTAAAGGCTAATTCAAAGTTAATTCACCACATAGGAAAACAAAGCTTAATGGACCTTTAGTTTAGTTAAGGTAATGTTTTAAATCTATTCTACCTTTACAATTGCAGTGTAAAGCAACATAATAAACTTCAAAACAAGGTTAATACCTATAATAGCTTACCTATTATTTTCTATTGATTTAAGAAACTGTGAAGGTGTTAAAGAGGTTTCTTTTTTAAATGCTTTATTAAAAGTAACTTTATTATTATAACCTACTTCATAAGCAATATCTATAATTTGAAGAGAGTTCAACTTGTTTTCTTTCAATAAACTAATTGCTTCATCAACTCTAAACTTATTTATTAATTCAAAAAAGTTCATATTAAATTGCTCATTGATAATCTGTGAAGTATTATGGCGAGATGTATCTAAAACATTAGATAATTTTTCAAGATTTATAGAATTATCTTTATATATTTTTTGAGTAACTAATAAACTTATAAGATTTTGCTTTAACTCTTCTGATAAAGATTTTGTTAATCCAGACTTTTGGTATTTTGAAAAAAATGAATCATCAGACAGTAAAACTTCTTTACTAAAAACAGCAGGCTGAACTTGTGCCATATAAGCAACATACAATACCATTAGTGACATAGCAATAATTTGCGACTGATACAAGAAGGGATTAGGACTAAAAAAAACACCACTTATAGATATCCCATAGGCTAAATATGAAAACACATAAAACATATGCATTTTATATATGCCTTTTTTCCAGAATACAATTGCTGAATTATTTTTAAAATGCTGTCCTTCTTGCTTTTTTAAGTATAATTTACTTATAAAAAATCCATAAATAATTAATGATAAAAGTTTAGGTATAAAAATTATAAATAAAAAATCGTTAGGTGAATAAACCTCACTAGTGCCTAATTGTACTTTTATTTTTTCTTCAAAAGGCAAGCTATAAACAGGCAATAAAAAAAGCAACAAAATTAATGTTGGTAAAAAATGAAACAAATCAATCCATCTGAATTTATACTGCTCTGTTAACCTTTTAAAATAGAAAAATAACAATGGTCCATATAACAAAGCAACTGAGGCAGACATCAAGTAAGTATTGGCATACTTAAACTGATAATTAGTGCTGTAAAACACAAAATCTAATATAAAAAATGCGTGAACTATTATAAAAATACTAATTAATCGTTTTCCAATTTTATCAGAATTCTTAGTGAAATTTATCACTATTGCAATATAAAAGCCTATTAACGCTATATAAAAATAGATAAAATCTAATGGGTCTATTTTTGGCAAATATTTTTCTTTTAGCTCACTAAACTCATTGGTGTTATCAATTTTATTAAAGACATCAATATCTAGAATTGAAAAATCAGCAGTGTGCATTATGTATTTATCCAAATACAAAGAAGCCATTTTTGGTTTATATAAATTTGCACTTGTAATAGCTAGAGATTTATAAGCTTGTACTGAGTCTTTAGGGTATAAATTTGAAGTGTTTTCTTTTGCATTTGCAACTAAAAAAACATGAAGACTATTCGTAGAAAAGCACTTAAAACTAATAGTCAATAAAACTATTAATAATACAAAACCCCTCTTTTTTGAATTAAAATACATTTGGTTGAATTAGCCTCGTTTAAATTTATCAAATTAAAATTTAAACTGCATAAACCCAATCTTAAAAATTTGTTAATAAATTAATTTAAACTCAATCGTTTATTAGTTTTTATAAACTTTTCCGTCTTTCATTACAAAAATAACATTCTCCATAGTATTAATGTTTTCTATTGGATCATCATTCGTCGCGACTATATCTGCAATAAAGTTTGGTGCTATAATACCAATTTCTGTATCCATACTTAATAACTGTGAGGGTATAATTGTTGCGCTTTGTATCGTTTCCATCGCTGGCATTCCTGCTTCAACCATATAGCCAAACTCTTTACCATTTTGTCCATGAGGAAAAACACCTGCATCTGTCCCAAAAGCAATTTTCACTCCCTTTTTATAAGCCCTTCCAAACGTGCTTTGAATTTTTGGCCCTATTTCTAAAGCTTTAGGTACAATAATTTCTGGGTAAAATCCTGATATCTTAGCATTATCTGCAACAGCTTTTCCTGCTGTTATTGTAGGCACATAATATGTTCCGTACTTTTTCATTAATTCCATAGTTTCATCACTCATTAAAGTACCATGCTCTATAGTAGTTACTCCACCAATAATTGCTCTTTGCATACCTTCATCGCCATGAGCATGAGCAGCTATAATCATTCCATAATCTTTAGCTGTGTCACAAATTGCTTTAATCTCCTCTAAAGTAAATTGTGGGTTTTGCCCATTTTTGGCAACGCTCAAAACACCTCCAGTGGCAGTTATTTTTATATTATCAGCTCCATCTTTATAACGCTGTCTTACTGCTTTTTTTGCATCGTCAACACTATTAATAACACCTTCTCTTGGCCCTGGATCTCCAGTTAAATCTTTACGCATCCCGTTTGTTGGGTCTCCATGACCTCCTGTTGAACTTATAATTTTTCCTGCTGTAAATATTCTTGGACCATCAACCAAACCACTGTTTATTGCATTTCTTAAAGAAATATTTACTCCTGTACCACCTAAATCTCTAACTGTTGTAAATCCTGCATTTAGCGTTTCTTTTGCATAAACAGCAGATTTAAACGCTATATCTGCATCATTATCAGTAAATCTATTTAGGTAAACTTTAGGGTTATACTCGTTCTCTAAATGAACATGCATATCAATTAACCCAGGCATTACTGTTTTAGTTTTTAAATCGATAACAATATCATCGGCAGATTTTGGTTGTGAAAACCCATCCTCGACAGCAATAATTTTTTTACCAGAAACAATTATGGTTTTATTAGTTAAAACTTTTCCGTTTTTTGTATCTATTAATTTCCCACAATACAAATAGGTGTTTTGTCCAATTGTTATAGTAGTAATCAAAAGGACTAAAAAATTAAGAAGTAATTTCATTATGTTAATTTTAGATGTTTCTAATTTGTTTTTCCCAATTCCAAGCTGACAACATTGCATCGTCAAGTGAGGAATCTGCTTTCCAACCTAATTCATTATTGGCTTTTGTTGTATCTGCATAAGCTTGTATAACATCACCTTCGCGTCTTGGCGCAAACTTATAGTTGAGTTGTTTGCCTGAAACTTTTTCAAATGATTTAATAACCTCTAAAACAGTACTCCCTTTTCCTGTTCCAATATTGAAAGTTTCATAATTATTGGTATTCTTATTATGCAATAAACGCTGTAAAGCTACAACATGTGCTTTTGCTAAATCTACAACATGAATGTAATCTCTTATACAAGTACCATCAGAAGTTGGATAGTCATTTCCAAACACTGAAAGTTCTTTACGTAAACCTGCAGCAGTTTGTGTTATAAAAGGGACTAAATTTTGAGGTACTCCAATTGGCAATTCTCCTATTTTAGCGCTAGCATGAGCACCTATCGGGTTAAAGTATCGTAAAGATATAGCACTTAACTCTGGAGTAATTTTACACGTGTCTTTTATAATTTCTTCACCAATTTGTTTAGTGTTTCCATAAGGGGATTCAGCTAATTTTACTGGTGCATTTTCTGTAATAGGCATTTTATCTGCTTGCCCATAAACAGTACATGAAGAACTAAAAATAAAATTTTTGGTTTCTAATTTTGAAAGCGATTTCAAAACATATACCAATGTGTTAATATTATTTTCGTAATACAATAACGGATTCTCAACACTTTCTCCTACCGCTTTACTTGCTGCAAAATGAATTACACCAGCGATATCTTGATGATTTTTAAAAAAAGCTTCTACTTTGTTTTTCTCCTTTAAATCTAGTTTCTCAAATATTGGTGCTTTACCTGTTATTGCTGTAATTCCCTCTAACACCTTAATTGTAGAATTTGATAAATCGTCAATAATTACAACTTCAAAACCCTTATTCTGAAGTTCAACAACAGTATGAGAACCTATAAATCCTAAACCACCTGTTACGAGAATTTTATGCATTTAAGAATGAGAATTTACAAAATTAATAACTGTTGATGTTATAAAATCAATTTGCTCATCATCTAATTCTGTATGCATAGGAAGAGAAATAACTTCTTTTACAAGCTGATTAGTAACAGTAAAATCTTCTTCTTTATATCTTAAATCTTTATAAGCCTTTTGTAAATGCAACGGAATTGGATAATATACTCCACAAGGAATACCATTTTCATTTAAATGCTTTACTAAAGCATCACGATTTGTGTCTTTAATTTTTAAAGTATATTGATGAAATACATGATTATCTTCAGAACCTTCTCTGTAAGGAGTTATAATATTTTCATGCTCTTTAAACGCTTTATCATATGCGTTAGCAGCTTTAATTCTTGCTGCATTATAAGCGTTTAAATTTGGCAATTTAGTATCTAAAACAGCTGCTTGTATTGAATCTAATCTTGAGTTTACTCCAACTACATCATGATGATAACGCTCATACATTCCGTGATTTACAATACCTCTAATTTTATGTGCTAGATCGTCATCATTTGTAAAAATTGCTCCACCATCACCATAACATCCTAAATTTTTAGACGGGAAAAAAGATGTTGAAGCTACATGACCAATTGTTCCTGCTTTTGCTTTTTTTCCATTACTATACGTGTAATTTGCTCCAATTGCTTGTGCATTATCTTCAATCACATAAATATTATGTTCTTTAGCTATTTCCATTATAGCCTCCATATTAGCACACTGCCCAAATAAATGAACAGGAACTATAGCTTTTGTTTTTGGAGTAATTGCTTTTTTAATAGCATCTATATCTATATTAAAACTCTTTGGATCAACATCAACAAGAACAGGCGTTAGTTGCAATAATGCAATAACCTCTACAGTAGCTGCAAATGTAAAATCGGCAGTAATTACCTCATCACCTGGTTTTAAATCTAATCCCATCATTGCAATTTGCAATGCATCTGTACCATTAGCACAAGGTATTGCATGCTTTACGTTTAAATATGCTTCTAAGTTTTTTTGAAATTCATGAACTTTAGGTCCATTTATATATGCAGTATTGTCAAGCACTTCGGCAATTGAAGAATCAACAACGTCTTTAATTTTTGTGTACTGACCTTTTAGGTCGACCATTTGTATTTTTCTCATTTGAAATAAATGTGTTGTTTAAGCGTCAACCCTAATTGGTTTTGCTGAATAGCGAAATTACAAAATTCAGTATAGTGAACCAATGAAAATATGATAAAGTAATGTATTTTAGCACAAACAAAATCTTTTGAAGTTAATTTACAATATAGGAGTTTATATAGCCGATTTTCACCTGAAAATCATTGCACTATTTAGTCATAAACTTAAACTTGGTGTTGATGGTCGTGCTCAAACTTTTAATATTCTTGAAACCTCAATATCTAAAAATGATAAAACATTTTGGTTTCATTGTGCCTCATTAGGAGAATACGAACAAGGACTTCCTGTGTTTAAAGTTTTAAGAGAAAAATACCCATTACACAAAATAGTGTTGACATTTTTCTCGCCTTCTGGATACGAAATTCGTAAAAATACAGATGTAGCTGATATAGTAGTTTACTTGCCAATGGACACTAAAGTTAATGCAAAACGTTTTTTAAATATTGTACATCCAGAACTCACCATTTTTGTTAAGTACGATATCTGGCCAAATTATCTCATAGAGCTAAAAAAGAGAAATTTACGTGCTATTTTAATTTCAGCATTATTTAGAAATAACCAATCGTATTTTAAACCTTTAGGATCGATGATGCGAAATGCACTTTCAGCTTTTGAACATATTTTTGTTCAAAATGAAGATTCAAAGAAACTATTAGAATCAATAAATTTTAATAATGTCACTGTTGCTGGTGACACTCGTTTTGATAGAGTTAGTAATCAGTTAAAAACAGATAACAAACTTACCTTTATTGAAGAGTTTAAACAAGACAAACAATGTATTGTTGTTGGTAGTTCTTGGCCTGAAGATGAAGAGTTATTAGTAAATTATATAAATTCTAATAGTTCAAAAAATATTAAATACATTATTGCGCCTCACAATATAAAACAGAATCAAATTCAAAATTTAACCTCAAAACTTAACGTAAAAACTGTTTTATTTACTGAAAAAGAAAGTCAAAACCTTTCGGATTATTCTGTATTTATTATTGATACAATTGGTATTTTAAGTAAGATATATAGCTACGCAGATATTGCTTATGTTGGTGGAGCGATGGGAACTACTGGACTTCATAATATATTAGAACCAGCAGTATTTGGAGTTCCAATAATTATTGGAAAAAACCATTCCAAATTTCCTGAGGCTCAACAAATGATAGATTTTGGAGGATTAAAATCTATAAAAAATGAAGACGAATTAAATTCTGAATTAACTTCAATTATTGAAAGCGCATCAAAACGAACTCAAATGGGTAGCTTAAATAAAGAGTTTATCGATTTAAATAAAGGTGCAATTCAAAAAATCACAAACTATTTAAAATAAAAAAAGCCTCTATCTTTTCAGATAAAGGCTTTAGTACACAACATTGACCTATTCTCGAACCAGAATTTAGATTTTTTAAAAAAACTTTTATAACCTTTAATAACTTCAATCATCTCTACGCAACAAACTAATATTTAACTTTATTGAAATTTTAAACTAAATTGTATTTTTACTTAGCATTCGCAGTAGAAAAAAAACCAGCACCAACAATAGTTATGTTGTGAATTGCTTTCAAAATTGTATTTTCACTTAGCATTCGCAGTGAAATTTTGTGCATCTAAACTACTTTGTGCGTTGTGAATTGCTTTCAAAATTGTATTTTCACTTAGCATTCGCAGTTGGTGTTGGTAATGGCTCAAAGTTTATCAAGTTGTGAATTGCTTTCAAAATTGTATTTTCACTTAGCATTCGCAGTTAATCGGTGTCTATATTCTGGTAATGCTTCGTTGTGAATTGCTTTCAAAATTGTATTTTCACTTAGCATTCGCAGTTAATGATGATATTGTTGTACATAGAGACGAGTTGTGAATTGCTTTCAAAATTGTATTTTCACTTAGCATTCGCAGTAAGCACCAACAACAACAGCAAACATATCTAGTTGTGAATTGCTTTCAAAATTGTATTTTCACTTAGCATTCGCAGTTTTTTTGAGCAATAATAACAACCTCATTCAGTTGTGAATTGCTTTCAAAATTGTATTTTCACTTAGCATTCGCAGTTCGATTAGATATATTGCTATTACTAATGTCGTTGTGAATTGCTTTCAAAATTGTATTTTCACTTAGCATTCGCAGTTGGATTGGCTTAGGATTGCGCAACGACGTGTTGTGAATTGCTTTCAAAATTGTATTTTCACTTAGCATTCGCAGTACATAACGCAAAATATGTAAAGAGGGTTGCGTTGTGAATTGCTTTCAAAATTGTATTTTCACTTAGCATTCGCAGTAGTTTCTATAGTATTGAAATATAGGCTGTTGTTGTGAATTGCTTTCAAAATTGTATTTTCACTTAGCATTCGCAGTTTTTTTGAGCAATAATAACAACCTCATTCAGTTGTGAATTGCTTTCAAAATTGTATTTTCACTTAGCATTCGCAGTAGATGTCTTATTTATTAAAATTAGGCATAAGTTGTGAATTGCTTTCAAAATTGTATTTTCACTTAGCATTCGCAGTATTTAATACCTCTTCTATTGCTCTTTCAAAGTTGTGAATTGCTTTCAAAATTGTATTTTCACTTAGCATTCGCAGTAACCAAGCCAAGAACCTTTTACATCGTCAGTTGTGAATTGCTTTCAAAATTGTATTTTCACTTAGCATTCGCAGTCAAAGACTCTGAAGCATCACCAAAGAAATTGTTGTGAATTGCTTTCAAAATTGTATTTTCACTTAGCATTCGCAGTCACACTAGCTGTAAAACAAATTGTTAATTTGTTGTGAATTGCTTTCAAAATTGTATTTTCACTTAGCATTCGCAGTCTATAAGGGAGATTAATAGCTAAGCGGTAGTTGTGAATTGCTTTCAAAATTGTATTTTCACTTAGCATTCGCAGTTAAATGCCCTTTTAAAATTTTACAATACTCGTTGTGAATTGCTTTCAAAATTGTATTTTCACTTAGCATTCGCAGTATATACGAGGCAAAGCAAAACTAGCAATCCGTTGTGAATTGCTTTCAAAATTGTATTTTCACTTAGCATTCGCAGTTTGGATTTGTCGTATGAAGAATTTTATAGCGTTGTGAATTGCTTTCAAAATTGTATTTTCACTTAGCATTCGCAGTGCATTGGTGAGATTTATTATGTAAACCCTAGTTGTGAATTGCTTTCAAAATTGTATTTTCACTTAGCATTCGCAGTGATTTACAATAAAATAATTGCTGCTAAAGAGTTGTGAATTGCTTTCAAAATTGTATTTTCACTTAGCATTCGCAGTCAAACTAAAGTATGCAAACGAAGACAGTATGTTGTGAATTGCTTTCAAAATTGTATTTTCACTTAGCATTCGCAGTAGTGACTATTATCACTTTAATCAAGACAATGTTGTGAATTGCTTTCAAAATTGTATTTTCACTTAGCATTCGCAGTCTATAGAAACAAACGTAGACCAAATAAAGAGTTGTGAATTGCTTTCAAAATTGTATTTTCACTTAGCATTCGCAGTAACATAGATCCTAATACGCCTAAATGGCAAGTTGTGAATTGCTTTCAAAATTGTATTTTCACTTAGCATTCGCAGTGAATTAGAGTTAACAACACAACTCCTTAATGTTGTGAATTGCTTTCAAAATTGTATTTTCACTTAGCATTCGCAGTCAACAATTTACGAGCGACAATCTCATCTAGTTGTGAATTGCTTTCAAAATTGTATTTTCACTTAGCATTCGCAGTTTAATGCTTCTTTTAAATTAACGCCACTCAGTTGTGAATTGCTTTCAAAATTGTATTTTCACTTAGCATTCGCAGTTCAAACAATCTCAATTCTATAGATGCTTGTGTTGTGAATTGCTTTCAAAATTGTATTTTCACTTAGCATTCGCAGTAAAGGAAAAGCATATTTGCCCACTGCAGTTGTTGTGAATTGCTTTCAAAATTGTATTTTCACTTAGCATTCGCAGTTTTTTTTGTTAAGTAGTCAATGTCTTCTGTGTTGTGAATTGCTTTCAAAATTGTATTTTCACTTAGCATTCGCAGTAGGCACTATTTTTAATACACCTACAGGTTAGTTGTGAATTGCTTTCAAAATTGTATTTTCACTTAGCATTCGCAGTCATGATGGCAAAAAGATTAGTAAAAACAATGTTGTGAATTGCTTTCAAAATTGTATTTTCACTTAGCATTCGCAGTCCTATAGGTGCTACTATTGGTAGATTAACTGTTGTGAATTGCTTTCAAAATTGTATTTTCACTTAGCATTCGCAGTCTCTAAAATTGAAGTAGAACCATATTTACAGTTGTGAATTGCTTTCAAAATTGTATTTTCACTTAGCATTCGCAGTTATAAGAAATGAACCTGAAGGTAAACACAGTTGTGAATTGCTTTCAAAATTGTATTTTCACTTAGCATTCGCAGTTTACTCTTAAACCTTTTGTCTGAAGATTTAGTTGTGAATTGCTTTCAAAATTGTATTTTCACTTAGCATTCGCAGTTCGAGGTTTTGGCGAAGATTATGCAATAGTGTTGTGAATTGCTTTCAAAATTGTATTTTCACTTAGCATTCGCAGTTTATTCCAACTAATAAAACTTTCCACCACTGTTGTGAATTGCTTTCAAAATTGTATTTTCACTTAGCATTCGCAGTTAAAGTACTGCAATTGTTCGATGGCCATTTGTTGTGAATTGCTTTCAAAATTGTATTTTCACTTAGCATTCGCAGTATATCAAGACTTATAAACTTGATATACTGAATGTTAAGTAATTTGTTGGAATTTAAAATTTGCTCTCAAATTAAGATGATTAGTTATGGCTACATAATTATTCTATTTCTAGAATAGTTCAAGTTGTTGAGACGGTGTTTCCAGTTCGGCAGGTTTCTGACCATAAAACAACTGCATCATCCCAAATTGTTTATCGGTAATTTGCATAACGCCTACTTTACCATATTCTGGTAAACTTTTTTTAACTCGTTTGGTGTGAACTTCAGCATTTTCCTTGCTAGCACAAAATCGCATGTAAATACTAAACTGGAACATAGTAAACCCATCATCCAACAAATTTTTTCTAAACTTGGTAGCTCGTTTTCTATCGGTAACTGTTTCGGTTGGTAAATCAAAAAACACAAGTACCCACATGCTTCTATATTGGTTAAATCTTGAAAAATGATTGCTCATAATAATGGTATGACTTTATGAAACCTTGGGTTGTGGCAATCTCATGAATGAAGAAAGACTACTACTATTATGCCTCCTTCATAATAACATTATTGAAAAACAGGATACAACACCTTTCTGCCAATACCAGCAAAACATTCATACAAACTATTAGTGGTTCTACTCATGGCCACCATTAAGGGACTTCTGTTTCCATCAATCACCACATCTATAACTGGTAGTTGTAATAAATGGGTTTTTAATGTTGTTGTTAATATTTCATAATCCTCATTAGATTGTAAGATAGTATTCACTAAAACATCAACATACACCCGATAGGGCTCCATAATATCATCTGCCAAACAAAAGGCATTGTATTTGTTTCTATGAAAAACACCTACCGATGGCAACAGTCCACTACTTACCAAAGCACGTGCAGTAAGACCTCGTAATATGGCATATCCATAATTCAATAAATTATTGGGAGGGGCTTCTTTTTGGCCTCTGGTAAAGTTTTCTATCTCAAAAATATGTTTCCAATAATACACCGCCGCTCTACTTTCATGATTTTCAGTATCACCGCTTTTAACCTCATTTACCCATTTGTGCATTTTTCGTGCTGGAATACCTAGTTTATCCATAAAGTTGGCTTGATTCTGTATTTTGGCACAAATGGTTTGCTGCCACAAATTTTTCTTTAACGGCACACTGGCATTTAATTGATGACACATCCGTTCAGTCTGTTCGCTATGCCCTACCAAAGGCTGTAACAAACCAATTGGTAAATGATACCCATCACAGCTTATAACAGCAGCATTATTTTGTATCAATTTTGATAATAAGCCATTACTTATAGTTATTTGTTGATTTTCCAGTACTATCATCCCAACATCTTCAATAGGCACGGTTTTAGTTGGTGTATCCGCATCTGGGTAATTAATGACCAATTGTTGGTTTTTGGTACTTAAATAGGCTGGGTTACTGAAAAGCAGGGTGCGTTTAATCATTGTTCAAATTCTAACTTATTCACCTATTTTTATAATTTGACCGAGGTGATTTAATCTTATTTTCGTTATTCTTTCTAAATAAGAATTAGATTGAAAACGCTCCCAAGAAACTGTTCTAAGCTCGTTATCATTTCTTGTTACTGATGTTTCTAAATGATGTCTGAAATCTACCTGAAAAACACCTGAATTATTTTTTGATAACTTTTGTACCCTGAACAGTTTATCACTTATTAGTTTTCTATTGTTTTCATCAAAAAAATCAACTTCTTTTTCATCTTGCGGATGTTCTGAATGCTTCAAATCAAACACAAATAAATCATTGATTTGCATTGAAAATTGAAAATCACCTAATTCTATATCATTGTTTCTGTTGATAATTGGGTATGGTTTTTTATGCTCTTCAATATTTTGCAATCCAATTGCAACAGCTTCCCAAAATGAAATTACTTTGTCGTTATATTTTCCGTTCTCATCTTTGTATATTAAAGCATGATGATTGCCCCCTGTTTTCACATACCCTATAGGTATTTCTCTTCCATATTTGTCTAAAATTTTATTACCAAATCTATCCTTCTTAGTAGCTATCTCAATCACTTTACTTTCATCCGAAACTGTTACTTTTTTTAAAACCATTCCATTTTTTAATCTAATAGGATTCTCAGATAAATTTTTAAACGCTTCTTTTATTTTTCCTACATTTAATCTTTGTTTTACTGCCCGCTTGCTCTCATTATCAATAATTTTTTCTATTTGTGCATCTGTAATATTTTCACTTACTTTCACACGTTTTGTATTTACCCTTTCATAAACAACAACTTCTTTTAGCTCATTTCCTTTATAAACAATAAGCTCCTTTTTCAATACTTTTGTAGCTAAAGCTACTTTTGGATTATTATCAAATTTTGCAAGATGTTGATAAAGTAATTCTTTAATTTCTGGGTTCACAATCATTTCAATATCGTTTATAGAAATTTTATCATTGATCTTCATTTTTCTTTTCGCTATTCGTTTTACACTACCCATAACAGTATCTTCATGAAGTCTTGCTCGTGGCACCCAGGTTGTTTGCTCTTTACCATTTCTTGGTTGATTAATATTTCTGGTCAGTACTTTGCTATTCTCTTTTTTGAACGATATAAATATATTCTCAAGATGTTTTTTAGCTTCTGTACGAATATTAGGAATGGAACAATTAATAACATTTTCTTGATGTTCCACAAATTCTTTAAACGAAAATTTACTTTCTAAAAACTCTTCAAAATTTTCAATTTCATCCTTATTCAATGTGCTTTTCTTAAACTGATAAATTTTATTTAAGTTATTGAGTTTAAAAATGATTTTTTGGTCTGTTAATGCACAAATAAGTGCATCAACTGCATGATGACGATGATCATCACGTTTACTCCAATCTTTTATTCTCTTATAAGTTTTGGTTTGCTCTCCATTGGTTTTGATTGTTTTTTCTTCAATCTGACCAATTGCCCTATATTTATCAAAAGTCAGTTCCTGTAGCAAATTTTTCAATTCCCATTCATCCCTTAAAAAATCAGTTACCTGACCCGTAGTAGTGTAAACATTTGGACAAATAGTTCTAAGCATCTTAACTGTTTCTTTTGCTATATATTGAGAATCTTTTTTCATTCTTTCAACAAAATCAGAAGGAATATCTTCTCCTTTACATAACAAATTTTCAAATTTCACTTTTGTTAAACTTCCTTTTCCATCTTTATATAAATCATTTACTTTCAACACATATTGATGCAAAACATCAGTCCCTTTAGAATCCATAAAATCATATGCAGTTGATTGACCTTTATCTGTATTACATTTTTTATGGGCAATAATATAATTATTCATTGCATTATTAAATGACCGGGATTTTGGCAAAATGTGCTCTATGTCAGCATTTCCCGTTAGCATATCTGTACCAGTTATAGAGCTATTACAATACAAACATTTATGATTAGATTCTTCCCACAGAATAAAGCGTTTTACATCTCTTCCATTTACTAACTTAAATCCGTGCTCTTCTTTAAGCACTCTTCTAATTCTATCGTTGTTCTTTTTGTTTCTTGTATTTAACTGTGAAATATTTTTTCGGGTTTTAGCACTATTTCTCAATTCACGAGCAAGTTCAACCCTTATCTCATCTATTTCACCATACTCTTCTATTACTGTATTAACAATATTAACTACTTGATTTAAAATTTGCTCAACCACAGGATTTCGCAACTTATTCTTTTTTAAATGTTTTAACTTTTTTTGAAGCTCAATCTCTGTTTTGTAACCACTATGGTCATAAGCTATTTTATCACAAGCTACACTATACCCTAATCCTTTTTCCAAATAAGGCAACAACTTTCTGATTGCTCTTGTAGACAAACTTCCATAATCAGATGGATAGCCAACTCTTTTTGCGATAATCCGGCTTTGTTCTTCAGAAAAACCAAAACGTTTCATCAAAGTATCAACAACTTCTTTTTCTAATGGAAGAGAATAAGTAATGTGCCAAAGTTCAAACAGACCACCCTTTTCATCATTTTTATCTAAATTGAAGAATAAATATTGCTCAGAATTTTCAATTCCAGCTTCTTCTAAAGCATTTTTCAATATAGAATATGTTCGACTTCCATCTAATTCTGTAAAATTTAGATAAACTTTATCATTCCTTCCATATCCTAATATGGACTTTATTTTTGAAACTGTAAGCTTATACTTTGGATTTAATTCATTTCCAAACCATAAAGCATCTTTTATTTGTTGCTTTTGTTTAATAGAAGGTTCAAAACTCTCTCCATCAGATGTTTTCCAGTACAAATCATTTACTTTCTGCCAAATTCTGAACAACTCAAAATACGGAGAGCTCTTTGCTACTGCTTTATGATATTTTTCAAAAGGACATTCGGAAATCAATCCTTTTTGACTTTTCAAAGGACGCTGATAATAAATTGTTTTATTACGTAACAAATCGTAAAGAGTTCCTTTGCTTTCATCTTCATTAACCCCACCTGTTAATATAGAATGATATTTCTTTTGCTCATCCCAAATTCGGTCAAACTCTTCTATATAAGAATTTCTTTGATAAGTTCGTTCTCTCAATAAAACATCAAATACATTATTGCCATCTTGTAATTCTAAAAATAATTTTTGTCCGATAGTTTTTCTATCTAACTCCTTTTCTAAAATAGCTATTCGTTCTTTATATTCACTAGAATTCTCTTCGTCAGAAATAGACTTTCTATTACTCAAAAAACCTCTCCGTTGATTTAAGAGAATAAATATCCTTCCTAATTCATGTAACGAAACTTCTTCTGTAACAGCTTTTGCTCTCAAACCATATAATTTTAAAGCAGTAAGATCAAAAAACTCTTGATTTGGAAACATTTTATTTTCCTTAAGGACTTTATATAATTTATCTCTCCTTGCTTTAAATCGTTGATTGTTTCTTCTTGTCCCTCGCTTTATTGTTCGGTCAAAATTTTTACTTGCGGTATTTCCTGAATAGAATTTACCGTGAAAATTAGGATCTTCAGGCACAATTCTAACAGATAACTTTTCTATTGACTTCTTTCCACCCTCTTCTTTTATAATTGCTAATCCTACAGAAGAAACGCCTATATCCAATCCCAATACTCTTTTCATGTCTTATAAATTTCTAATTATTCAACAATATAAAATGATACCACACAACTTCTTTATGGAAAACCGTAACCACTTTTAATTATTTTATTATATATTAGCTATACAATTTTGAAAGCAATTCACAATAAGGATTATTCCGTTGTGAAAACATTTAAGCCGCCTCGACTTCTAATTCGGGGCATTTTTATTTAAAAACTTTGAACGGATTTTTGTGTTTAATACAGAAAATCAATTTTTTAAAATAACTCAGTCGATGTAAAATTCATATAAAGCAATATTAAATAATCTAATCGATTTCCTAAAACAACTGAAGCTAAAAATGCTCTGACAATTTAAGTGCTCAATATTATATAAATAAAACCAAACTCAAAATAGTGCGTCATCATTACGCTTCATTATACTTGAATAGTATAAATAGACATAATAATCAAAAACCTTATCCATAACTATAGAATTTATAACTTAGGCCGTTTATTTTATACCACTAATGCTGGTAGCATTTACCGTTAGTATTCCTTGTCATTCGCTTACAACGTGCTCCTGATTTTGTTTTACCTAAACATTGAGTAGAAGTTGCGTTTCTGTTTGTGGTTGTTAGTGAGTTTTCCGATGATATTGATTGAGAATTACTAACTTCTTTTCTGGGTTTACAAACTGAACAAGCATCAAAACCACGTTCAATAGCTTTCTCGTAGGTGATTTCTTTTTTTGAATTTTTTAAATAATGACAAGTTTCTTTATGATATTTTGTGCCTGTTTTTGTGACATAAACATTCTGCGCAGGCATATCATAAGCATATGAAAGACAAAAAATGAATATGACAACTTTTATAAATTTCATTTTTGGATTACTGTTTTATCTTCTTTTTTGAACTACGCCAATCCCATGGAGCGATAGGGCTCGGCTCTTGCCAGAGTCCAATCTTTTTTCGTTTTGCCTGGTCCTCTAATGCTTGTAATGTTTCATCTTCAGAATATTTTAAATAATGCCAGGCCAAACCATATTTTACTAATTCATGACATAAACTCAAAGAGTCGTTATAGATGACATTACTAATATAACGATTATATCGATCTGTTTTTAAAATTTTTATAGTCACTGTTTTTCCAAAAATTGCATCAGAGGTAAACTTCTTGGCCTTTTCGGAGAATGGCTGTTTTTTTTCTGGGCAGTCTATGTTTGCTAATCTCACATTCACAGTAGTTGAATCACTTTTTAATAGTTTAAAGGTGTCACCATCTATGATGCCAACTACTTTTCCCGTAAATGTTTGGGAATTGGAAAGAAATGTGATTAATAAAGTAAAGCAACAAATGGTTTTTCTGAAATACTTCATTCTTACATTACTTTTTCAGCTAAATATTGTTGGACTTCGTAAACATTAATGCTTTTAT
>Ga0208032_1000032_pt1 | contig 155960 bp, 158 predicted proteins | sample MalvirAntarct_66_FD_184254 | JGI IMG/M metagenome (GOLD analysis project Ga0208032, IMG submission 184254) | Marine viral communities from the Global Malaspina Expedition - Malaspina viral metaG Antarct_66 (SPAdes) (version 2) | ecosystem: Environmental > Aquatic > Marine > Oceanic | place... | reverse complement strand
GCCAGCGATCCCACATCTCATTTTTTTGTTTGGTTGAATAATAAATCCGTGTTCGATATGTCATTGTCACACTCCATAATGGTTTCCTCACTATGATAAAGTGTTGCATCCATCGTTTGAGACCGCCAGGTCAAGCAGACATTCGGGCTATCTGTACTGGTTGTTATAATATGGATTTGTACTCTGTTCGTAGCATAATTTCAATGTCATTATTCATATTTTCTAACATAAACAACCCAGTATACAAACGCGACAAATATACTTCCTCCAACAATATTTCCGGCTGTGACAGGGATAATATTTGTTAAAAATTCTGATACTCCTATTTGACCATCGCTTAGCAGCATGCCAAGCGGAATGAAGTACATATTTGCAATGCAATGCTCAAAGCCTAAAGCAACGAAAGCTGAAACAGGGAATATAATTGCCAATATTTTACTTGCTACATCACGTGCTGCAAAGCAGAGCCAAACCGATAGACATACCAGCGCATTACATAAAATACCTCTGACAAATGCCTGTATAGGAGATAAGCTGGTCTTGTAAGCGGCAATGTCTACTGCATTATCTGCAAATGCGTTATCACCAAGTGCAAGTGCGCCAGACCAAAACATTAATATTGCAGTACCTACCGCTCCTACAAAATTTGCTATATAGACAATGGACCAGTTTCTTAGTAACTGGAGAGTTGTTACTTTATTTTCGGCCCATGCCATAACAATAAAATTGTTACCCGTAAAAAGTTCCGCTCCTCCCACTACTACCAGTATTAAACCCAGTGAAAATGCTATGCCGCCAAGCAATCTGGCAGGGCCTAGCCCCATATCATGATTAGTCATTACCAGTGTATAAAACATTGCGCCAAAGGCAATGAATGCACCTGCCATTAAACCCAGCATGATCGTCGGTACAGTAGGCATAACTGCTTTGCTCACACCAATGTTTTCTACTAATTCAGCTATTTTGGCGGGTTTATAAGCGTCAACTGATTGATCTTCCATAACGATGTACCCCTTGTCTGGTTGGTAATGTTACAAAGAAATAAGCAAGTTACATTAACACCAAATAACCATGCTTTATGGTGCTAATTTTAAGTTAGCCAGGTAATATTTTGCGGTATGTACCGGCTGTTCACAGTCTTACTTATGTAAATAACGCTCATGTACAGTCAATTGTGAGCATTTAGTATGTAGAATATAGTCATGTGCATTTGATTGTATTTATTTGGCCAGGTCGACCATTTCCTTTGTTTTTTCCTCAACCTGTTTTGCGACCTCATTTAACGATTTATCATTGGATAGTGCAGATAACATGCTTTCTGGTTTGATTAAGCCGATCTTTGTTTGGCTGTTTTCTGTGAAGACTGAAATTCTGCAGGGCAATGCCATATTTAGCCGCATGTCTGTTGCTAATACTTTTGCAGCTTGAACTGGGTTGCATACTTCGAAAACTTTACAATTCTCTTTGAAATTGACGCCTTTGCTGCGTAGTGTATTTCCCAGGTCATGTATGTGTAAAACGCCAAACCCATGCTGTTTTACTGCTGCATCCAGGTCGGTTACAGCCTCTTCAAATGATTTATCTGATTCAACGATGTAGTACATTATGCACCTCTGATTAAATTTCAATATGCCACTTAATTGGTAAATGTGGTCGTTTAAGAAAGAATATCTACGCTACCATTATTGTTACTTGAGAAGAATCTAGCATACTTTATTTGCTTGAGTGAGATTGGCGCTCGAAATAAAGTAATGTTGAGAACGACATAATTAAGCTGATGAAAATCCATAATTATCTAGTAGTAAACGTTTTTTTATATATTTTATTTTGACTTGCATCAAAATTTTGTAAAAATTTAATGTCTAGTTGTGTTGGGCGTATTGTTAGTGCGAATTCGAGATCATTTTCAAATAAGTACTATCTTTCCTGAATGCACTCTATTTTAAAGCAAGTGCAGAACGGGGCTTGCTGATCTGGGTCAATAAAGCTGAAGAAAAGAAAGTATCATTGAATGTCAAATAACTGCTAAGGGTAGATATCTCAACCGGAAGCGGTGAGATGGGTATTTATGAAATAGCCTGTATTCTGCCAATAGCAGACTTTTAATATCGAACGTCAGGTATACCGAATTCAGGTTTACGTGCTTTCCGGTTGGCTTTCAGGTGTTGTCGGATCGGCAAAGTGAGCGCGTGTTCGATTAGCAAAAGCCACCAGTGACAGCATTACCGGCACCTCAACCAGTACGCCAACCACGGTAGCTAATGCTGCGCCAGAGTTTAGTCCAAACAGACTGATTGCTACTGCAACTGCCAGTTCAAAAAAGTTTGATGTGCCGATCAGGGCGGCGGGCGCTGCGGTGCTAAACGGGACTTTCCATAAATATGCCCATGCGTAGGCAATGGCAAAAATTCCATAGCTCTGAATCAGCAAGGGAATGGCAATCAATGCAATGATCACGGGTTTATCAATAATAATTTGAGCCTGAAAGCCAAACAGCAAGACGATTGTCGCCAGAAGTCCCAACACGGAAAACGGTTTAATTCTGTTGGTAAAGTGATGGATGCGACTCTGATCGTTTGCGTCTTCTAGTGCTTTGCGAGTGATGTAGCCAGCAGCTAATGGAATAACGACATAAAGTACTACTGACAACAGTAACGTTTCCCAGGGGACGACGACATTGGTTACACCAAGCAGAAGTGCCGCAATCGGTGCAAAGGCAAACACCATAATTATGTCGTTAATGGAAACTTGCACAAGCGTGTAGTTGGCATCACCGCGGACAAGCTGGCTCCATACGAATACCATGGCGGTACACGGTGCTACGCCCAGCAATATCATGCCTGCGATATATTCTTTGGCTGTCTGCGGGTCAACCAGCCCGGCAAAGATGTATTCAAAAAACAATATGCCTAATGCTGCCATACTAAATGGCTTGATGAGCCAATTCACAACAAGTGTAATACATAGGCCTTTAGGTTTTCTGCCTACGTCTTTGATTGAAGAGAAATCCACATTGACCATCATTGGGTAAATCATTACCCAGATGAAAACAGCCACCACCAGATTGACGCTTGCATATTCAATGGCTGCAATTGCTACAAAGAAGTCTGGTATGGCCACTCCCATGCCAACGCCTGCAGCAATGCAAAGCGCAACCCATAGAGATAAGTATCGTTCAAATACACCCATAGGAGATTCAGTTGTGAATGCTCATAACAATTCGCTCTCTATGCGTTGTCTGAGCAAGTGAAAAGCATGATCAAATGCAGAATTTATTTCTTCTTCGGTACCTTCGTATTTGGCTGGATCAGGTGTGCTCCAGTGCAGCTTCTTGTAATTGCCAGAAAATACGGGGCATGTTTCGTTAGCTGCCTGATTGCAGACAGTGATGACCAGGTCGAAATCGTGGTCTGTAAATTCATCCCAGGATTTACTGCGCGGTTTGCCAGGTTCTATTGCATGACGTTTGAGTGTGTCGATAGAACCTGGATGAATATATCCCGTGGGTGAACTGCCCGCACTGACAGCATTATAAAGACCCTTTCCCAGCTGATTGATGAGTGCTTCGGCCATCACGGAACGGCAGGAGTTGCCAGTGCAAACAACAAGAACATTCTTCATCATCCGCAGCATTCAGTCGATTTGCCTGATGATTCCCTGGTGCCTGACTGGTCGTTAGTTTCTGGTGTACAGCAAGCGGGCTCTATATCGCCAGCGTTACTTGAAAATAACTGGACGTCTTCCATCGTCTGATAGGTTTCCCATGCAATGCCGGAAGGGTCTTCTACCCAGGACTTGTCGGAACGAGCGTAGCAACAAACTGTTTCACCTTCACTAAAGACTGCCATGTCTGCACTTTTAAGCCGAGTGCGCAATTCTTCAAGTTCATGTGTTTCTTCGACTTGTAATCCTAGATGATCAACACCCGATCTGCTGGAACGGCTGGATATCGCGAAATTGACACAGGGGTCGTCAAGCATCCACTTGGCATAATCAGATTTGGTTTTACTCGGTGGCGTGCCAAAAAGTGCATTGTAGAATTTGATGCTTTGATCAATATTTTCTACGCTAACGTGAATGTGGAATCTTTTCATAGTATCTGTCTCGCTATAGTGTTCAGGTTAAGCGCTGGATGCCGGTTCGCAGCAATTAGCCAGTTCGATAATCGAACATCCGTTTTTTTTGTCTTCGCGAATACTGGCAAAATCATTGCTGCAGCAATCCTTGATCATAAATGCAATTAAATCGCGTGTAGCATCAAAATTTGCTGAGTAAATAACGGAACGACTTTCCTTGTGTGATGAAATGATTCCAGCATTCGATAGATGATTAAGGTGAAATGACATCGTGTTGTGGGGTGTGCCCAATGCTTCGCTGATGGCGCCGGCGGCAAGTCCGTCAGGTCCTGCCTGGACTAGTAGCCGGAATGCTCTCAATCGAGTTTCCTGTGAAAGGGCATCGAACATGATAATCGCTTGTTGCATATCCATATGTCTAGACTAATGGACATATTGTATTGTGTCAATGACTCGTGGTGTTGCAGAAGCATCGATCTGTGATTATCTTTAGTGTCAATCAGTAGTGACAGACAGCATTTTTCTAATAACAGTTATGAAGCAAAAAATTTGTGCCTATCATCAGGATGATGAATGCGATTGGGTGGCGGAGCTGGCGTGCGGGCACTACCAGCACGTGCGTCACAATCCACCATGGACAAACCGTCCCTGGGTATTGACCGAACGGGGGCGACGGTCGAAATTAGGACTAGTGCTTGAATGTAAAAAATGTGATGAAAACGCACCTAAAGATGCTACTGGCGACTCTGAATAACAGAGTGCTATAACATGAGATTTCTGGAGGGCTCGAAATGTGTGACTGCATAATCTTTTAACCACTCAAGATCTAGCTCCATGCTGGTGGTTCTGGATTTTGCCTGTTCGTAGATTGATATAAATTCACTATCATTACTGTTCAGCCACTGGTCAACCAGCGTGAGTACTGCGGTAGATTCTCTACGAAAAACTTCCTCAAATACTGCATCTGTAATTAAGGCAATTTTTTGATTCTTTGTGATGTTGTTTGATAGTGCATAAGCTTCACAAATGCCCAGCATCGATGCGGTAATGTATTTACTGTCATGTAGTGTTGTTGGCACAGTGCCTAGCTCATCTTTTAAAGGATCGAAGCAGTCTGACATGGCTTGTTGTAAAGTTCGTTTACATTTTCCTGTGTTGAATCCGAACATAAAAATTTTTTCTGTTTATCCAGAGGTTATTGAAATATTTGTTACCGCATTGTCAATTATGCGTTTGACTGTGGCACACTGTGGCAATCATTGTATCTTATTATAAAATTTTTTATATGACGGCAATACAGCCAGTTATTTTTACTGATATGGATGGTTCATTGCTGGATCATGCCACTTATAGTCATGCCGAAGCTGATGAGTTGCTTGATTGGTTGAGAAGCAGACAAATACCAGTGATCCCAGTCACGAGTAAAACGCGTGCGGAAGTACTGGTATTACGCAAGCAGTTAAAAAATGACTATCCTTTTGTCGTCGAGAACGGGGCGGCAATATTTTCACCTTTGGGTTATTTTAAACATGACATTTCTGATGTTATCGAAAGTGATAGCTATTTTTTAAAGGCATTTGTGAATCCGAGAACTCATTGGCAGTCATTATTGGGCAGTATCGGACCGCACCTAAATGATGCATTTGTGACATTTGCGCAGGCAGGTGTGTCAGGTGTAATGGAAATGACAGGCCTTGCTAACAGTGAAGCGCGACTTGCTTCGCAGCGTGAATTTGGTGAGCCACTAAAATGGCTGGGAAGTAGCGAACAGTTTGAGTTGTTTAACGAATATATTGTTTCGCATGGTGGGCAGTTATTACGTGGGGGACGCTTTATTCATTTGTCTGGTCGCTGTGATAAAGGATTGGCACTTCGCTGGTTGCTTGCAGAATATCAACAGCATTACCCTGGAAAAAAGATAGTGACTATTGCATTGGGAGATAGTCACAACGATACTGCGATGCTGGAAGCCGCAGATTACGCTGTTGTTATTCGCTCGCCTGTACATGATTACCCGAAGCTTAAGCATGACAAGCAACAGCATGTGTATTTGACCAGAGAGGAAGGGCCTCGAGGCTGGGTGGAAGGTGTGACGAATGTGCTAAATGATCTGGGTAAGAACAATTAAATAATATTAATGAATTGAAGGTTTTATAATGGGCGATTTTCATCAAAGCGGTATTGTTACCACGCTGCATAACCTGACTGACAGGACAACTGAACAGATGGAGTCAGAACTTGTTGGTTTTAGTCAACAGCGTCGAATGGGTTTGATTCTTCCTTCGCTATATTCTGAATTGCAGACTGAAGCATTACCCAGAATTGTTGAAACATTAAAAGAAGTGCCTTATCTGAATCAGATTGTGATTGGTCTCGATAGAGCAGATGAATCAGAATACAGGCATGCACTTGAATTTTTCTCGGTGTTGCCACAAACGCATCGAGTGTTATGGAATGATGGCCCGCGCCTGAGGAAGTTGCATGAAGAGTTGGCTGCGCGTGATCTGGCACCTACCGAATTAGGCAAGGGCAGAAACGTCTGGTATTGCATGGGGTACATTCTCGCTTCAGGCCAGACCGATTCGGTCGCCTTGCACGATTGCGATATATTAACTTATGAGCGTGATTTATTGGCGCGCTTAATTTACCCGGTGGCCAATCCGCGTTTTAATTACGAGTTCTGTAAAGGATATTATGCGCGTTACGCAAATGGGAAAATAAACGGGCGTGTTAGTCGTTTATTTGTGACACCATTACTGCGCGCACTTAAAAAAGTTGTCGGACATAATGACTATCTGGAATTCATGGATAGTTTTCGCTATCCACTGGCGGGAGAATTTTCGTTCAGAACAGATGTGCTGAATGACTTACGCATTCCCAGTGACTGGGGCCTGGAAATTGGTGTGCTATCTGAAATGCATCGTAATTATGCGCATAACCGACTCTGTCAGGTAGACATTGCGGACACCTACGATCATAAACACCAGGATTTATCACTTGAAGATAAACAAAAAGGCTTGTCGAAAATGTCCATGGATATCGCCAAAGCCCTGTTCAGGAAAATGGCAACACAGGGAATAGTATTCTCCAATGAAACATTCCGCACGCTGAAAGCAACATACCTGCGCATCGCGCTGGATTTTGTAGAAACCTACCATAACGATGCAAGTTTTAATGGGCTGGAACATGATATTCATTTGGAAGAACTGGCGGTAGAAGCTTTTTCTGAAAATCTGGTCAATGCAGGACAGACGTTTTTGGAAAACCCAATGGAAACCCCTTTCATTCCTAGCTGGAACCGAATTGCCAGTGCGATGCCGGATGTGTTTTCTCGTTTGCGAGAAGCAGTTGAGGGCGATAATAAAGAATTTTCAAACTAAGCGCTTATGACTGACCTGTTGCAGCGTGTTACTTTGCATGTTGAGTCTATTTACGCTGATGTGCAGTCTGTAACAGACTATAAGCATGTTGCCGAACAGCTAATACAGGCTGCCGACATAGAAGATGACCCGTTGGCTCCTGTTGAACCAGTCAAGTACTGGGATCAGTCAGATGTCGCCATGATTACTTATGCGGATACTATTCGCGAAAATGATATGGCACCGTTGCAGGTACTGCATACTTTTCTTGATGAGTACTGCAAAGACATTATCAATATGGTTCACATCTTGCCGTTCTTTCCCTTCAGCTCTGATGATGGCTTTGCTGTTATAGACTATCTTAAAGTCAATGAGAGGCATGGAGACTGGAATGATATAAGTAAGATAGCTGCGGACTATCATTTAATGTCCGATCTGGTTATTAATCATTGCTCGATTAGCGGTGAATGGTTTAAAAATTTTAAAGATAATAAAGAGCCAGGCAAAGATTATTTTTTTACTGCATCACCTGAGGATGACTTGTCTGAGGTTGTCCGTCCACGTACCAATAAATTGCTGAGTAAAACGGCAACAAAAGACGGAATAAAATATGTCTGGTGTACATTCAGTTATGACCAGGCAGATCTGGATTTTTCCAATCCTGAAGTGCTGCTGGAATTTGTACGAATTATTCGTTTTTATCTGGATCGGGGCGTACGTATTTTTCGATTTGATGCTGTTGCATTCTTATGGAAAATAGTAGGTACAAGCTGTCTGAATCTGGATCAGACACACGAAATTGTCAGGCTATTAAGAACATTAATCGAGCGAATTCGCCCGGATGCCATTATTATTACAGAAACAAATATTCCTAATCGGGAAAATTTGTCCTATTTTGGCAATGCCAATGAAGCACACTGTATCTATAACTTTTCACTGCCACCTTTGTTGCTAAACACGCTGTTAACAGGTGACTGCCATTATCTGAAGCAATGGATGATGAGCATGCCGCCGGCACAATATGGCACAGCCTATTTTAATTTTATCGCATCACATGATGGTATTGGTCTTCGCCCTGCAGAAGGTTTGATGAATGATGAAGAGATAGATGTCATTACAAAAACAGTTGAAAGCTTTGGCGGGAAAGTTTCATGGCGTACGGGTGCCAATGGTGAACAGCGCGCCTATGAATTAAATGTTGCCTTGTTTGATGCTCTGCAGGGTACTGTGAGCGGAAAAGATGAATACGGTGAAGACAGATTTATATGTGCACATGCCATCATGCTTGCACTAGAGGGAATACCGGCGTTTTATATTCATAGTCTGTTGGGAACAGGTAATGATTATCAGCGCGTCGAGAGCACTAAACGTAATCGCACGATTAATCGTCATCGCTGGTTGCTGACAGAACTGCAACAACAGTTAAATGATCCTTCAACACAACATGCGCGTGTATATAAACGTATGAAGAGGTTGATTAGCATTAGACGCAAACAGGCTGCCTTTCACCCTAATGCAACCCAGTTTACTCTGCACCTGGGTAATCAGAAATTTGGCTTTTGGCGACAGAGTATGGATAGACGTCAAAGCATATTCTGTATCAGTAATATCTCGAATAATGCATTGTCGTTATCGTTGTCCGATATCAATTTAATTGGTACCGAAAACTGGTTTGATCTCGTGAGCGGTGAAGTGATCAATGATATTAATGGTGTATTTGAATTGCAGCCATACCAGACTTGCTGGATAACCAATAAATAATATCTTCCCAAAGATTGTCTCCAGATCACGCACAGACAGGAATCCAGTAGAGGTAAATACAGGGCAGGTGTGTAGTCGCCACCTACGTACCGTCATTCCCGCGCAGGCGGGAATCCAGCATGGGTGAATGTAGAGGCAGGGTGTAGTCATCATCTACAACTGTCATTCCCGTGGACACGGGAATCCAGCATGGGTGAATACAGAGGCAGGGTGTAGTTATCAGCTACAACTGTCATTCCCGTGGAAACGGGAATCCAGCATGGGCGAATGCAGAGGCAGGGTGTGGCCATCACCTGCAATTGTCATTCCCGTGGACACGGGAATCCAGCATGGGTGAATGCAGAGGCAGGGTGTAGTCATCACCTGCAATTGTCATTCCCGTGAAAACGGGAATCCAGCATGGGTGAATGCAGAGGTAGGTGTGAACATTTTTGACATAGCTGGATTCCCGCCTGCGCGGGAATGACGCGGTAACTTTTTCAGCATGAGAATGTCGTAAAGCCGTCGCCATGCTCTTGTGGTTTCAAGGGTGGCGCTGCAAATGGTAGCTAATCATATGCCTGAACTAACTCGGCCGGCTTAACTGTCTTCGAGTGCTTTTAATTGGTATAGAATTTCCAAAGCCTGTCTGGGTGTCAGGTTGTCAGGGTTAATTTCTTCCAGCGTCTCGATCACAGGATGAGTGTCTGTTGACTCAACCATAAGAGGCAGCTCTGTTTGCACTGAATTATTTGAATGCGACTGCTGTTCTAATAATGCCAGACGCTGTTTGGCATTTTTAATAACACTTCTGGGGACACCTGCAAGTTGCGCTACCTGCAAACCATAACTCTGGTTAGCGGGTCCTGGTTTGACTGTATGTAAAAACACAATTTCATCGCCGTGTTCTATCGCATCAATATGAATATTTTCTGCGCCTTCCAGTTCGCTGGCTAATGAAGTCAGTTCAAAGTAATGAGTAGCAAATGTGGTAAGTGAGCGATTTTTCTGTAACAAATGGTCTGCACATCCCCACGCCAAAGATAATCCATCAAAGGTGCTGGTGCCGCGACCAATCTCATCCATTAGCACCAGACTGTTTGCAGTAGCATTATTTAAAATATTGGCGGCTTCTGTCATTTCCACCATAAAGGTTGAACGGCCTGTGCTTAAATCATCCGCGGCACCCACACGGGTAAAGATTCTGTCGATAGGGCCAAGCCTGGCTGACTGCGCGGGAACATAACATCCGGCAAAAGCCAGGATAGCAATCAATGCAGTTTGACGCATGAAAGTGGACTTTCCACCCATGTTGGGTCCGGTAATCAGCAGTAACCGCGACTCCGGGCTTAAGCTAATGTCGTTAGCAATAAAAGGCGCATTTTGTATCTGTTCAACAACGGGGTGTCGTCCCTGTTTAATGTGAATGCCGATTTCATCAGTCAGTTCTGGTTGTGCGTAATCAAAATCCAGAGCGACCTGTGCAAAGCAGGCGAGTACATCAAGTTCGGCTATCGCATTTGCAATGGACTGTAATGGCGACAGGTAAGCAAGTAACTGTTCAAGTATCTGGTCGTATAAATATTTTTCACGACTAAGTGCGCGCTCTTTCGCGCTTAGTACTTTGTCTTCAAATTCTTTTAATTCTGGTGTGATGTAACGTTCAACATTCTTTAATGTTTGTCTGCGTGTGAAACGCTCAGGAATTTTGTCAACTTGCAGCTTGCTTACTTCAATGTAGTAACCATGCACACGGTTATACGCGACTTTTAATGTGGCGATGCCTGTTTCCTGTTGTTCGCGCTGTTCCAGTTGTAATAGGTAGTCGTCTGCGTTGGTGTGTAGAGTGCGCAGCTCATCCAGTTCCTTGTCGTAACCTGTTGCAATAACACCACCATCTTTAATGAATGCAGAAGGCTCGTTTTTTAATGATGAAGTCAGTAATTCATTTAATGTGTCAGGTAGATCAAGCTGCTGCTGGAGTGAATGGATTCGGCCTTCAGTAAAAGCACTCAGTAATTGCTGCATTTGTGGTAGCTGGTGCAACGAGTCTCTTAACGAGGTTAAGTCACGAGGCCTGGCTGTCTGTATTGCTATGCGTGCGCGTATACGTTCTACGTCGGCAATGCTCCTGAGGATTTGCTGCAGTTCAATATAGGCTTTCGTTTGAATGAAACTGTCAATAGACTGATAACGCGAACGCAATGTCGTCATATTAAGGCAGGGCTGCCCAATCCAGCGGCGCAAACATCGTGCACCCATGGCGGTTTGAGTATGATCAATGACACCGGTAAGGCAATGCTTGTTGTTACCATCAATCGACTGATCAATTTCAAGGTTCTTTCGACTGACCGCGTCAACCACAATATATTCATCATGCCTTTGTACGCGTAAACCTGTTATGTGCGGTAATGCTTTGCGTTGTGTGTCTTTCACATACTGCAATAATGCGCCTGCAGCACAAACTGCTGTCGGTGAGTCATCACAGCCGAAACCAGTCAGGTCTTTAGTGCCAAATTGTTCGGTGAGTAATCGATGCGAGCTATCGAATTCAAAAATCCACTCTGGCTGTGTTTGTGTTTTCCGGTTATTTAATACTAGCTCGGAGTATTCCTGGGTAATGATTTCAGCAGGTTGTAATCTTTCAATTTCGGCGAGCAGTTCATTGTCGCTGGTGAATGTCTGTAACAGAAAATCACCCGAGCCTAATTCTATGCTGGCTAATCCGATGGATTCACCCTGAACGTAAATTGCACAAATGTGGTTGTCACGTTTTTGGTCGAGCAAATTCTCATCAGTAATGGTGCCGGGAGTCACAATACGTACTACTTCGCGTTTCACCAGACCTTTACTGGCTGCGGGATCACTCACCTGTTCGCAGACAGCAATGGATTGCCCGGACTTGACTAAGCGACCCAGGTAGCCTTCTGCTGCGTGTACTGGCACACCTGCCATTGGAATGCGCTGACCATTGGAATTGCCGCGCGACGTCAGTGTCAGGTCCAGTAAGCGTGCCGCCTGCTCTGCATCTTCCATAAACAGTTCGTAGAAATCGCCCATGCGATAAAAAAGGAGTTTATCCGGGTGATCTGCTTTGATGCCTAGGTACTGCTGCATCATTGGCGTATGATTTTCTGTAGATTGGCTTGTCATAGTGGTAGTTTAACTCTGATACTTTAACCCGGTAAAAATAATAATCTTGTTACTTTCCTGATGTAGATTGCTCAATATTAACAAGTTGGCTGAGGTGACTATTAAAACCTGTATTACTCAAGTGGCTAAATGTTTAACGCATAATGATCAAATGCTGGCCGTGGCTGAATCCTGTACAGGCGGCTGGCTGGCCAAAGTCTGTACTGATCTGCCGGGCAGTTCAGTCTGGTTTGATCGCGGATTTGTCACCTATAGCAATGCAGCCAAGCAGGATATGCTGGGTGTGCAGAATACTACAATCGATACTCATGGTGCTGTCAGTCAACAAACTGTAGAGGAGATGGGTTCGGGGGCGTTAACTCATAGTCGCGCCGATTGGGCAATAGCGATATCGGGTGTCGCGGGTCCTGGAGGAGGCAGTGAAATAAATCCTGTGGGCTCTGTGTGGTTTAGCTGGACGAAAAAGAATCAAAATCCAGTCTCCATAAAAAAAATATTTTCAGGAGACAGAAACCAGGTGCGAGAGCAGGCAGTTGAATTTGCATTAGAAGAATTGGCTAAGTTATTGAAATGAATGCGCGACGATTATTTCTGGCGTTCTGGCCAAACGAAAATCAACTTGAGAAGTTACATGAGCTTCAGTGTGATTACGCAGGTTGGGGAAGAGAAGTATTACCTGAGAACTTTCATGTAACGTTATTATTTTTAGGCAATACTTCATATGAATCAACCGAGTGCATTGTTCAGAATTTACAGGATATTACTACTCGACCGTTTCAGCTTAAACTGGATCGATTAGGGTATTTTGATAAAACAAAAATATTCTGGGTAGGGCCAAGCTGTGTTCCTCGCGAGCTCGAAAGTTTATATAGAAGTGTTCGCAACTGTGCGCAATTCTGTGGTATTTCAAAATTAAGCAAGCGCTATGTGCCGCACGTTTCATTGCTTAGAAATGCACAAATACCGGTGTCAAATCCGGACTTCACTCCGATCGAGTGGGAGGTTGAAGAATTTCATTTAGTGGAATCCCGGCTCGACAAAGACGGCGCACGCTACTACACACTGGACAGTTTTCCTCTTGCAAATCTTGTGTAGACTGCATGTGTTGACGCTATTAATATAGCTCGATTATTTAGTTGCAAATTTATAACCAAAATCATACATACAAAGAAGCCGAGGTAATTCGTGGAAGAAGACAAGAAGAAAGCGCTATCAGCAGCCCTAGGGCAAATTGAACGCCAGTTTGGAAAAGGTGCAGTCATGCGCTTGGGGGATGATCCCATGCCACGAAACATTGATGTTATTTCTACAGGTTCACTGGCGCTGGATGTCGCTCTGGGAATAGGCGGGTTACCTAAAGGCCGTGTCATTGAAATCTTCGGCCCGGAGTCTTCTGGTAAAACCACGCTAACCTTGCAAGCGATTGCAGAATGTCAGAAAACAGGAGGTACTGCAGCATTCGTTGATGCAGAGCACGCACTGGACCCTACTTATGCCGAGAAACTGGGGGTTAATGTTGATGAATTACTTGTTTCTCAACCTGACACGGGTGAGCAGGCACTTGAAATCACTGACATGCTGGTACGCTCGGGTGCTGTTGATATTGTGGTTGTCGACTCTGTTGCAGCATTAACACCAAGAGCTGAAATTGAAGGCGACATGGGTGACTCACACATGGGGTTGCAGGCACGTTTGATGTCACAGGCATTAAGAAAGCTTACCGGCAACATCAAACGCTCAAACACCATGGTAATTTTCATCAACCAGATCCGTATGAAAATCGGGGTTATGTTTGGCAGTCCTGAAACCACCACGGGTGGTAATGCATTGAAGTTCTATGCATCGGTGCGTTTAGATATTCGCCGTATTGGCTCTATCAAGAAGGGTGATGAGATTCTTGGTAATGAAACACGTGTCAAAGTCGTTAAGAATAAAATGGCGCCTCCATTCAAGAAGGCAGAATTTGAAATTCTTTACGGCGAAGGAATTTCGCGTGTGGGTGAGTTGATAGACCTGGGTGTTGAACATGAGCTGGTGAAGAAAGCAGGTTCCTGGTACAGCTATGGCGATGATCGAATCGGCCAGGGTAAAGAGAATGCCAAAGCTTATCTCAATGAAAATCCGCATCTTATTGACGAAATTGACGGCCTGTTGCGTGCCAAGCTGCTTCCAGATCTAAGTGACTTTGTGCCTGATGACTCACAGGAAGAGGAAGAGGCTGCTGAAGTCTAGTGCCAAACCAGGACCTGGACGTGATGCCTATTACGTAGCAGTTGATTTACTGTCCCGGCGCGAGCATTCTCGCGTCGAGCTGGAAGCAAAGCTCGCCAGAAATGAATTTACAGAAGAACAAATTGCCAGTGCTTTTGAGCAGCTCGATGAACATGGGCTGCAAAGTGACCAGCGTTACCTTGAAGATTTTGTACGTTCGCGTTTGCTCAAAGGCAGTGGTCCACTGAAAATTGCTCACGAACTACGTATTCGCGGGATTGACTCCGCAACCCTGAATGATTACCTGAATAGCCAGCATATCGACTGGTTTGAGGTGGCTACAGCTACATACGAAAAGAAATATCAGTCAAATGATGATATTGATGCGCGAGAACGGGCTAAACGCGTACGCTTTATGCAATCAAAAGGCTTTCCTAATGATATAATTTTCCGACTTTTTAAATGACCGCATCGGCAAGCGAACACAAAAGGATATCCAGTCAATGGAAGGTAGTGCGGAAATACGCAGCGCATTTTTAGATTACTTTGAGAGCAAGGAACACACAAAAGTCCCGACCAGCTCGCTGGTGCCTGCATCAGATCCCACCTTGTTATTTACAAATGCGGGCATGGTTCAGTTCAAGGATGTATTCCTGGGCAAAGATAAACTCGCGTATACACGAGCGACATCCAGTCAGCGCTGTGTGCGGGCGGGGGGCAAGCATAACGATCTCGAAAATGTCGGGTATACAGCAAGACATCACACCTTCTTTGAAATGCTGGGTAATTTCAGCTTTGGTGACTACTTCAAACCGGAAGCCATCAGCTATGCATGGGATTTGCTGACCAATGTCATTGGTTTGCCGGAAGAAAAGCTTTGGGTAACCGTCTTTGAAGAAGACGATGAAGCAGCAGATATATGGTTAAAAGAGATTGGTGTCAATAAAGACCGACTAAAAAGAATTGGTGCCAAGGATAATTTCTGGGCTATGGGAGATACCGGTCCCTGTGGTCCCTGTACGGAAATATTCTATGATCACGGTGATCATATTCCGGGTGGCCCGCCGGGCAGCCCTGATGAAGACGGCGACCGTTATGTGGAAATCTGGAACCTTGTCTTCATGCAGTATGAGCGCGATCAGGCAGGCAAGCTTAATTCATTACCAAAACCATCCGTCGATACCGGGATGGGGCTGGAAAGACTCTGTGCCGTACTGCAGGGAGTAAATAGCAACTATGACACGGACCTTTTTAAAGGGCTGATTAAACAGGTTGCCAGCATGGCAAAAATAAAAGACCTGTCGAACCCTTCACTCAAAGTCATTGCTGATCATATTCGTTCCTGCAGTTTTTTGATTGCTGATGGTGTGTTGCCATCCAACGAAGGGCGCGGCTATGTACTGCGCAGAATTATTCGTCGCGCAGCAAGACACGGGCATCGTCTGGGGTTGCAGGAACCTTTCTTTCATCAATTAGTGGAACCGTTAATAGGTACATTTCATGGTGCTTTCCCTGAGTTGATTGAAGCGCAGGCAAAAGTTGAACGTGGACTGCTGAATGAAGAGGAGCGTTTTAGTGAAACGCTGGAACAGGGCATGCGTATTCTTCAGGATGATATTGATCGCATGAAAGGAAAGACTATTTCCGGCGATACTGTATTCAAGCTGTATGACACATATGGTTTCCCCGTGGATCTGACGGCCGACATAGCCCGTGAAAAAAATCTTCAACTGGATATTGAAGGTTTCGAGAAGAACATGAACCAGCAACGCGAACGTGCGCGTGATGCGAGTCGTTTTGGCGAAGGCTATGATGTAGCGCTGGATGTAAAGTCAGTGACTGATTTTACCGGCTACCAGGGATTACATGGCAACACGAAAGTGGAAGAGATATTTTCTGCCAATCAGTCAGTACAGACATTAAATGAAGGTGATGAAGGCATACTAATACTGACAGAAACACCTTTCTATGCAGAATCGGGTGGCCAGGTCGGTGACACGGGAACCATAGAAGCCAATAACTTCTGCTTTGAAGTGAACGATACGCAAAAGAAAGGTGCGGCATTTGCACATATGGGCAAAGTCACTCAAGGTAACGTATCGACAGGTGACAGCGTCATTGCGAAAGTAAATGAAAAGCGCAGAGCAAACATTGTATTGAATCATTCTGCGACTCATCTCATGCATGCCGCGCTACGCCAGGTGCTGGGTACCCATGTGCAGCAGAAAGGATCACTGGTTGATGCAGAAAGATTGCGTTTTGACTTTTCGCACGATGCGCCAGTGAGCCAGCAAGAGATTTTCCAGATCGAACAGATCGTCAATGCTGAAATCAGAAAAAACAGTGCTGCACAGGCAGAGTTGATGAACAAGGATAAAGCACTGGCAGCAGGTGCCATGGCATTGTTCGGTGAAAAATATGGTGAAGAAGTACGTGTGCTTTCCATTGGTGATTTTTCAGTAGAACTATGTGGTGGGACGCATGTCAACCGGGCTGGTGATATTGGTTTATTTAAAATAATTGCAGAAACCGGGGTGGCATCTGGCATAAGACGCATTGAGGCAGTCACAGGTGAGAATGCATTTAACTGGATACAATCAACGTTAACTAATTTTAACGAAACCGCACAGATATTAAATGCACGTATAGAAGACGCACCACAAAAAGCATTAACGGCTGCAAGCAGAATCAAGGAACTGGAAAAAGAGCTGGAACAAATAAAATCTAAACTGGCGACACAGGCGAGTGCTGACATTGAAAGTAATGCGGTTGAAATAGACGGGATGAAAGTACTGGCCCATCATCTGGAAGGTGCAGATGTGAAAACACTGCGTGATACTTTAGATCGCCTGAAAGATAAATTGGGTAGCGCGGCAATCGTGTTGGGTACTTCAAAAGATTCTAAAGTGACCTTGGTCGCAGGTGTGACTAAAGACCAGACGCATCGCATCAAGGCGGGTGATCTAGTCAATGCAGTCGCCACGCAAGTAGGTGGTAAAGGTGGTGGCAGGCCTGACATGGCTCAGGCGGGCGGGGATAATCCGGCGGCATTAGATAAAGCATTGCAAAGCGTACCTGACTGGGTGCGAGCACAAATTTAGCAACACAAGTACAGGGATATAGCTAGAGACTCAACATGGCAGTAATCGTACAAAAATATGGTGGTACTTCGGTCGGCACGGTCGAGAGAATCGAAAACGTAGCGGATAAAGTAGTCAAGTACCGTAACAATGGAGATAGTATTGTTGTTGTTGTGTCTGCCATGAGCGGTGAAACTAACCGGCTGGTAAAATTGGCAAGTGAAATTTTAGGTGAAGCTCCTCATGGGCCTGAACTGGATGTATTGCTGTCCACTGGCGAACAGGTCACCATCGCATTGCTGACAATGGCATTGCAAAAAAGAGGTTGCTCCGCAATTTCAAGAACAGGATGGCAACTTGATATCAAAACAGACGATGCCAGTAACAAAGCACGCATTACCGGCATTGATACTGACAAAATTCAGTGCCATCTTGATGAAGGCCTGGTTGTCGTTGTTGCAGGTTTCCAGGGGGTTGATGAGGACGGCAATATCACTACCCTTGGGCGAGGCGGCTCAGATACCACTGCCGTGGCGTTGGCAACCGCCATTAATGCAGATGAATGCCAGATTTTCACTGATGTGGATGGTGTGTATACAACTGATCCGCGAGTAGAACCCAATGCACGTCGACTGGAGCAGATTACGTTTGAAGAAATGCTGGAAATGGCCAGTCTGGGCTCTAAAGTATTACAGATTCGTGCAGTAGAATTTGCAGGTAAATATAAAATACCACTGAGAGTTTTATCCAGCTTTGAAGATGGGCCAGGCACACTGATTACAACTGAGGATAACCAAATGGAACAGGCCAAGATTGCGGGTATCGCATTTAATCGAGATGAGGCGCAGCTGACTGTGAAAGGCGTGCCTGATCAACCAGGTATCGCCGCAAAGATACTGGGTCCGATTTCACGTGCCAATATTGAAATCGACATGATCGTTCAAAATGTAGCCTGGGATAACACGGCTAATTTCACCTTTACCGTGCATAGAAACGACTTTAAGCGTGCACTAGAGATACTTGAAGATACCGCTAAGAACCTGGGGGCGACGACAGTCAGTGGGGATGATAATATTGTTAAGCTTTCGTTGGTAGGTGTGGGAATGCGCTCACATGCGGGTATAGCCAGCCAAATGTTTGAAACACTGGCCGATGAAGGTATCAATATTCGAATGATTTCTACTTCTGAAATAAAAATATCTGTTGTTGTGGACGAGAAGTATCTAGAATTAGGGGTACGCTGTCTGCACAAGAAGTTTGGATTGGCTGAAGAAGTAAAAGATGAGTCATCAACAGCTTAAATTTGGAGAGAATAGGGAAGACATAGGATTTCTAGTAACAGGCCAATAAAAACAATAACTTATCTGTTGTCTAGGGGTAGTTAAATAATAATAACTATAAAAAAACCACAGGAATAGGAGGACCGGGGCATGTTGATTTTAACCCGTAGGGTCGGAGAGACCCTGATGATTGGAGATGATGTAACCGTAACTGTGTTGGGTGTTAAAGGTAACCAGGTACGCATAGGTGTAAGTGCGCCTAAAGATGTCGCAGTGCATCGCGAAGAAATCTATGAAAGAATTCGCAAAGAAAAAGAAGTCGATGTATAAAGAGTAAAGACAGGCGCGTTCGCGCCAATTTGCAACAAATCATGGGTGTGAAAGTAATACGGAGAAGTGGCCGAGTGGCTGAAGGCGCTCCCCTGCTAAGGGAGTATACGGCTTAAACCGTATCGAGGGTTCGAATCCCTCCTTCTCCGCCAAATCAATAAGTTACAGCGTTTTAATCTTGTTTAATAATAGTTGCAGATGTTAAATTGACACCCTCTTGACACCCTAAAATGTACACTTCCATGGCGGGGGAGTGTATGTGTCTTCTAAAGGCTATAATGTGAGCAAATTTAGAATTACTTATAGCAATTTATTGGTGTTATTATACTTGCCGTACCCACCTGATAATTACATAATGCACCCATCATTTGGGAGAGTACATTATGTCAGTTTTGAGCCGAAAAGAATTCTACGAAGAGCAAGCTGCTTATGATTATGTAGAAACCCGTGTATGGCCTAATGGTGCTACATGCCCCAAGTGTGGAGAGAATGACCGAATCACAAAAATGCAGGGTAAAAGTACCCGCATAGGCACTTACAAGTGTCGCGCTTGTCGTAAGCCGTTCACTGTAAAGGTTAGTACTATTTTTGAATCTAGCCATATAAAAATGCATTTATGGCTTCAAGCTATTTACCTGATTTGTGCCAGCGAGAAAGGGATTAGCTCTAACCAGTTGCACCGTACGCTTGGTGTCACGCTAAAGACAGCATGGTTTATGTTTCAACGCATACGAGAAGCCATGAAAGATGAAACGCTAGCCAATTTTGGGTCAGGTGGCGGCACTGATGGAGTAGATGAAACTTATATAAGTGTGGATCGTAGTGTTAAGCCTAAGAATGTAAAAAAAGGCCGAGGCTTTCATCATAAATAGAAAGTTTTATCCCTGGTTGACCGCTCAACGGGCCGTGCTAAATCAATGGTTGTGGATAGGGTTAACGCTAAAACTATACTTCCTATTGTTAATTCAAATCTGGCTAATGAAGCAGTGGTTTATACTGATGAAGCTGCTGTATATAAGTCTATGTATAAACATCATAAGCATGATTTTGTGCGACATGACGCTTGTGAATGGGGTCGAGGCGAGATAGACACCAATAGGATTGAAGGTTACTTTTCTATATTAAAGCGTGGCATGAAATGCATTTATCTACATTGCGGGAAACAGCATTTACATCGCTATCTAGCTGAATATGATTGCCGGTATAATCACCGTGCAAAGAACGGTTACACGGATACCGAACGAGCAGATGCTTTATTCTCAAAGGTATCCGGCAAACGCCTTACATATCAAAGACCTCTTGAAGCGTAAGTTATAAGAGGGAGCGGTTTTTTAGCCGCTCCCAATACTACTTACTCAAGCTTTTCAGCTTGGGTAGCTACGGCAGTGCTCGCACACCCATTCCCACTGCCCACGTCGAAAACGACGGTAACGGCAGACGTGAATTGCCTTTGGATAAGAACATGAAATCATGCTTTATACCTCTCTATAAAATAAAGAGTTAAAGGCCGAATTTGCTAAACCGCGAAACAATTGTTACATTAACGATTGTCTATCAGTACACGGCTGTCGAGGGTAAAACCTTGGTAACCACGACATTTAGTCTGTATAGGTCAACATCAAAGGGGTACTCTTGGTCGGGCCACCCCTTTTTTGTTGCTTGGTCAAGGCTGCTGTACCAGCCACGCTATCTTCTCATTATTTTATGAGTCTCCTTCTTCTGGGTTAGCGTCATCCTGTTCGCTTGTGTCATTAGTTTCATTTGAATCATTCTTAACGGATTGCTTCTTCGCTTTCGGATACCACTCTAGCAAACCATAACGCTTTCCATCGGGAAGCTTGTGAAATATTTTTGAGCTTTTACGTAACGATACTCGAACCCCAATAAGCCTATTTTCTTCTATGTCGGTCTCAAATAAATAACCACCATGAAGTAGAGAGTCATAAAGCTCGCGAGGAGTTGCAGGGCCGTTACCCATAGCTTTACGTTTTTCTAGTATTGAGCGCATAGCTGTTGCCAATGGCTGACCATAAAATTCATCGCTGGCAATGGAAACATTTTTTGAGTTTGTATCTAATTCAGATTCAGCGTAGATAGGGCCACGACCAGCATGTTCGCATAGTAGATTAATAAGCTGCTTCGTCTTTACTACCTGCTCCTCCTGATCCTTAAGTTTTAATTGTAGATCAGATACTGTTTTATCAATATGTTCAGTCATTTTGCGCTTTACATTGGTCGGGTTTCACGCATGATACCATCGTTTAGCATAAAAGCAAAACACATACACAAAAAAGCGCGACAATACGAAACTGCCTTAAAATATAACCTTGAAAGTACTCTTTTAAAAAATTACCTAATCTATTGTAATATATAGTTATTTTGTATTATTTATCATAATCTCATTTGTCGCGCTTTATTTGCTTTCTATTTTGTTTCATGTTTTCAAGTGGCTTAATTTAGAAAATACTCTGATGCTGTACTATTTGAAAAAAATACATCACTATCTTTACCATGACCGAGAAGAAAAATGACAAAGATAAGTTCGAGAACATAGCCAAAGAGCTAGAGTGTGATGAATCAGATGACGCTCTGGATAAGGTTATAGAAAGTTTGAAGGTTAAAGTCGAACCAGACCAGGATTCAGCCGAAGAAAAATAGCCAATTCTGGCTACACTACACAATCATTATGGCGGGTACGTAAAGTATAATAACGCCAATTTATTGCTACACTTTCGGCCGGTTTTTCTGCATGTGGGGTGTCATATCTAAAGGCATGAATTTCATTTGAAATTTATTTGTGTAGGTCAATAATTAGCCATGCTTAAGTTGAAAATTCCATATTGAAAAGTCAATTTTATCGTAAGGGGTGTCGCTGATTAAATCTGATACGTCAGATTTATGTAATATATAACTACCGAGTTCTTTTTTTGCTGGACTTGCTTTTGGTTTTAAATGATGGCCATTCTTTTGAGCAGCTAAAGCGCCTAGAAGGATATCATTCAGTTGTAAAATATCACTGGCCACTAGTGGTATATAATTGATTTTCTCGTAAGGCTCTTGATCTGACTCATACTTTTTTTTAAAGCTGTTATTTAAAATATCTTGAAGTTTTTTTAATGGTTGTGTTGAGCTTCTTTGGTGTAAGTAACAATGTATTGGAAGACTATCTCGATGTACTTTTCCAAATTTAAATAATAATTGAAAGAGCATTTTTTGAAATCCAACTTCATGGTCTCCTCCATTGAATCTTTTATTGTCAATTTTTTGTGTGTCAACTAATAAGCCATGAAAGCTCATATGGTTGGTATTATTAAAAAATATGTCAATATATTCTTTATATGCTGGTAGTTTCGCTTTGCTGACTTTACTCCACTTAAGTTCACTATTTAGATTGTGTGTATTTTTTACTCCAGCGAGTTTATTTTTAATGTTTATTACTTGATTTACGTTGACGACTATTCCGCCAATTGCCATATACTTGTGTGCATTCTGACAACTTTCATCTACATAAGAATAGATCATTTAACGATATAAAGTTAGGATGGAGTAATATCAAAGTGTCAAATTTTGAAGTATGTTGGAATGTCGATTTATAAGAAACAATATTTATAATTATCTTGCTATATAAATATTATAAAAGATTATTACAGTTAAGTGTAATTAATAATCTGTTTGCAATCTTTACTGCCTTCGAGAATGGCAGTCATTTAATAGAATATTTCCTCGTTAGCTTGCCTGCTTTGAACGTGATGATAATATTCATTTTGTTCGGTGGTATTTACCGATTAAATGTTTGATCTAATGGAGATATTTTTTACAATGCAAGAATACTGAATAGATCACCGTTGACTTACTGTTAAAGTGCCCAAAAAAGGTCTTAAAATCTCGCTTTTGACACCCCTGTGACACCCTGATATACCATTTTAATCAACAATCAACAACTTAGGACAACATGTGACAATAGTAAACAACAGTTTAATCAATGGGTTATGAAATATAGCTGTGATATATTAGCCCCTGCTAAGGGAGTATAGGGTTTATAGCTCTATCGAGGGTTCGAATCCCTCCTTCTCCGCCATTAACTAAGTACAGGGCCTCAGAATTAAATTCACGATACCCGTATATTTCAATTGATCATACCAGCCGAATTACGCATAATTGCCGGCTTTCCCAATAACGCGCCCGTAGCTCAGCTGGATAGAGTACTTGGCTACGAACTAAGGGGTCGGGAGTTCGAATCTCTCCGGGCGCGCCATATAAAAAAGGCCGGCTATTTAGTCGGCCTTTTTTATATGTTGTGTCTGGGGTCAAGGTGAGAACTCGTGTTCGACTGAATTGCCGGGAGCAAATCAGAACTTCGAGCATAGCGAGAAGACCCAAAGGGCAGAGCACATGGATGTGCGAAGTAATCTCTAAATAAAAAAGACTGTTTAATAAAGTAATTCTTTTTATTTGTTGTTCTCATTCTCTTTGACTGCAGTTACTTTTGCGGGTTTTTGAACATCTTGCCATGCCCGGGAATGATGTAGTCAGCAATCTCTAAAATCATTCTGCGGCTTTCAATTAGATGAGAATGATCTTCGGCAAGCGGGTCTATTTCAGGCTCCATCTTTTCATTCCACCATACATGTGTGAATACATAAGTTCCATCTTCAGCAACAACTACCAGTGATGCATCTTCATCAGTATGCCCAGGTGTGCGCATAACCATTACATTCTTTGCAATTTCATATTGATCGCCATGGTCTTCCCAGAGATCATCTTTATAACTTGCCCAGAAATCAACGACAGTTGCATTGGGGAACATGCCTATTCTGACAGTATGATCTGGATGATGATGGCTTATAAACACATGGGTAATGTTTTCTTTTTCTACGCCGGCGCTTTCGATTTTCTTAACTAAATCTACGTCTGCAGAGATCATCCCGGGGTCTACGATAATGGTGGCGTCATCAGCCTCAATCATCGCTATAGTAGAAGCCACTGAGCGGGCTCCATTATCACGTTCTCCCGGTACGAAGTTACGGCCTTCAATGGGCGCAACATAGCCATTATTCAATATCGTTATTACGGGATACGTTGTTTCGGAATGAACGGGGAAAGGCTGAAGCAGGTAGAAGCAAAATACGATACTGAAAACAGGTAGAATCTTATTCATTATTCTTCTTCTCGCATAGAGGTTATTAAATACAGACAGCGTTATCGATTGGTAGCTCAAAAGCGGTTATTCATGGCGTATGATCTTTTTTGACAATGGGTACACAGCGACAGCAAGCAGGCCCCAGGCTAATGCCAGGTACTTTAGTATGTCTTCCGTCAATGTGAGGTTTATCGAGATGAGCAGGACCACTACAACAAACATTATGCCAAAGCTAATTACCAATGATCCTAGTATGTATTTCATATAACAATTTTAAGGTGGTTGTTAGTCATATCACAGTTGATAAAACTGTCCGCGTAAAGTGGTTGTCTGCACTCAGTCAGCCCCTGACTCTGGCTGCCAATAAAAAAGTCTTGTCCAAACTTTGTAATGCCTCATTTCATCATTTCTGTTGCCAGGATACCAGAACATAAATCTACAGCATTTATTAGCAGAAGAAGTGTTACTGACTATATTTCAACTAGCTCTTTTCAGCTTAGACAGTCTGTTTAGTTTTTCGTACACATCTTCACCTATAAGCACTAAACCCAAGGCTAATGTTAGAAAACCAAGTACAAACGCAGGGCAAAATATATCAGCTCTTGAGAAACAGGTGGATGAAATGCAGAAAAATGTTTCTAGCATTAAATTTCCTTCTGCATATGCCTGATAAAGAGCGATAGATATTACTGTCAATATAACGCTGACTATTAATGATACATATCCGATTATTTTGAATTTTTGCATAATATATTCACCTTTGATTAGTATATTAATAAACACTAAATTATCTTAATTCAACTATTCAATTGAGTAGTTGAATATTAGGATGATGTTGAATTACAATGCAAATAAATTTGAAATATCAAACCTATAAATCCTTTTTAACAAAAAAATATGTAACAGATTAAGGTGAGAGAACTATAAATTGACTCTATAGGAAGTAGTTGTTGTTGAGAGCAAATGAAACCAAAAGAACATTGGAACAGAATATATTCAGGGAAAACATCGGCAGAAATGAGCTGGTTTCAGGAACATGCTGAGTGCTCGCTAGGGTTGATACAAAATATGGAGATCCCAACAACAGCATCTGTTATTGATGTAGGCGGGGGTGAATCAACCCTAGTAGATGGTCTGTTGGCGCATGGCTACAACAATATTACAGTACTGGATTTAGCTAAAACGGCATTGAATAAAGCGAAAGCACGGTTGGGCAAAGATGCGCAAAAAGTGAAATGGCTTGAATCAAACATTTTAGATTATGAAATGCCAACGCATCTATATGATGTATGGCATGACCGTGCTGTTTTTCATTTCCTCATCAATAACAAAGACCGTCAGGCATATGTTAATAAAGTCATTCAGGCGGTCAAACCGGGCGGTATTGTCATTATGGCAACATTTGCAAAAGATGGCCCAACTGAGTGCAGTGGACTTCCTGTGATGAGGTATACCGCCAGCGAACTGCACAATGAATTTGGTGGGCGTTTTGACATGCTCGATCAGATAACAGAATCACATTACACGCCCGATGGAAACGAACAGAAATTCATATACTGTTTATATAAAGTAGTGGTGAATGAAAGATAGAACAATAGTAATATAAAAAAAACTAATTTACAATCTTTCTGAGTATCTGCTGTCGACCCAAAGAGGACATAAGCAATATTTGAACGTTGAAATTAAATATGCATATACAATGATATATTCATAGTAAATGAAGGTCATTTTTTTATGCAAGTTCCTCCAATTCCCATAGATGAAGTTTCTAGAGTTAAAAGTTTAATTAAGCTTGATGTCCTTGATACCGATCCAGAGGAACGTTTTGATAGAGTTACTCGAATCACCCAACGTCTTTTTGATGTACCAATAGCTTTAATTAGTCTTGTAGATGAAAAACGACAATGGTTCAAGTCGTGCCAGGGACTGATGGTGAATGAAACCAGTCGCGAAATATCTTTTTGTGGTCATGCGATTGCTAATGCGGTAACAGCAACTCATGAAAACCGAATATTTGAAGTGCCCAATGCTGATTTAGATGGGAGATTTAAAGATAATCCTCTTGTAACAGGAGAGCCAAATATTCGTTATTACGCAGGATTTACCTTGCGGTCTCATGATAACTTCAACTTGGGAACTTTATGTATCATAGATACTAAGCCTAGATTACTTTCAAGCAATAATAGAAAGTTATTTATTGATATGGCTTTTATCGCTCAAGACATATTGCAATCATTACGCCATGAAGATAAAGACTTGCAAACAGGAATATACAATCGTAGAGGCTTTCTATCTACAGCCGAATTTATGATGGCTAATTGTCTTAAGATACAGTGCAGTGCAACTTTGGTGTATTTTGATCTGCAAAACTATGAATCTTTAGTTAAATTCAACGACAGCTCTTATGAGCTTAAAATGTTAAAATTATTCACTGATATCTTAAAGCAAACATTTAGAGATGGAGATGTTCTAGCAAGAATAGATAAAAGCAGATTTGTTGCACTAACAACTCATAATAAAAAAATAAAGGCTAATACTTTTTTTGAGCGAGTTAAGAATCAAATTCACTATTTAATGACATCGGCAGATGAAAAGTTATGCCTCGAGTTTCGGTCTGGTGCAATTACTACTGTACCTGAAATTCTTAAAAATTCAGGGCGACTAATAGACTTGATCGATAAAAAAATGGCTGATCATGAATATTCTTATTTTTATGAGCTTTAAAGAAAGCTTTTGCGAATGACCGCTATTGAGCCGAAAGCAGCCGTATGAAAAAATTATATTTTATTTCGCTAGGTACATTAGCAGTATTATTAATCTTCGGATTTATTTGGATAAGTCATCCAATCAATCTAATAGTCGAAAATAATTCATCATTTGGATTAGAAGAAGTAGTTGTTACAGTTGGGCCGCATATTCTTGAATTTAATAAAATAGAATCAGGCGATAAAAAAGAAAAATGGTTTTTTTATGATGGTAGCGACTCTAGTTTCAAGATGACAGCAAAGGACCATACATTTAATGACGGAATGGGTTATGTGACACACGGTCCTCTAGGCTTTGAATTTGTTTTTATAGGAATAAATAATAATAGCGAGATTAATTTTGAACAAAGATAATGTATGTCCGCTATTGCGCCGAAAGCTGACATTATAGAAACGTAGAATGAAATTTTTATTATTCACAGCTATAACTATATTCCTCTATTTGGTAATGTCATGGCTTACATTGCGAAATGAATCTTGTAAATCTAAAGCAGTAATTAGCTTTTTAGGCTCAAGCTTAATTTCGTTGGTTATATTGAGTGTAAGTTTTAAGATTAATTTATTCTTTTCGTTATTCGTCGTTGTTTTGATATTGGTAATTTCTCTATATATAGAAACTATCAGAAAAGAAAGCAATGGGAGATTAATAAAAAATGGAGTATTTGGTGGTTTTTGGTTATCAATCCCTATGTATGTGTATCTTGCTAGTCATACATGACAAGTAACCCGCTAATGTCCGCTATTGAGCCGAGAGCAGTCATAATCCTAAGAGGCATTAGCCATCGCCCGTTAATGTTTGATATGACCCAGAGCGAAGATATAAACTATAAAATCAAGACTTAACTTAAGCAATGTAAAAGACGCAGTTATGGAAATCACTTTAGATAAATATGTTGATGATCTTAATAAATGCATGCAAATGCATCCGGATTATATCGAGGGTCACCACGTAAAAGCGACTTTCCTGAAGACTGGCGTAAAGCTTTATGATGGTCAAGATAACAAAATTGAATTCTCGCTATCAAAGGCATATTTGGATTGCAAAACCCAAATGGAGTTAAAATACAAATTAACTTTTTAACAAAAGTGAAAATGTGACTGCTTTTGCGCTGAAAATAAACATGATCAATTTAATCAAAGAAGATAATTTATGAGAAAACTTTTATCAATGGCAGTCTTTTTTACTATCTATGCTAGTGCAACTTTCGCATCCGATGTTGGGCCGACATATGAGGTTGTCTTGACGAGCGATGTTAAGTGGGGAGCACTTAATCCCGCCCGTGGAGATAAAGGGCCCAGGGCCGGAAATCTTTGGGGTGATCGTACAGGCTCCGGACCTTCTGGCTTTCTTGTTAAGTTTGAAGAAGGTTTCTCGTCACCACCTCACATTCACAATATCTCCTATCGAGGTGTAGTTATCAGAGGTCTTGTTCATAACGATGACCCAAACGCGGAGGATATGTGGTTGCCAACAAGTTCATATTGGACGCAGCCTGCTGGTGAAGTACACATTACTTCTGCCAACGCTGGTAACAATCTTGCGTATATTGAAATAGAAGAAGGTCCATATCTGGTCCTTCCTGTAGAGGAAGCATTTGATAATGGTGAAAGATCAATTAACGTCGATGCGTCCAACATTGTTTGGCTTGATCAATCTGTAATGGCCGAATCTGGTAACGAGCCTAAAATTGCTTATCTTTGGAGTAAGCCGCAGAGCGATATGCTGAACGGAACTCTCATCAAATTACCGCCAGGTTTTGGCGGTGAAATGCATAGTAGTGCTTCTATACTACGAGCTATTCTGGTTCAGGGTGCAGCCAGTCACCAGGTTTCAGACGAGGGTGAATTCAAGAAGCTAGAACCTGGCAGTTATTTTGGTTCTAAGGGTGAAATGGTTCATCACATATCATGTGATAAGAAGCTTGACTGTATATTCTATGTACGTACAAATGGCAAGTTCGAAGTCATTTCGAATGAGGACAAATAATTAAACGGCATTAATGTGTGTTATTGCGCCGATAGCGCACAATCTCCTAACGTTAACAATTCAAATTCAGCGTGTTCCTTCTAAACACGCTTGACGCAAGTTTGGTCTTTTGCAATCAGATTTATTTATAACGCCAATTTAAAAACCAAATAGATCGTCGCAGTGATGCAAGAATACTATCGCGAAGTGTTGATCATGCCTATAATTGGATATGGAGACATAATAAATGCAAAGGAGCTTCTAGTCACTTAATGCTTTAGATATTACAGCAATAGATACAGCAAGATATTTGATAATAACGTTAAATTTGCTAGTTACATTGCTAATAATGTTTTTAAGGTTTATCGCATCTTCGATTAATGATCGCTACTATTGTTTAACAATAGTGTTAACGAGGGGAAATTTATGAAAGCACTATCAAGTTTGATCAAGAATAACTTTTTGACTGAAACCTGTTTTATTTTGATGTTGTTATTTTGTTTTTCTTTTACGGTCAAAGCGGATACAGAGATAATAAAAAAGCTGGGTGATGCTTATGTTATTTATCTGCCTGGTAGTGCGAAGCTCAATGATATTGTTAAACACTTAGAGAGTGAGATATCAGGAGAAAACTGGCAGGTCGTCAGTGAAATGGATGTTGGGGCAGTCGTTGATGAGTTAGGTGTGGTTGTAGAAAATCGAGTGTTATCTGTTTGCAAAATTGAGTATCTGGCTCGTGCTATTAAAGATGATCCATTTATTTCGCTCATTATCCCTTGTCGTTTTACTGTGTTTCGAGAGCAAATAAATGATTCTGATAGTCGCATCGTTGTCGGGTTCTATGACCCCGTGGCTGAGGCTCAGGCGCTGGATCTCAAGCATGCCAAGGCAGCAGAAATCGCATCAAAGGAATTGAAGGAAATTTTGCTTAATGTTGCGGAGTATTACTAACGAATCACATTAGATTGAAGCTGCCAGTATCAATAACTGTTTTAATTGTATGGTGATAATAGGTGAGTATGTGCCGAGTCCTGTTTGATAAATACTGTTAAAAGTACTTGGCAATACTTAACTGGATAAAGTCATCATTTTGAAATGCTGCGGTAACAGAGTCATCTCTTGCATTGGCAAATAACTGGCCTTCCACTTCAATTTTTAGTGAGTCGCCAATGCGTCGTTCTGCTTCTAGCCGCATGCTATATGATTCATCTTCCAGGTCGATAATGCTGCCCGCTAACAAGGATGTATCCTGAATGTCATTAAACGTATAGCGCATGCCTAGAAATAGGTCATTTTCAAATGCAGTAACAGGTGCATTGACTTCATCCCGGTCGTCGTATAAATGTTCAATTAATACTCCAAAATCTGCATTAGTGTTGAGAAACTGAAAGAAAGTATATTCAAAGCCAAACACGGTGGCAGCAAAGGTATCACCTTGTCCTTCGCGAACGATACCTTCAAATTTCCATAACCATTCCTCGTTTGTGTATTGTATGTCGATGCCGACCTGGTTAATGATGTCGTAATATGGGATTAATTCTGAAGCATCCTGATTAGCTCGCAGGGTCGGTTCTCTGCCAGTGCCATAGAAATAACTGGCAGCAAAATCCCAGTCACCGACATAATGCGAATATCTTAATGCTAAATCTGTATGCCATTGCTCCGCACCAGAGTCGTATTCTGCATCATCTTCATCAACTGTTAATGGTGAGCGCAGGCGTCCTTCGGTGCCAGCAAAAGTTCTTTCTCTGAATAAAGGTAAAACGTAAAAGGAAAAACGGCCAAAATATTTTTGTATTGAAAGATTCACCATAGCCTGGCCCAGATAATCCTCCTCATCAATATTTTCAACCTGATCAATCTGGTTTAATACATTCACGAGATGGCGTGATTCTGTAACACCCCAGAATTCCCGGTTGAAGCCGACCAGAAGTTCCCAATCATCTTGTATGTAAAGCCAGTAGGCTTCGCGAATGTCGGCATGTGTACGATCGTCATCGCGTGCATCAATTCGTGCAAAAGGGATGAATGAAAATTGATGATCTCCATTCTCTATAATCCATTCGGGTTCAATTGATAAGGAGTTTTGCACACCATTTAACTGGCCAGGAAATTGTGCATCTTCAGGAAACCAGCGGGCTTCATAACTGGCAAATCCTGAGAATTCTGCTTCGCCCAGTACGGGATTCAGAACCAGGTGAATTTTAAAAAGTAATAATGCTATGAGGTTCTTAGTTGACACGCTTTAAAATACCTTTAACAAAATCATTCTCTGTTAAACCTGTTTTAAATTGATAGTCAGAATAGATCAATTCTGTACTTTTGTCGGTTTGCAGGTTTTTCATGATGAATTTGTGTGATCGCCATATACCATCTTCGTATTCCCGGTAGTCTTTAAGCTCCAGAGTTTTCAATAGCGAGTCCTTGCGGTCATAAAAATCCAGTTGCCTGACCTGATAGACCGATTGATCTATCCATGCAATCTGTTTAGTGTAGCCAGAGTTTTCATAGCGAGGGTATCGTTCAATGACATCGCATGTCATTTCGCCACATGCTTCGCTGCGTAACCACTTATAATGATACTTGTTAAGTTCTGTTGCAGTGAAATCTTCAAATGCAAATTCAGAACCAACAAAAGGCCCTGATTTGTTTGTAGAAGAAATTCTTTTTACCCGTTTCAGTGCTGGAAGAAAGAGCCACTGATCATCCGGGTCCAGTATTTGTGCGTGTGAAAGTAGGGCGGTTCCTTTAATGTCGCGTGGGCTGTCAAAGACAACAAGACTTCTGTCACCAATATTTTCGTCCTGTATTTCAAATGTTCTTATTTCCAGGCTGCGCGAGGATTCTTTACCGGCAGCATTCCTTAGTACCATGTTAAGTTTCACGGTGCTATCTGCGAACCCTCGATCAGTTCTGTCACTTCTTGCGGCAATTTCATAACCTTTCTTTTCCGGGTCTTCATCTGCATGTGTCAGTGGAGAACACAAAAGTATCCCAAGTAATACTCCTGACTTGAAAAGACTTGTATTTCTTTGGTTAAGCATATTGCTCTCCTTTGATAGGTGTTTTATTTATTAATTTTTTATCAACCACAAGCAAGAGTGCCGGAAGCAGTAATAAATCCAGTATCAGTGCCGCTATTACCGCGGTGGCAGTGAGTAAGCCTGTTTCCTGGTTGACTTTGAATGAGGATAAAATAAGTATGCCAAATCCTGCGGCGAGGACAACAGTATTTATGGTAATGGCTTTGCCGACTGTATTGAAAGAGTAGCGAATAGAATCTTCAGCACTCATACCTTTTTCCCGGCGTCCGCGTAAATATTTGGTAAGCAGGTGTACGGTATCATCGACTACAATACCTAAAGAGGTTGCAGTGACGGTAGCGGCTGCCATTCCAATGACCCCGACAGTGAGTGCCCATATTCCAAAGGTAACCAGTACGGGAATCGCGTTTGGGATAATGCTGAGCAGTCCGAGCTTAATGCTGCGTAAAGATACTATTAATATAATTGCAATCATAATGACGGCTATCAGATTTCCACGAAGCATGCTTTCAATATTTCGCTTTGCAATATAGGAAAACATTTGTGTAGCCCCTGTGGGTTTGGTCCACATATATTCCGGTGCATTCTGAACCAGCCATTGCGTTGATGCGGAGATAAATTCACGCGTCTGGATCGTATCAACATCGCCTAGTGATGCGGTGATGCGAGATGCCGATTTGTCTATGTTGATGCGGTCATTTAAATCCAGTCCATAGGGGAGTGAAAGCTCATAAAGAAGCAGGTATTGAGCGGACAGTTCGTTATCTTCAGGTAGTCGATAATAACTTTCATCATCACCATGCATGTTCTTGTTCAGACGCTTGAATATATCCGTGATTGAGTAAACGTGCTTTACATTGGGTTGTTCACGCATCCAGTTTGCAAACTCATCCAGCTTCTTCAGATACTCCGGGTCACTTATTCCGCTGGCCTGTTTTGCGGGAATTGAAAATTCAACGGGATAAAATGCTCCAAGATGTTTTATTGCAAAATCTGTATCGGTTCTGAATTTAATTGTTTCATCAAAATATTTTGTCCAAACGTCATTGAGCTGATTTGTAAAAGCGATTGCCGATAAACCAAGTGCGATGAAGCCGGTCACTGCAAGTATTTTTACGGGTCGGGCAATGACAAAATTGGCAAGCCTGGAAAATACACTATTGTTGGTGGAGTGTTCTGTCGCTGGTTTTACTTTCATTGGTAATACGCTCACAAGAGCGGGCAATAAAAACAAAGATAATGCCCATGCTCCGGCAATGCCGGATGCTGTCATATTTCCCAAATGATGGAATGGTGGAGAGTCAGAGAAATTCAATGCTAAAAAGCCGACAATGGTGGTGATGCTTGTAATAGTCACTGCGAGGAAGTTGATGCGAATTGCTTCTACTAATGCCTTTGTCTTTTCCATGCCGGTACTCATTAGGTCACGCATGGAAATAAGTATGTGTATACTGTCTGCAATGGCCAGAGTTAATACAATAGTTGGCGCTGTCAGCGATATAGGTGTTAGCTGTACATTCATTATTCCACCGGAGCCCAGGGCAACCATGGTTGATAATATAATGACAGTCAGTGTTGCCAACGTGGCGCTGAGAGATCGTAATGACAGGAACGTTACTGCCAGTAATACCGCATACATAATGGGAGTCAGGGTTTTCATGTCCTGAATCCCTGATTCCGCGAACGAGTTGTTTAACATCGAAACACCACTGAGTGCGATGGTCACATCTGGATAGTCGCGTTCTACGCCTGAGACTATGCTGCGTGCATATGCAGCCGCATTGGGAACCTCAAGTAAATCTTTTTCCGGGTATTGAAGAATAACGTTTACGGCAGTGGTATCCGCATCTTTTGAGATCAGGAAGTTTCGTATTAGTGGTTCTGCAAGTGCGATATCTATTTTTTTGCTTAGAATATGTTCAGGCAACTGGTTCCCGTTTGTAATCAGATCTTCAACGGTAAGATCATCTTCATCTGCCCAGGTGTATTGGAAGTTGGGTACAGAATCAACACGAATTGCGTAAGGTATTTGCCAGGCCTCTAGTGTAATCCGCTCCGCGATTGCCGATAGCTCACCATCAAAACGTTTACCATCCTCTGATTGAATGACAAATAGAAAATTGTCGTTCTTGGTATAGGTTTTTTGAAAATCTTCAAATGCGACTAAATCAGGATTATCGCCGGAAAAGAATGCCCGGTAGTTTGTGGCAAATTCCAGATGTCTTGCCTGGCTAAAAATGAGTCCGACAATGAGAAGACAGGTAAATATTGTAAGCCAGCGATGACGAATCACCCATTCAGCCAAGGCTGTTGCGAGTGAATCTATTGTGCGTGTAAATTTATCCACGAAGACTCCGATGATGATATTAAAATTACAGTTGTTTTTCTTCTAATTGTAAACTACATAGATACGTTACCAGCCCGGCACTGTATTCGCCGAAAGTGATTGCCTGTTGTGAGTTTTTGGCGATCGCTGCAGCACCCTGAGTGACTGCTATTATCAACGTCGCTATCTCTTTCGCGTTCACATCAGTTCTCATGTGACCGTTTATTTGGCATCTTTCAAGCGAGGCTGATAAATTAGATTTCCATTTGGTGTACATGATTGCTATTTTTTTTCTGAATTCTTCATCAAGGGCAGACATTTCCTGTGACAAATTATTGATAGGGCAGCCGAGTTTTATGATGTCGTTATCAGGGAAGTCTTCGTGATTACTGAGCATATTAATAATAGCAGTCAGTGAATTTTCGCTAATCAGGATTGGCGCCCAGACCTCATTTTGCATGTGCTCTATGGAGTGATCTAAAACAGCATAACCAAGTTCTTTCTTTGATGCGAAGTGATGGTATAAGCAGCCTTTGGAAATACTGGCTTTCCTGATAATTTCGCTTATAGAGCATGCCTGAAAACCACAACATAGTATTTCCTGCTGCGCGACGTCTAGAATACTCTTGCGAGTAGTTTCAGCTTTCAATTCTCTGTTCGTTACCATCTTCGAAATATACAGACCAACTGGACGGTTTGTCAATGTATCACAGTCATCAGAACTGATGAGTATTAAGGAAAATTATTATGCGCGTGTGACCACTTGCCTGGTTAATGTCTTAAGGCAAGTGACGCTAAATTCAATGCAATATAAACACGTGTATGAACCACAGCGTACAAAGATAAATAAGTTTATGAATGATAAAGCTGCATGCGTGAGTCGCATATTACACATGCGCATATGCAATATGAAAAACTACAGGTTCGCACCGTAACGTTAGGATGCTATCTGTCCTGGTATACGTCTCGTCTATAGCCAGGGAAGCTGATTTATATCAGCGAATCCTTCATGCTTGTAATTCCAGTTAACGATTAAATTAATCTATACAGCATCTCGAAAAAGCACGCTATCAGGTGTGAGAGGTGTATCACATATTCTGGTATATCGATGAAAGTTTAGACCAATCAGTCGAACATTGGTTGTCGTTTGTCGGTTCATCGGCTCCAAACAGTCACCTTAAGTATTAGTGTGTACTTTAGACTAAGAGAAATCTGGTTGATTACAGCAATAATATGGATATTTGATAATTAAACCAAGGATACTAGCTTGTATGCAGAATAAGACATTTGTAATTGGTGCTTACGGCATTGATACCAAAGACATGCTTGTTCTTGAAAGAATATTTAAGATCACGCAGGGACGCACAAGATCTTACAGGATTCAAGATAATGAGGCTGGCGATAAAATAGATATCGCAATGGTGAATATTTCCAATCGTGAAGCAATTAAGCAGTGGGGAAATGAACACCTGGATTCTAATGGCCAACCTTTATGCCCACCATTGCTGGTCGGTAAAGTTAAGCCAAAAAATGATCGCTTTAGATTTACACCTTTACCTTTTTTCGCTACACGAGTGCTGAAATCTCTGGATGAAATCACTGTAGAGGATTTGAAATTCACACCAGAAATAACTATTGATGACTCAGATCGTGAAGAATTACCTGCTAATGATAGTGGGGCAACTGCGGTTGGAATGAGTCAACAGAAAGTTTTATCGATGGTTGAGAAAGGATCTGCTGGCAAAGATTCAAATAAAAGGGCTGTGTTGGTGGTTGATGACAGTTTGCCTGTCAGGCAGGCATTGGAAATGAAGCTGACTTTAATGGACTACCAGGTTCAGCTTGCAACGAATGGTCAGCAGGCAATGGATCTAATAGATGAGAATTATTATGACTCTATATTTCTGGACGTTGTGATGCCCGGTGTGGATGGTTATGAAGTGTGTAAAAAAGTAAAACGAAATAAAAAGACAAAGCATATTCCTGTGATCATGCTGACAAGTAAGTCGTCGCCATTCGATAAAGTCAAAGGAAAGCTGGCTGGGTGTGATTCTTATCTTACTAAACCAGTAGAGCATGAGGAATTTCAGAAAGTAGTGTCAGGGTATCTTGGGTAGTTTTTATGTTTATGTTTGTTTAGGAGAATAACTTGTGTCTAATAAAATTTTAGTTGTTGATGATTCGCCTGCGGATTTGCAAAACATTAAATCGATTGTGACCAATGCAGGGCATACCGTGATTACTGCATCTTCAGGAAAAGAGGCTGTGCTTAAAGCCAAAGAAATGCATCCGGATATGATTTTTATGGATGTGATAATGGACAATACAGATGGGTTTGAAGCGTGTCGTGAAATTATTTCTGATCGTGATACAAAAAATATCCCAGTAGTGTTTGTCAGTTCGAAATGCCAGAAAGCAGATCGTGTCTGGGCCGAGTTGCAGGGTGGTAAGGCATTAATAGGTAAACCATATACCGAAGATGAAATTGTTAGCCAGATTAATGCGTTTAGCTAAGAGCTTCGAGCATGGAAAATACTGATTTAGCAAGAAATGCATTTTTATCCATGGGTAAAAAGCCCCTGGATGAATCACTGGTAATTCCTCTGGATGGTTATGCAGACAAGGATGATGACGCGGATCGTGGCAAGAAGCGATTTTATGGTTTCAGGATACAAGATCTGCAACTGTTGCTGGATGTTAACGTTCGCAGCGAAGTGATAAATGATGCAGTCGTTACACCATTGCCTTTAATGCCGGCGTTTATAACCGGGTTGTGTAATGTGCGTGGTAATTTAATACCTGTATATGACATGCAGGAGAAGTTAGCGATGGAAAAATCTTCGTCTGACAGGAGTAAAAGAAAAATACTCGTGCTGGGTGAAGGTGAAAACATGGCCGGAATCGAGATACAGGATATGGTGGTCAAGCTCGAATTTGACGAGCAGGATATACAGAGAGAAGTATTATCTGACAATCAACTATTTGATCAATGTGTCTCATATAGTTACAAGCAAAATGGAAGTAATTGGTTCGGATTTGACTATGAGAAACTATTTGAAATAGTTGATTAGCTCACCGAAAAATTTTCAGGAAATATTAAAGAGGTATTAAGGATGGTTAATTTCGCGTTATTGGATAACTTGAAAATCAAAAACAAGTTAGTGACACTGTTTTCTGCTGTTCTTGTAGGTTTTGTGGTGCTAGGTGTCACCTATTGGTTGGAAGTTAAAGCCAATAATACTGCGGAAAGCAGATCATCTGCCTTTATTGAATATGAGTCATTGTCAAATCAGGCGCAAAAGAATTACCTTAAAATGAGAAAGTATGAAGCAGACTTTGCGCTTAATATTTCTGGTGATTCAGGTAAAACCTATAATGATGCACCGCTAGAGTCGCATAAAATGCATGCTCAGGAACTTGAACGTGTTATGACAAAGCTCTCATCAGCCGCGGGACAGGTAGATAGATTTTCTCAGGATGTTGCATTTGATGAGGCTGAAGCCGACACCGAGGATTATGTCCGTAATCTGGTTGCTCAGGCATCCGAAGTAACAACAAACTACAAAAACTCATTTACCGACATTGTGAAATTCCAAAGATTAGTGGGTTTCAACGAGAATGATGGATTAAGAAAAGTTGCGAATAACAAGTTTGAACAACTGGAAAAAAGTGTTTCCAGAACTGCTGATTCAACTCTTGCAGCATATATGCAGTTAATGCGTGAAAGTCAGGGCAGGATTATTCGTTCAACTGATCTTACCGCTGCGCATGAGGAACTTAAGGAAGCGAGTAATAATTTTAGAAGTTATTTGGCAATATCTGATACCACGGCTGATGAACGAATCAATATGAATGCATATATTGATGAGTATGTGGCAAGCATGAATTCTATTGTATTTAATAAGCGCAGGGCAACTCAATATACCGAGTTATATGATTTTATGCTCGGGCCAATCTTTGACGAAATGGGCCAGTCTGCACAAAACAGAATTGAACAGAATGCTGTTGCGCTGACTGCTCAGACCAACAAACTAAAAACAGTATTTATCTCAACCATTGTCCTTGTTGCTGCGTTGCTATCTGGCATTTTATTTATGTTTGGAAGAAGTATTGCGCGACCAATACAGTCTTTACAGTCAACTATACATCAGGTTAACCAGGGCAGGCTGGATGCTCGAAGTAATATGAGTCGTGAAGATGAGCTTGGTGAGCTTTCTGATGCGTTTGATACTCTGCTTGATGAAAAAGTAGCACAGTTATCAGGGGCAGAAAAAGAAAACGACCAGCTGAATGAATCCATCGTAGAGTTATTGAAATCAGTTGCTAAATTAAGCAAGAAGGACTTTACCGTGCGTATACCTGTTGCTGAGGATGTCACTGGTGCGGTGGGTGACTCATTGAATCTACTGGCTAAAGAGACAGGAGATGCGCTTAATGAAGTGCGGGCCATATCCATGAAGGTTGCCAAAGTGTCTATGCAGGTGAAAGATCAGACCAACATGGTAATGGGAGAAACCCGCAAAGAAAGAAAGCAGGCTGAAAGTGCAATGAGTGAGATACGAGTTGCTTCGGCCGCCATGCAGAAAATTTCAAGCGATGCACAGCAGGCTAACCAGCAGGCTGATGCTGCATTTGGAAACACACAGGTGGCGTTGGACACTGTGAATGAATCTGTACAGGGTATTAATAGTATTCGCGACACAATTAGTGAAACTGAGAAACGAATTAAGCGTCTTGGTGAGCGATCACAGGAAATTACCGGAATTGTAAACCTGATTAATAGTATTTCTGAGCGTACACACATTCTTGCCCTGAATGCGAGTATGCATGCTGCGTCGGCAGGTGAAGCAGGTCGTGGTTTTGCGGTAGTAGCAGATGAGGTTCAACGATTGGCAGAGAATGCACGTGAAGCCACCAAAGAAATTGGCACCCTGGTGAATAATATTCAGGTTGAAACTGGTGATACGGTGGTTGCCATGAATGATGTGATTACACAGGTTGCAAAAGGAACGGAATTGGCAGGCAAAGCCGAGAATGCCATGTTGTTGACTCAGGCATCAACAAAAGATCTGGTAGATGCAGTTGATCTTATTGCACATAGCTCCAAATCACAGGCTAAGGCAACTCACGGATTACTCGCGCAGGCAAACGAAATTGTAGAAAGCACGAGACAGACTGATAAACATATGAAACAACAGTCAGTCAATACAGAATTGCTGGGTCGTTATTCTAAAGCACTGGTTGAAACTGTTAGTGAATTCAAATTATTGCCACAAGCAGAAGAGCAACAGCAACAACCTGAAGTGATAGAAACTACCTCTGTAGATGAGCTGGAAGATGCGCTCGATATCGATCTAATGGTGAGTAATCAATAAATCTGCATACATTTAAATTGAACCAGGGAAGACTGTTTAAATGCAAAATTTAGATCACGACAAGCTATCAGAATTTACTAGCGAGTTATCATCATTTCAGACTGAAGCTTCAAAAACAGCTTCTGTCGACGTATATGATCGTTTCACAATCAGTAGTCTGGAAGATCGGGCTGTTGATCTTTGTCAGCTATCAATGGATGCCTCACACAGCGGTTTGCAATACTTGTGTGAGCGTCTGCGCGATAATATTCGTGATCACTTTATCACAGGCACAAATATATCAAGTGATGAATTTGCGCTAATGACTGAATGGAAAAGCCTGGTAAAAGCATATTTGATTAACGACAAAAATGAAGGTGTTGTCAATGCTTTAGCTATTAATTTATCCAAGTCAGGTTGGACGTATCCTCTTAGTCCCGATGATACTGATGATGTAGTGAATGTATTACTGGGGAAGTCATCTGATACGCAACCACAATCGAAGTCGAATGGGAATGGCCTTAATGCTGCGGATTCAGAGGAATTCGATGCATTCATGTCTGAATCAAATACCAGTCTTGCAGATGTATTTGAATCGTTTCAGGAAGACGATGAAGAAGAAAGCGTTATTGATTTTTCACAGGAGAAGGAACCTTCGATAGCCGAATTTTTTGAGAATGATGAATTCTCAACCCCTTCTGCTGACTTAAATCAGAAGCAGCTATCTCCGCAGGAAGATGACATTGCTGAGCAGGCACGCGAAGATTTAGATGAAGCTGATCTTCCGGAAATTGATGAAGCAATAACACAGACAATGCCCAACGATATGTTTGGCGCTGACGATAATACCGACTCATCAATCGACAAGGTTGAAGTGTCTGCGCAGGAGCTGGACGAAATTGATGCAACAGTCTCTGCACGCAGTGCTGTGGAAGACGAATTATTCGTCGCAGATGATGATGCTGTTGAGCCTGAATATGATGAAGCCTTTGACAAGGGCCTGTCTGCTGCAGAATCCGCACTGGCAGATAATGCTGATTCTTCAATCGACAAGGTTGAAGTGTCTGCGCAGGAGCTGGACGAAATTGATGCAACAGTCTCTGCACGCAGTGCTGTGGAAGACGAATTATTCGTCGCAGATGATGATGCTGTTGAGCCTGAATATGATGAAGCCTTTGACAAGGGCCTGTCTGCTGCAGAATCCGCACTGGCAGATAATGCTGATTCTTCAGTCGACAAGGTTGAAGTATCCGCGCAGGAGCTGGATGAAATAGACGCAACGAAATCAGAAGTGGCTGGTGAGGCTGACTCATCTGACGAAGAAGAGAATGATTTTAGTGACACTGCAGTTGATCTTGAATGCCAGCCTGACAATTCATCTGCCAACTTAGCTGACAGCGCCGCTACCACGAATGAGCCTGAAACGGTTTATCTGGAACCTGTCGAGAAAAAGCAGGAAGCACCGAAAAGTATTATTGAAGCCTATGTTGATGTCATTGCCAATAAAATTCGAGAAAACAAACCAAAAGTACTGGAACAGGAATTAATAAAAGAACCGCCAAAGCCGGCACCAATTCAAAAGCTGGAGCCTGTTGATAGTATTCTGCTTAAGTATCCGGACTGGGGTGAAGAACAAAAAGAATTGCTCAGTTTGATTCTTTCTGAAGTTCATGACGTTGTAGGTTCGCAAGATGAAACATTGTCTGTCCTGCATCAGGATAAAGCAGTAGAGCAGGATGTGCTGGACATGGTTTCTCTGTATTCAGAACAAATAGAGCGTATGGGTTCGGCAGCTGAAATGGTCGGCCTGGATGCATTACAGAAGTTATGTGAATTAATTGGTTTCCATTTCGGTGATCTTGAAAAATCCAGCACTGAAATGATTATCAGCTCAGAAGAACGTATTAGACAATGGCCATTTATAATTTATGATTATCTGAAAAATATTCATAATGAGAAAGCTCATCAAAATGCAATTGATTATATTTCTGATGACGCATGGGCAAGAACAATTCGTGAAGACATAAAGACAGATTTAAAAGAAGCATTCTCTCATTCAACAATACACATTGATAAAACTGACGATGACGAGCGAATCATTAAAGCTTCATCGCAAGACGTTGATATTACCGTGCCGGATGATGTGCAGGCAGAGCTGCTTGATGGCTTGCTGCAGGAACTTCCACGTCAGACTGAAGAGTTTTCAGCGGCGATTCAGCAATTAGTGAAAGATGATTACCTGGCTCAGCTGGAGTTAACGCAGCGTATTGCACATACAATCAAAGGTGCTGCTAACACAGTGGGCATTGTTGGTGTTGCCACGCTGACACATCATCTCGAAGATATTCTTCAGGCGCTGCTAAAAGCAAAAGCCAAGCCTGGTGCTGATCTGCACATGGGATTGATCGATGCATCTGACTGCCTGGAACAAATGACAGAATGTTTATTAGGGCAGGGAGAGCAACCCGACGATGCAGTACAAACACTGCAGGTTATTCTGGACTGGGCCAATTATATTGATGAGTTTGGAATACCTAAAGACAATGTAGAAAAACCATTGTTGGAAAGTAGCAGCAAAATTACCCAGAGTGAAGAAAAACCGGAAACCAAAGAAAAGGAACATAAATCCAGGGCCATGCAGGATGCCTCTTTGCGGGTTCCGTCAAACATGATTGATAATCTCATTAATCAGTCGGGTGAGAGCATAATTGCTACTTCTCAGATGCATGAGAATGTCAATAAGCTGTTAGCCAGTATGCGGGATATCAAAAAGAATAAAGATAATGTTTATTCATTGTCTCAACAACTGGAACATCTGATTGATATTCAGGGCACCAGCAACAAACTCCTGAATGGTGAAAAGAACGAAAAATTTGATTCACTGGAGCTGGATCAGTATAACGAATTACATACATATTCAAGACGATTAATTGAGGCGACCGCTGACTCGGTAGAGCTGATTAAAGACCTGGAAGATCGTCTGTTCTCATTAGAGTCTGTTATTGCAGACCAGACAAGAGCGCAAAAAGATAATCAATACGCAATTCTAAAAACACGCATGATACCTGTAGAGTCAGTGGTAGCGCGACTCAAGCGTGGTGTGCGCCAGGCAGCTAAAATCAGTGGCAAATCGATAGAGCTGGAAGTGCAGGGTGTTGATACGCTACTGGATAGCAAGATTTTGAATAATCTGATCGACCCTCTCATGCACCTGCTGCGTAATGCAGTTGATCATGGCATAGAAACAAACGAAGTCCGCGAAGCATGTGGCAAGCCTTTACCTGGAATGATAAAACTCACCTTCGCTCATGTCGGTGAAAGACTTGAGATTAAATGTCATGACGATGGAAAAGGGCTGGATACAGAAGCAATAAAAGCACGAGCGATTGATAAAGGGATGATCCTTAATGATCGGGAGCTTTCAAATGAGGAAATTCATCAAATCATTATGCAGCATGGTTTTTCTACGCGAAATGAAGTGACTCAGCTTTCAGGGCGCGGTGTAGGTATGGATGTGGTCTACTCCAATATAAAGGAACTGAATGGTTCAATTGTAATCAACTCAGAACTGAATAAAGGCATGGATGTAGAACTGTCTTTGCCGGTGTCTTTGTTAACAGCGCACGCACTGCTGATCCCTGCCATATCGGGTTCAATGGCTGTATCGGCAAGTGGCATTGAAGAAATACTGCAGGTGAATCCTGACAAGCTGAAAGAAACCGAGCAGGGGTTAATGCTGGAAGTAGAAGATGAAGTATTCCCCGCGGTACACCTGGAACAGTTGCTAAACATGCGTTTGACTTCACCCTCAAACAAGCAACAAGGCTATACAGCATTACTGGTAAATGAATTTGCTGGCCAGAAGAAAGTAGTCCTTGTGAGTGAGATACAAAGTGTGCGGGATATTATTATCAAGCCGATCAGTCACTATCTGCCAAAAGTAGTAGGTTTGGTTGGAGCAACAGTGCTCGGTAATGGTGACATTGCACCTGTTGTTGATGTGGCTGACTTGCTATCCCAGCATTCTAACGTGATTGGAAAACTTAACATCGACAACACAATAGATCTCGAGGAAACTTATCAGGCGAGTGTGCTTGTGGTAGAGGATTCGATCAGTACACGCCGGTCGCTTGCTGAATTCATGAAGGATTTGAACTATCAGGTGTTTACAGCTAAAGATGGTGTGGAGGCGATAGAGATAATGCGGGATCATTCACCAACACTATTGTTAACAGACCTGGAAATGCCACGTATGAATGGTCTGGAGTTAACTTCCTACATTCGGTCTCACGATGAAACCAAGGATATTCCCATCATCATGCTGACTTCTCGTACTACAGAAAAACATCGCCAGGAAGCTAAATCAATTGGTGTCAATGAGTATCTGACAAAACCATTTGTTGAAGATACATTATTGGAAAAAGTACAAAGTCTGTCCATTATCAAGTAAGCATCACATTGCCATCTAATTTGGCTACATGTTTTTCCAGTTAATCTTGTCTATGCTCAGTGTGGGGTTAACTGTATAATCCCACGCTCCAACCTCACATGCGCCCGTAGCTCAGCTGGATAGAGTACCTGGCTTCGAACCAGGTGGTCGGGAGTTCGAATCTCTCCGGGCGCGCCAAGAAGGATGAAAGTGGGAGTGTGACTGAGAATATTACCTTGTCCAGATAAAGTTTTTAAATTGCTCCATTTCTATGTCCGCTTTCGGCGCAAAAGCGGTCATTCATTCTTCTCAGTAATAAGAACCTTTCCATTTGAATCTTTAACTTCAAGAAACTTAAGTTTCCAATTCTCACTGCCATAATCATTTACAACTACTGCTTCAAAAGTCATAAAGATGGGGCGTAAGTTTTTATTATTTTCTGTAACCACAGATTGAACTTTATGTGTGCATTCGCCCAAGTAGGTAACCTGTGTGTCTTTGGATGAATATCCAGCAACTAATCCTCCCATGTGTGGTAACTTATCTTGACGACCTGCAAAATATAGTTCAGCAATAAGATAAGCTTCTTCTTGATTTTCACATCGTATATTTGGATCGCTACAATTTGTTAATAGCACCACACAAACAACAGCAATAGCTAATCTATTCATTGTCTCATTTCGGCTCAAAAGCGGTCATTCGTGTATACATCTAACCTCCACGAGTTGTTACCAATAACAATATACATATAACTACAACTAGCAGTATGAATGTGTTTCCAAATTTCCTTCTCTCTTGAGATTCTTCAGAAGTTATTTTCGACATTGGCAATGAAGCCAGCTCCCAAAGTGAGCCAATACCCCAAAATAAAGGAATCAATAATAGATATTCAAATACATTAGAAATATAAAATATATAAATACTGGCAGCGTAGCCTGCTATTTTAAAAACCGTAGGCCATGCTGTTTGGAATCCAAAACGATATTTCGAGTGTACGTAGCTCAAATTACCGCATAATCTGCACTTAGATGGTGTGTCTGATCCTGACCAAATTTTTGACCAGAATCCAATACCTTTGCAATTACAATATGGGCAATTAAACATTAATGCATGACTGCTTTCGGCTCATAGCGGTCATCTCGTAATTGTTAAACAAGAAGTAATTCATTTGTAACAACCCACGCATCAATTACATTCTCGGTCTTATCCCACTCTCTTTCATTTCCTATGCCATATATTGGGAGTCTGTTAGTTTCACTTGGTAATTCCAACAAATGTTTTACACCAGCATTGAAAATCTCAAATGCACTATAATTTGTATCTATTTCAACATTAACTATTGTGCCTCCAACTAGCAATTCGCTAACACCATCCCACTCCATATCTCCGCCATAATTGCTAGACAAAGGGTTTTTGAAAGCATAATAGTCTGGATGTGCTTCCACCCAATGATCATCTAATAGCAACCATTGGCATGCACCCCAAAGTGTTAAAATTAAATTTTCTTTCCCATATTTTTTTGTCTCATTTAGTTCGATGCCAAAGAAGCCTGGGCCACCCATTCCATAGCTTCCATGATGGCCGCACCATGAACCAATTTCACGACACATAATTCTCTCTAAACCAACTTCTCGAATTGTTTTTGGTGGCATACCACTTACTTTTTCTTTGCTCTCAATAATATTGCCCATGAATATTTTCGGCTTATTTATGTGGAATAGCATATTATTAAATTAGTAAATTATCGAGTCCACTAGAAATTTTGAAATGTCTGCTTAGGGTCGAAAGCAGTCATTAATCACTATACAATATTAGCATCCTCAAATATACTAATCTAGAATCGTTCTGAGTTTCTGCTTTCGACCCTAAGCAGACAATCTATTATTTTATAAATTCTTATTATTTCATATGATGCTCATGTACAATTTGATAAGGTAATTATTGATTAACCATAACTTCAGAAAGCCAATGCTTATTAGAATTATATTTAGAACGCTTGTATTGATGATTATCACAACACATGCAGCCAGCTCAGCAGAAATTTCTTTTGATCGTTTTGTGGGACTTAGCAACATAGCCGTATCTGATCAGACTGTCTCGTGTGTAACTGTTAGTGGTGGAAGACCAGCAGGAACATGTGGCGCAGGCGAGACAATTCTTGCGAGTCAAGCGCCAGGCTTGGGATTCTTGTTTCCTCGTTTTAATACTAGTTTGGGCACACTCAATCAAGTAAATCTTACTTATAATCTAAATACTGGTGGTGTTTGGATAGGCAGACCTGAAGACTCTTTCTTAAGTTTATCAACTGACTTTAATTTCAGTAGTGTTGTAGGGTTGTATTCAGATCATTTCGGTGATCAAAGTAATGTTGATGATAGACTTCCAACTTGGAATGGGGTAGATCGATCTTTGTTACGAGACATTGCTGCATCAGGTCTAGACACTATAGATGGAGGTTCTACATCTATGGAGTTTAATTCAAGAATTGATTCGCGAGCAGAGGGTTGGTCAATTTCTTTAAATGGTACAAGAGATTTTGCTGCAAGTGATGCTTTTTTGTTTGTAGAAGGCGAAACTCCTAACGATTTACGTGGGAACGTGCAAATATTGCTTCTCTACCAACTTTTTGCATCGCTCGATGGTAGAGGAGAGGATTGTAATGCATTGATTGCCGTGGCCCCATGTGGTGCAACTAACAGGATTACTTCCCTGACTAGCGCAAGGATCACTTTATCTTACGATTATGATCCGCCCACTGTAGTACCAATTCCAGCTACAGCCTGGTTACTTGGTTCTGCACTTGGTTTTATTGGATTATTTAAAAGGAAAAAGAGTTTATAGTTTAATTTATATTTGTCCGCTTTTGAGCCGATAGCGGTCATTCTCGAATTGTTTACATAACGCTGGAGTTACTTTGTAAACGCCTCAGATGGTTAATATCTATTTTAAGAAAATGGAATAAGTAACTGAAAAAATTCCAGTCGTTTAATAATGAGCTATAATTAATTGTACATAACATTCATTACGTGTGAGTATGGTTAAAATTTTACAGTGCAAATAGTTATCGCATTCTAAATCATAAGTTATGAATGCCTTCGTTTAGTAAGGCTCAACAGCTGGGAATAAAATAATGAAGTATTGTAAAGCAGTTGCACTAGCAGGATTCATTGCGGTTCTTTTGGTCAGCAGTGTGCAGGCGGCTATAATAACAACCTACACAGACAAGGCTGCTTTCTTGGCTGATACGGGTGCGGCGAGCGTCTCTGGGACATTGCCGAACTTAGGAGGTTTGGGTGTGGGAAACCCGGTCATATTAGGTGGGGTAACATTAAATCTTGCAGGTAATAGCACCCAATTTTTTGTAGATAATCGTACTCCAGTAAATCCAGGCTTTGATATAGCAATAAGTGGAGACGAAAATTTTGATGCTGTTTTAGATGTTCCTACATATTCTTTTGGATTTGATGTCGTAGAGCCAGATGCAGTTTGTTTTCCAGGTGTTGGTTGCTTTAATCAGTCGCAGTTTACTGTCACGGTGGGATCGGACAGTGAAATTTTTACGCTCATGGGACTCAGTTCTGATTTATCTACTCCGATTCTTGATTTTGTTGGAATAGTTTCTGATACGCCATTTAGTTTCGTTGAAGTCAGAGAAACCATTACAAGTGGTAGTACCAACGAATATTTTGGTGAATTTTATGCAGCTCCTGTACCTATACCTGCGTCTATATGGTTATTTGGATCAGCAATTGGATTGCTGGGGTGGATAAAGCGTAAAGTCTGAGTCTATTAATAATTTTTTGCAATAAACCCAGTACATGCTGGTTTTTTATGAGCGTTAATGACCGCTATTGAATCGAAAGCTGACGTTAGTTGTAGTCAGGTTTTAAACGACAGTTTTCGACTCATAGCCGTCATAGAAGAATCAGTATTACGCCTTTTTGTTTAGTAGCAGCGATTTAATTTCGTCTTTTTGATTTTTTCGGATTATCCGAGTTCACGAGGAAAACATTATCCTGTATTTCTCTGCCAATACGTGTGTTGCGACGAATCACTTGTGCAAGAGACGTACGCTCAATTGAACGTATTTCACGAGATGACATGCTGTTTTCATACCAGAAGCGGTCACCATCACGCAGTCGTTCAAATTGATCTTTCAAAATAGCAAGGAACACCTCGCCTACTAGCGCGTCTTTTACTTTATCTTCTGCCAGCCCACCTATCCAAAGATCAACATCATTAACAGTAGAATAAGCCTCGGCTAGTTTGGCCTGGGTATCCGGGTCTGAAGAAATCTCTGAAAAACTGGCAGCAGGCGGTAAGCCTAATGCGATGCGTGTATCATTATAGCTAGCTAAACCATGGTCACGTCCACGTTGAATATTAAGTGAAGCTAAATCAAAGCCCCCGTTACCAGGTAAGCCAAATAAAAAGTTTCGAACATCATCAATAATAAGTACATCAAGATCCTGGCAGGCCTGTTTTGCCAACCCTCTTAATATAGGTTCAATGCCACCTTCATCGATAATGCTGCCGGGCGAGAAAAATGCGTCTCGTAACGAGAGATTTCCAAATGCAATTTCATTGCCTCTTCTATCTAGTCGCAGTAATTGTGGAGAAAGCAGGCTATGCCCTAATCGGTAAGCGGCAGTCGAGAATTCATTGCGAATGCTTGCATCCACATCAGGGTTATAACCGCTGTATTCACTTAATGCATTTGGCCCCAGAAGTACTGGAATAAATTCTTGATAGGTAATAACCTGCATAAGTGCGGCTACTGTATTGCGTGCACGTTGATAAATTTCATCACCACTTAAGCTGGATTGACGTCTAGCGATCCTCGTTGCCAGCCGGTTATGTTCACGTACAAATAAGGTATGCATGGTTGTGAGTCCAACTTGCTCATTGGCCCTGACATCGCCGGCTATAAATAAAGTGTCGCTCGGACCACCAGCATTACTTAAACCTGCGGTATTAAAAGGTAGCAGATTGCCCTCACTGGTTTTTAATTTTCCAGTACCATCTAATGTTCTTAATGCTAAGGCACGTTCGTCATCCGATCCGTATACATTGGATGCATCAATCCAGCCGGTGATTTCATTGATTTGTTGCCGTGGATTATCTACATCGATTCCTGTCAATTCATCAAAGATGGACCGGTTGAATGGTAAAACGACATCAGCGTTATTATTAGGATCAAAATATTCGTCACCAGCAGGAATGGCAATATTAGCTGGTTCCGGTATTGGTACGCCTTCTGTTAAATCAATATCATGATCTAGAAACTGGCCCCACTGCCATAGAAAGTCACTGGCGGCATTTGGCGTTTGTGTTGAAACTGCTTGAGCTAATACCGTATTACTAACAACGCGTGGGTTAGGTCGTGTTGCACCCGCCAACGCTGATATGCCGTCACTATAAGCATTCGGTGCAATGCGAACCAGTTGTGTATGGGGTGTATTCATATCTGGAGAGGAAATATTATTATTTGCTCCATCAATTGATCGAATAAACACGTTGGTGGTGTTTTGTTTGTTGCGGCGATTATGATCACGTTCGATTCGTCGTACTGGGGAAGCATTCCGGTCAAGTACGGTTTGATCGGCTTCTTTTAATAATTCGCTGCCAGAAAGCCTGTGTCGTTGCGCTCCAATAACAATTGTCGATACAAGTACAGTAGATGCGACTATAACAATAAAAATATTTTTATTTTTCATGGCAGACACTTAAATTCTCCAAATGAGCTTGTGTTATTTCATATCCAGCTCCTTTTAATATGAGTTACTTGAATACTGTGGTGATTCAGGGTCAGCGGTAGTTTTAGCCTGATGAATGGTATGGAGATACAGCTAATCAATTGAATTGATTAGAATTTATCTTTTGTGAACTTCATAACGATTAAATCAAACTGTATGACCGCTATTGGGCCGAAAGTGTGCATTGAATAATTTCATAGGTCGGATTCATACCTGGTTTATCGATACTCGATAAAAGCTCAGGAATAAAATTATTTCGACTCTGTTCCTGGAAGAAATTGTGTAAGTTAAAAAAACAGCATGGAAAGAATACTTTTAAATTACATTAAAACTGGAATTATTGTTAATGGGTTCTGTAGAGTTAAATTTAATAAAAGATATAGCGATGAATTTTTACTTTTAGAAATAATGTGGATAACATTTATGTAATAGATACCAGGGGAGAAAGGTCATGAATCTAGCAGCAGCAACAATCATCAGTTGGCATCTATTTGTTCAATCGTATAGCGACTTCAATCCTTTGACGTATGGGATAATGAGTATATCTGGTATACGTGACCATGATATCTGTATGGAGCTTGGCATGGAGTGGCAGAAGAACTGGACTAACGATGAAATGACGGCAACATTTGAATGCAAGCCAGAATATAGAGATGCCAAAGGCGCATAAAAATAATATTGGATAAATTTGCAGTAAGCAGTCATTCAGTGTTGGTCAAGTGACTAAGTAGAAGGCGTCAGCTTGTGTCAGGCTATTTATCGTGAATATAAGTCAGGTATGATAGCGGCTCATATTAAAATATCTCAAACCGTGTTTAATAATGAGTGTAAATACAAATAATCGACTTGCAGTAATTGCGGGTGCAGGTCAGGGGTTAGGGAAAAGTATCGCAATCATGTTGGCAAAGGCGGGTTATCACGTTATTGGGCTGAACCGTTCAGAAGTTTCATGTGAAGACAGTAATGTCACTATGATGCAGCTGGATGTCGCATCGGGTCATGATGTAGCGAATACCCTCTCAAGTATTATTGAACAATTTGGTGCGCCGGAAGTGTTAATCCATAACCCGGCAGAATTACTGATAAAGCCATTTCAGCAAACCTCGCCCGAGGACTTTGAACTTGCCTGGAAGTCGATGGTACTAAGCGCAGTAAATATATTTCATACAGTATTACCGGCAATGGTTGATCAGGGGAAAGGAACAATTCTGGTATCCGGCGCTACGGCCAGTTTGCGTGCTGGTGCGAATTTCTCTGCATTTGCATCCGCCAAGTTTGCGCTGCGTGGGCTGACTCAATCTGTGGCACGTGAATATCAAAAGCAGGGCATTCATATAGCGCATGTTGTACTGGATGGCATACTTGATACGCCAAATAGCCGTACCCTGCACTCGCTTGATCCGGATGACATGATGTCTACTCATGACGTCGCAGAAGCATATCTTCAACTCATCCAGCAGAAACCGTCTGCATGGTCACATGAGATTGACCTGAGGCCCAAAAACGAAATATTTTAATGCAGACAGAGGTATTGATTATTGGTGGAGGGCTAAGTGGTCTGCACACAGCCTATGAATGTCACAAACGTGGCATCAAGTATTTATTGCTTGAGGCAAGAGACCGTCTTGGCGGAAGAGTGCTTTCCCTGAATAAGGATGAACAGTCATATGACTCAAGGCAGGCCGGTGTTGACCTGGGGCCGAGCTGGTTCTGGCCGCAACAGCAACGAATAAATTCTTTGATATCTGAGCTGGATCTGAAAAATGATGTGTTTTTTCAGAACTGCAATGGTGATGCATTGTATGAAGATAATCAGGGGAACATTCAGCGTGGGATTGATGGAATATCCATGGCGGGTGCGTATCGGTTAAGAGGCGGAATACGTCAGTTAACGAATGCGTTAAGCAGTCAGCTATCACGTGAAACGCTTTTTACAAATGCAGTGGTGAAGAGTGTTAATTATGCCGATGGTGAAATAACAACAATGTATGAAACGAATAACAGTATTAAACACATATTAAGCAAGCAGGTCGTAATGGCATTGCCTCCGAGAGTCGCATTGCAACAAATTAATTTTGAGCCTGCTTTTACTGAAAGCCGCACACATGAGCTTAACCAAATAGCAACGTGGATGGCAGGACATGCGAAAGTAGTGTGTATTTACAAACTGCGGTTCTGGCAAGACAACGGTTATTCAGGTGATGTAATTAGTCACCGCGGGCCTTTGCAGGAAATACATGATGCGTCTTCAGAGGATGGCGGACTGAATGCATTATTCGGTTTCGTCGGTGTGCCGCCTGTTCATAGAAAACACAGGCAAGATGAGTTAAAGAAAATGGCAGTGGCTCAATTAGCCAGGATATTTGGCGATCAAGCATTAGAGCCTCTTGCAGTGTATTTTCAGGACTGGTCGACTGAACCGTGTACATCCACACAGTTAGATCAGGAGATTCAACGATTCCATCCGGCGAATAACATCGGCAGCGTGACAGAGCAATCCTGGGACAATCGTTTGATATGGTCAGGCACAGAAGCAGCCAACTATAGCTTACAGAATAACGGTTTACTTGAAGGTGCGCTGGAAGCAAGCATGAATGCTGTGTCAATGCTGAAATGACTAAATAGATATGAAAGATTTCTGTGTTTGGGTGCAGGATACATTAAGTAATTTCAGGGCACATATAGCGATATTCTCACTACTGCTTGTATTGCTATGTGTAATATTTTTCTCAAACATGATAATCATCGCACTATGTATGATAGTGCTTCTGTATGCGTTGATACCAATTTCATCCTGGCAGAATCAGACAAAAAATTCTGCTCGCACAGGTCAGCAATCATTTGTCGTATCCAGTTTTAATATTCAGTGGAATGGAGAAAACCATGAAAACTCGCTTCGTTACATAAAAGAAAGTAAGGCCGATATACTTGTGTTACAGGAGGTAACTGAGGCGCTGAGAAGTGAAATAAATGAATATCGATCAACATTTCCTCATCAGCTGGGAAGTGGGCATAGCCATGTAATGGTATTGTCAAAGCATGAATTGGAATTTGTGAGTTACCTGCCATGGCCAGGCAAGTTTCAAAATCGTGCAATGCATGTAAAGTGCAATATAAATGGAAGATGTATAAATATTATAGGAATCCATTTACAAGTGACTCGTACATGGAATGAAATAGGCATAAGAGATCAGCAGATTGCTACACTGATTGCAAGCGTTTCAAAGTTGACTGATCCTGTGGCAGTAGTTGGAGATTTTAACGCCAGCGTTGGATCAAGTGTGTTAAGAAGAATTCAACACAAAACAGGCTTACAAAGTAATACAAGTTTATGCAAATACCTGGGAACGTGGCCTGCGAATTCAGGATTACTGGCGATACAGTTAGATCACTGTCTGGTAAAAGCACCGTTAGCCGTGACCGATATGGCATTGGGTCCAAGACTGGACTCTGACCACAAACCAGTTACCGCAGATATTTCCTGGATAAATAGTTAGGAAGCCATTGCGAACCTGGCATGCCCTCGAATGGCATTAAGAAAAACAGGATTCATTTTATCCTGTCTTTGCAGATCAACAATGCCGTAGGTTTCTAAAAACATGCCAAAGAGATCTTTTAACGGGAAAGAAGCAGGTAGCTCGCCTTTCATAAATCCGGTGTCTGAGTAATAGCCAACACCATGATGATGCGTATTTTTAACCTGAGCTAAAGACACAAGCTTGCCAAAATTATTAATCACTACATCATCACACTGGATTTTAGCAGTTTCCGGAATAAGTCTGGCGACAGGCTTTAACTGTATATATATGTCCTTGCCTCGATTTTCTGTGTGGAATATTTGCGAACTTTTATTTAGTGTACGTACAGCAACATCTGCAGTTTCAATATAGAAAATTTCGTCAGTATCCAATGTGTGGACATTCAGTATTTTTTGTTCGGCCTGTCTGGCGAGCTCTTCATTATCAAAACACAATACAAAATCCTCGGTCATCAGGTTATATGTGGATTTGTATGTGATACCAAGATTCTTTAATAAATCTTCATGGTCATCTATACGGTAGTAATATGTTTCACGTTCATGTGCATTCTGGTGTAAGCCGGTAGCAATAATAACTCTTCCATTTTCGACGTTATTGGCAAATTCAAGGGTGGTTTTAAGAGCGTCATCATATAGTTTGAATATGTCCAGTAATGGATCAGCACCTTTGGGCACATGCCACTCGGGGTTTGTTCTCTCTCCATGGTAGGCGCTGGATGAGAATAAATAGTGATGCTGCAAGTGAGCGCCACCATTTAAAAATACAGTTGAAAAGAGTGGGTTGTGTTTTGTACATTGAGTAATGTATGTATCCAGTAACAAACGGTCACATATTATCGCACGGTACCACGGTCTACCTTTAACAAAAGATAATGTCTCACTCAGGTATTTATGTAGATGCTTGAAATTGGCATTAGCCATCGCACCAAGGACAAGGTCTATGTAAGATTGTAAGGATATTTTATTTTTGGCGTAATCATTTGTCACCTGGCAGAGAGCATTGAAAATTCTTTGCAGGCTTTTTGAGCCGGAGAATTTTGTTTTTGTCCAGGGGTCCGGCATGAAAAATTTTGAATCCTTGGTGTTGTTAGCTGCATTAAATGCAGCTAACGCGGCAACAGAGATGCCATTTTTCTCTAATGCCTCATAAATCATTTCATGTTTTGTCTTTACAATATCACCAAGTCTGAACACTTTGTGCTCATCATAATTCATGCCTGTGTGAACAGTTGGCCACTGTATCCAGGGGTTTGCCAGGTGGTGCTCTGTTTCAGAAGTGGTTTCTACATAACCATGCTTTTCAAATAAATACTTGAACGTGGGTAAATGCCCTTGCTGAATATATTCATCAAGATATTCAAAGTTGATTTCATTAATTTGAATGAAAAATATATGGGGGTGATTCATGATCAATTTTCCTGATATCTCACTGCTTATTATGTGCAGCTTATAGAGTTAGACAAATATACAGGCAGATTTTGGTATAAATCTGTCGACATTAATGAGACTTATGTAACGTAATAGACATAGCCTGCGAGACATCAGGTGAAATGAATTTATAAACAGTTGAATCAAGCGGTCGTAGCTAATTGAGTAGCATGTGTATATAGAATGTCGACTAGATCACACTTTTATTAATAAAGCACGGAATAAGAAGTAGTTGAAATAGATATTTGGGGTGTTGTTAGCAACTTTATGTCAGTGTGAAAGATATATTTCATCAGGAATTATTCTTATTGAAGCTCAACCAAATATTATTGAAAGGTTTCCCATGGATACTACAGACACAGCCTATGATGGGGCGGACAGCTGGATGAAACAAAAGTACGCTACCTTAAAGCCATATATAAATATAGCGCGCCCGGATCACTGGTTTAAAAATGTATTTATGCTGCCAGGTCTGTTGTTAGCGCTAGCATTGGGAGCCACTCTGCCTGACAACTACATGTGGGTGTTTATAGCCGGCATTGTGAGTGTGTGTTTGATCGCGTCCGCGAATTATACTATCAACGAATGGCTCGATGCCGAATTTGACCGACATCATCCTGTAAAGAAAAACAGGCCTTCAGTATCTGGTGCGATAAAACCCCAGTTTGTTGTGTTGCAATGGTTGCTACTTTCAGCGGCAGGACTTTATTTGTCGCATTTGATAAAAGTAGAGTTTTTAATAGCCAATGCTGCATTGCTGGTAATGGGAATATTATATAACGTTAATCCGATACGGACTAAAGATCGTGTATATATAGATGTCCTCTCTGAAGCGATAAATAATCCATTGAGGTTTTTGCTGGGCTGGTATCTGGTTGTAGCGCCATTAATTCCGCCTTCGAGTGTACTATTGTCCTATTGGATGGGTGGAGCATTTTTAATGGCTGTTAAACGGTATGCGGAGTACAGGTTTATAGATGATCCGGCAAGAGCAGGCCTGTATCGAAAGTCATTTGTCAGTTACACCGAAGAAAAACTTCTGCTATCTGCATTTTTCTATGCGTTAATGTCCGCAGTCTTCCTGGGCGTCTTTTTGGTCAAGTATAAAATCGAATTTTTATTAACGTTGCCACTATTTGCAATTTTATTTGTCTGGTATTTGTACATAGGTATGCAGACTAATTCTGTTTCACAGGCACCAGAAAAATTATATAAGCAGAAAAAATTTGTCACATTCGTAACGATACTGGGTGTGGTAGCTGTAGGAGTACTGTTTATGGAGTTGCCATGGCTTAATGTATTGCTAGAGGTTCATCAACCAAACTAATATGACAAATTTATATCGTTGGTTGATTAAATTTAATCAATCAAAAATAGGAGAGCTATTTCGCTACGGGATGGCAGGTGGATCTGCGTTCCTGGTATGGATTGGCGTACTGATTGTTCTTGTTGAATGGTTTGGTGTGAATGAGATAGTCGCATCTGCAGCGGGCTTTATAGCTGCAACACCGATTAACTATGCACTACAAAAACGATATGTATTTAAATCTGCAGAAAACATAGGGTCAAGATTTTTTGTTTACTGTGTTGTGACAGTGATAGCACTTGGCTTGAATACATTACTGTTTTGGATGATGATTAATTTCACAAACATTCATTATACTTTGGCACAGATAATAACGACTGGTGTGATAGTGCTCGTGAATTATTATGTTAACCGAACATATACATTTTCAGCGGGAGCAGCAACGTGAAGGATAAAGCTCCTTTGATAGTATTTGATCTTGATGGAACCTTGACAAGAAAAGACACGTACATACCCTTTTTGCTGGGATTTCTAGTCAGAAACCCCTGGAGAATATATCGTACCATACATCTCCCGCTGGCAGTTTTAATGTATCTATTCAAGATGAAAGACAACACCTGGTTGAAGCTAGTGTTTCTGAACGCCTTCATGGGCGGGGTAAGCAGAAAAAAACTTGAACCCTGGGTAAACAGTTTTTCCGAGACGGTTGTAAATCAAGGGATGCGTGTTAATGCGTTAGAGATATTATCCAAACACAAGAAGCAGGATTGTAAACTGGTATTGGCAAGTGCCAGTCTTGATATATATGTTGAAGCGATTGGAAAAAAGTTAGGGTTCGACACTATTATCAGTACAAAGGCGGAGTATGAACGAGATTGTTTAACCGGAAATATCACCACAAAAAATTGCTATGGAGATGAGAAAGTTAACAGAGTTAATGAGTGGTTAGCGCATAACAACTATGGTCAGGTTGATATTGCATATTCTGACCATCATTCAGATCTTCCATTATTGCAAAGGGCGAATAAAGGAATAGCAGTTAATCCTACGGATGCTTTACGTGCAATGTCAGAATCTAAGCAGCTTGAAATAGTAGACTGGTAATAACAAGGGTATTTATGACTGGCGTAGATGTAAAGAGTAATACGGTAAATAATAATTATCTGACTTACCTGTTGATACTAATATTATTGTTTCTGGAAGCCGTTACATTACAGTGGTTAAACGGCTCATTTGAAAAAGAATACGCAAACTTCCCTGATGAAGCGGCACATTATGTCAGTGCGCTTATGGTGCATGACTATTTGCTGGAAGGAAACTTTAGCAATCCAATGAAGTTTGCCGAAGAGTACTATCTGGATTATCCCAAGGTAGCTATCGGGCACTGGCCACCGCTGCTATACGGTCTTTTAGCATTATGGTTTATTGTATTTGGTATATCCAAAGTATCAGCGCTATGCTTTATGGCGTTAACTTCAGCGGGAGTGGGGTTAGCAATATATTCAATCGCTAAATCCTCACTTGGCAATGTTGCAGCTTTGTTTGCAGCAATCCTGTTTGTTGCCTTGCCATTATCACAGGTATGTGCAAATGCGATTATGCTTGAACATCTGGTGACGTTAATGACTTTGTTATCAGTAATATTTTTAGCAAAATTTGTCGATAATGAAAAAGTAATAAATATACTTCTGTTTTCCATGTTTGCAGTACTGGCAATATTTACACGTGGGTCTGCCTGGTCTATTGGTCTCATTCCCGGATTGCTAATGATTATCGCATGGAGATTTAACCTGTTGAAAAACATCTATTTCTGGATGAGTGCGATACCGGTGCTTGTGATATGTCTGCCATGGTATCTTGCCATGCCAAGTATCAATCTTGGTGCGTTTTCAGAGGTGTCGCTATTTAGTTATGAGTTTACCAAAAAGGCATTTGTGTGGTTTGGTAATCAGATATATGTACAGACTGGAGCACTTGTAATTATTCTGGCACTTATTGGAGTGTGGTCCAAAATATTCAAGCAGTATTTTATTAATCAAAAAGTTGAAGTTGTATGGGCGGCACTTGCTGCCATGTTCATTGCCAGTTACTTTATGCACATCATAATACCGGCTGCTTTTACGCATCGTTATTTACTTGTGATGATGCCAGCAGTTGTTTTGTTTTCAGCCGCGGGTGTGGTACAGATAGTGGAGTGGTTTTCGATATTGTCTAGGAAGAACAGTGTCTACGTCAGTACATTTGTAGGTTTTGCAGTTTTATATGGTGTCACAAGCTTCTATTTGAATGGTGTAGATAACCACGGCTATAAGCAGGCATACCAGTCAGTCTCGGGACTTCAGGTGGATGAAAAGTCAGTCGTACTCATAGTTTCTGATGTGTATGGTGAAGGAAGCGTAGTTGCCAGTGCGGCATCAGAAGCCAGTACTACAGAAATGACTGTACTCAGAGGAAGTAAGCTGTTTATTTATGAAGACTGGATGGGCCGGAATTCTGAAGAGAAATTCAGCTCATATGAAGAAGTGCTTGAGGTGCTCTCAAATATACCTGTTGATGTGGTCATACTGGATAATAAGGTATCAGAACAGTGGCATCGCAATTACCATGATTTGGTTAAAGCGGCTATGAAAGATACAAACTCAGGCTGGCACCTAAGAAGAAAATTCCCTGTGACAAAATATGGTGTATATCATAATGAGGGCATAGAAGTGTATGTATCAGAAAGTATTAAGGCAGAAAAACAAAATGGCATAGATTACCAACTAGTGAAAGCATTATACGGAATGGATAAGCATCTCAAATAGGCGTATATAAAACTGGAAACGAGCGTATAAATAATAAATTCATTAAAATTGTGTAATCACACATATGAGTGCTATAAAAAAAGATGTGTGCTGGATATGTGCCAGAAGCGATCTTAAGCTTGTAAAAGCATCTAATATAAAACTGCCTTTATCATCAGTGGATTTTAAAATTACTGATTCAAATTATGGTCATACAGGTGATATATATAGCTGTAATAATTGCGGCTTTCATCAGTGTATGACAATGCCTGATGTACTTGAATACTATGAGAATATGGATGATCCGGTCTATGAGATGACTCGATCGCAAAGAGCTATTCAGGAAAAAAATATACTTGACGTATTAAAGCGATTTGATACGGGCGATATGCTATTGGATGTCGGTGCAGGGAGTGGAATTATGGTTGAGGTGGCGACTCAGGCAGGTTATCAGGCATGCGGTGTTGAACCTTCCATAGCACTTCAGAGGAAAGCGGGAGAGTTGGGACATGATGTAATTTCTGGAACAATAGATTCGCTTCAGCAAGATAATAAATATGACGTGATAACAAGCATTGATGTTCTGGAGCATGTGTCTGACCCGGTAGATTTTTTAAAAAAGATAAATCAGTTTCTTGATAAAGAGGGGCTGGCAATTATAGTCACGCCAGACAGAAAATCATTTTTTGCAAGAGTGTTAGGCTGGCGATGGTGGCATTATCGAATAGCCCATATTGGCTACTTTGATAAACAAACGCTAAAGCTTGCACTGGGGAAAGCTGGTTTGACCCCGGTGTTGTTTAAGCGACCTGTATGGTATCTTCCGGCAAACTATATTTTCGATCGTTTGATGAAATATATACCAAAAATAATCCGCTGTGAGTCGCCCGGATTTTTAAAGAAAATTGTGATCCCATTAAATCTGCGGGATTCAATACTGGTTGTATGCAAGAAATCACCATAGTTGTATTTAATGAAAAATTCAGAGCCAGAGAAGTTAATAAAAAAACACGAAAAACTCGTTCATTCGGATATGATGAAAGTCACGTCACATGTGCAGCGTGAAGCAGGCAAGTGGATAATCAATACATTAATGGTTGAAGGTTGTGATGTGCCTTTCAGATATAAACGGCAAGTTAAATATAAAAATCTGAAAGGGCAAAGAGTTAATCTTACGTATTATCCAAGCAGAGAAATAATAGCCGGTATAGAGATGGAAATAATGAATGTAGTAAGGATTAAAGTTTCCTGATCCTGGCTTATGTGACTGCGTTAATACTGTATTGCTGTATATCTTGAATAGTATTTTCTATTCGCTCTCATCCTCACTATATTCTTCCAGAGTGACATTCTGCATCGAATAACCGGCAAAGGCCTGCGGACTGTCTTTGCTTTGAGTGCTTAACAAGCCAGTTGCCCAGACTGCATAATCAAGCCATTCCTGTTTAAGGGCTGAGCTGGATGTCACATGAACAATCTGGTTGGAAGGTGGTGGTGGAGTGTGAATACATGCGCCGAAATACGGAACGAGTAAAAACGTTTGAAATGTTTCTGTGTCAAAGTCAAAATCAAGGGGAACAATAAAGCCAGCAATTTTAACGCGTTGATTGTTAAGCTCCGGGACAATTGGCGCAGAAGCTAAAGTAGCTCTTAATTCATCATAAGCATTTTGAGCTTCTTCAGTGTCATCATCAAAACTGAATGCGTCTGAAGCACTAAATCCCTTATTTTCACTGAGTTTTAATAACGACTCAACAAAACCTTCCGGCATCATTTCATCCCACTCCAGGATACGTGCAGCATCGGCAAAGAGTGAATGACTGGCAATTAAACAAAATAGTAGAAATGAGAGAACTGGTTTCATGTGCGAATCGTTAATCCATCCTGTAAAGTGCTACGGTAGGCATTAAATGCAGGAATTAGTGAAATAAGTAACCCTGCCAATAATACTGATCCAAGTAACTGCCACTGAAATAAAGAAAGGGGAGTCATCATGATAGTAATGCCGTATGTATGATGCAGTATTGGTGCGAATAATAGTATAGATAAATATAGTAATGCGATAGCCAGAATCATACTGAAAATTATAATTAACTCGGTCTCAATAATCATTAATAGGGAAATACTCAACGGAGATGCACCCACAGATCTCAATACTGCTAACTCATGTCTGCGTGAATTCAGATTGGTTAGAATAATCGAGAGCATACTAATCAGGGTAGTAGCGATCACGAAGCCTGAAATTATTATTAATATCTTCTCGATTATTCCAACTACTTTCCATAATTCCAGTAAAGCAACACCAGGCAATATAGCGAGTAGTGGTTCTTTTCGATAATCATTAATCGCTCTTTGAATATTAAATACATCATGCTTGCTTTTTAGTTTAAGCAAAAATGCAGTAATTGATTTTGGTTGCAGTGTCTCATTGTCTGAATTGAGAGCAGAGTGTTCAGTGCTGGTGGCTATGCCATGTTCCCAGCCAATATGGATTGCTTCTAACGCTTTTAAATCGATCACAATGCTGTCATCGAGAGGTGAACCGGTTGGGCTCAGAATGCCGCTAATCGTAAATGGCATATTATTGTGCTGAGCAAGACTGATATTGCCCATGCCATGTGCAAGGATGATTTCATCATTAAGTGAATAGTTTAATTTTTTGGCGACATTTGAGCCAATAACTGCATCAGATAATTGAGTAAAATTGTTGCCCGCAAGAAGCGACAAACTACGGTCGTTCCTGTACTGATAATCTTTGAGGAACTTTTCGCTTGTGCCAATAACACGAAACCCTTTATGAGAGTCGCCCAGGGAAATAGGAATACTCGATTCTATGCGAGGGTGTTTGATAATTTTCTGATAACTTTCCCAGGAGACATTATTGGTTGCATTTCCAATATGGAAAATCGAATATAAAAGCAGTTGCACCGAGCCACTGCGTGAACCGACGATTAAATCAATCCCTGAAACAGTATTAACGAAATTATTTTTTGCCTGGACTCTAATGGTATCGACAGCTAAAAATAACAGGATACTGATGCCTACAGAGAATATGGTCATGCCGACTGTAAACTTCCTGAATTTTAAACTTTTCAGCGCAAGACGCAGAGTGGTTAATGTCATGATGAAGTTTCAGGTGTGAAATTGCTGATGGATAACGTTGTGTCAAACATTGAGGCAAGCGAAGAGTCGTGGCTGACCAGTATTAAGGTGCTATTGGAGATCTTGACCTGATTAAAAAGCAACTCAATAAACCCACGTTTGGCGTCAGCATCTAACGCAGATGTAGGCTCGTCAGCAATGATGATTTCAGGTGAACCAATCAATGCACGTGCAGCGGCAATACGTTGCTGTTGCCCTGTGCTCAGCTCGGTAATATTGCGGTCACGGATTTTAGAGTCATTTAAGCCTAATGAACTTAAAAGTGATAAGGCGTGCTGTTGGATTGTGTGCCGGTTTTTATTCAGTTTCGCTTGTCTGTGTTTAGAAAACGATAATGGAAGAATAATATTGTCCATTACAGATAAGTAGGGAATTAGATTAAAATGCTGGAATATAATTCCGTAGTGGTCGGCACGAAATGAATCGTGTCGTGATTTGCTGGCATTTGTAATGTCATGATCCAGTATTGTTATGTTTCCCTCGGTTGGTGCTAACACGCCTGCAAGTAAATTAAGCAGGGTTGACTTGCCGCTACCGCTAGCGCCCTGGACAAACACTTTTTCACCCTGACTTATTGATAATTCTGGAATGTTAAGTAAGTCGTTACGCGCGCCAGGCCATCGAAATGATAGTTTGGATATATCGACACAACGTTTAGGTGAGCTCATTAATCAATTGTCATAATGTAATTATCATTATCCAGGGTAATGAGTCTTTGCTTAGTATCAGATACGTATTGTACTTCTATCTGGTCAATACCTGGCAATGAGTGAAATAATGAAAATGTAATAATGGTGGAATCACTGCTTGGACAGCTAAACATGTATTCAAGTTCCACATCATAATGTTTGTCTGTTGTGCCAGAATTGTTTTCTTGAGAGTTGATTGTATTGATGGCAGTTGGATCACAGTCTGGCTGCAGTTTAATGACATTGCCTGGTTGAGAAAGCATTTTAAGTATCCTGTCGACTAAGGATTGCTCTTCCTTATTCCTGGGGCCATGTTCAAATCCAAATACGTTGAATGCTGGCAGTACGAGATGCAGATTAAGTTGATTGTTACTGTGTGAAATAGTCGCAAGCACTTTGCCGTGCTCATGAGCGTGTTGTGCGGAGAATTCAATATCATGCTCTTCGTGTGAGTGCTCAGCAGATACGCTTCCTAACAAGGAATATAATGCTACCGTCACGTAGATTATGGGTTTCATGGCTAACTTAATGACAGCAAGGTGTATGTTTCTTTCTTGTTGCCTGCAGATTGAGTATATGTCCGGCAGCATGTGTTAATCCGCCAATAATGGTAAGAAGTGTTTCACCCTCATGCGCTATGACATTATCCAGTAACAGCTGTTCTGCGAATAATGCAATAAACGTTAATATTAATAGGCCAATACCCGCGATGACGATAGGTAGCAATTTGCCATGAGAACGATAGCCGGTAATTAATGCGATTAAGCTTGCAGGTAATATGAATAGTAAAATGAACTGGTGAAACCAGAATTCATGCACTTCATTATCATGATGGATTGTTGCAGTAAGCAGTGGCGTTATGCTGGCAATGAGTGGCAGGGCGATGCAGTGTATGGCGCATAAACCTGACAGCATAATTGCAAATTTGTCAAAGCGTTCTTGCATGTTATTTGGCACACCTTGCACACGTTCCATGAATCTCTATTGACGTCTGGTTTGGTATGAACCCCTGTTTCTGGCTGGTTTCTAGTAGCGTTTTATCAAGTTTTGGTTCATGCATTTCTTTAACTTCATCGCACTCATCACAGACGAAAAATTTACTATCCAGTTTATTGTGATCGATCTCGCAACCAATGAAAGCATTGCTGCTTTCAATTTTGTGGATCAGGTGATTTTCTAATAGAAAGTCTAGTGCGCGATAGACTGTAGGGGGTTTTTCAATATGGCCTTCAGTACTAAGGGAGGCAAGCAGGTCGTAAGCTTTAACCGGCTTATGGCTTTGCCAGATGAGCTCAAGGACTTTTCTTCGTATGGGCGTGAGGCGTATAGCCCGTTTAGCGCACACTCTTTCGGCACGCGCGAGGGCATCTTTGATGCAAACATTGTGTCGATGTCGCTCTCTCATATCTCTGTGGCATATTAACTGTTATAACATAACATGATATATGTATGATTACAGACAGTCAATAATCGCTCAACTTAAGAACGAGCGATATGCTATTGAAACAGCTCAGATGAACGACTGGTTGTGAACAGTCAAGCGGATATCAGGTCAATACGCTGACACAGCAAGGCTAATGGATATCAAATATAAACGCTAAAATGAAAAAACCATAAAGGAAAAATGCTCCCGCAATCACGGCTTTCACAAGGTCTGTAATGGCAGTCTTATATTCATTATCGGTCATGGTATGTGCCTCCGGGAATAGTGATAATTACATGAGCTTAAGTGAGATTAAGATACATGATAGCATTCAATAGATCAATTGAATAAAAGGATTGAGCCAATACCCGTATGACATTCAAAAAAGAGTTATTTGCCCAGTTTGCCCAGGTAGGAAAATCGCTTAGTAATGGTAACCGACTGGAAATACTGGAATTTTTAGCGCAGGGTGAGCGAACAGTAGACGAGCTGTCAAAAGCATCTGGTCTTTCTGTAGCCAATACGTCACAACATCTGCAAGGGCTTAGAAGATCCGGGCTGGTTAAAAACAGATCAGAGGGGCAGAAGTCTTATTATCGTTTAAGTGATTATTCTGTGGTGGCGTTACTGGCACTGATGAGAAAAGTGGCTGAAGATAACCTGGCTGAGATAAACGTTCTGGTCTCAAATTATCTGGAGTCGAAAGATCAACTGGAACCCATATCGAGAGATGAATTACTCAAGCGAGTAAAAGCGGGTGAAGTTACCCTCATTGATGTTAGACCTGAAACAGAATACGTATCAGGCCACTTGCCAAAGGCAATGAATATCCCTCTATCGAATATAAAAAAGCAACTCAGTACACTGCCACGTAATAAAGAAGTGATTGCCTATTGTCGTGGGCCGTATTGCGTATTAGCGTATGACGCTATTCAAATGCTACGCACACATGGATTTAATGCACGCAGGCTAGAAGACGGATTTCCCGAATGGAAACTACAGGGCCTGCCGGTAGAGCAGTAAACAAAAAATAATATTAGCAATAGTCGCGACACTAACAGGGAGGTGATAGTGCAAGGGAATAAATATTTGCAGACACTAAAAGAGCAGTTATTAAAGCATGCTATGTTTGATGATCCGTTTATACAAAAGATCGCTACGCTTTCCCGGTTTGAAATCGACAAGGCTCAATTATTTGCTGAGTTATATTATCCGCATATTCTTAGAACAAGATTATATCAGGCAAATGCATTAGGGATTACACCTGATGAAAATATACAATATGTGTTAGCAGATATTCTGCACGACGAGTATGGACAGGGCGAACAGAACAATTCACATATGCAGCTATACCGTAATTTTATGCATGCGATAGGGCTTGATATTAAAGACTCCGCTGAATATACCATTATCCCGGAACTGCAAATGTACATTAGTACCATGGAACAATTAACGCGAAATGGTGACTGGTTGACTGCAATAGCCGCGGTGGGTGTCGCCAGTGAATGGCCGATACCAAAATATTACGGTCTGCTGCTAAATGGTTTGAGAAAAATACAGGGAATAAAAGAGAAGGACCTGGAATTATTTACCGGGCATATTGAGCTGGATGTTGAGCATGCAAATATGATTGAGCAGTCTGTTGTGCCATATCTTGATAATGAGCAAAATCAAGAGCGTTTTAACCAGGGGATTACTCTTAACATGGAAGCGCGTCGTGTATTTCACGCGGGTTTGTATCGTGAAATCTTTGGATGATAAAGTCTATTTGTCGGATATCAGGCCTATCTGGTTACGGCCCTTGCGTTTGGCTTTGTACATGGCTTTATCAGCATAGGCAATAAACTGGGAGACACATTTTATTTCATTGTCCGGAAAGTTGGAGACACCAATACTTAAGGTGGTGTAAATTTTTTTATCACCAACAGAAAATTTCATTGCTTCAATATTGTTTCTGACTTTTTCGGCGAGTTGTAGGCCGCTCAGGGAATCTATGTTTGGGCATACTATTGCAAATTCATCGCCACCATAACGACAAACAATGTCTGCTGAGCGTACGGTTTGTATTAGCTTGTCAGCAATATGCTTGAGAATTTTATCACCAACCTGGTGTCCGTACGTATCATTGATGGTTTTAAAATTATCGACATCAATCATAAATAAACAAAGTGAGCTGAAATCTCTTTTGGCAGCAATATAGGCACTATTGAGAAAATGAGCAAAAGCTTTTCGGTTGTATGCATTGGTAAGAATATCTTTGGAAAGCTGCTCTTCGATGTAGTCTTTGTATTCTGCATCCAGTTGATTGTTTAATGAGAATTTGAGCACGGTTGATACACCAATGGATACCTGATCACCATTCCTGATGACGATTTTGCCTGTAAGCTTGGTGCCATTAACGTAAGTACCGTTGGCACTATTTAAGTCTTCTACTTCTACAGATGAGCCATCAAAACGCATTCTTATATGAGTTCTTGATATTCCTGTATCTACAACCTGTATGTCAGCTTCGGGTGAGCGACCCAGTGTTATGTCTGTATCTGGTTCCAGCTGAAACGATAAACCGGTTCTGGGGCCAGAGATTGCTGTGATGGACACACTAATATTTGAACGGCATTGTTTTTTTAACAATCCATCTGAAGGGCGTGTAACAATTGTGTCGTCAGACAATAATTTTAATATTTGACTGGTGTCTTCCACAGATATGGCTTTAATTTATATTGGACTCTGACTATCCTTAAATTGACTATTTCATTCCACAAAATCAAGCACATACCCAATAAATTATTGCTGACGGAATGTAAAATATGCCAATAATGTTAGCTGGCGCACACTGGCAGATGGGTAAAAGGCTGATATCTGGTTAAAGCCAGTGTTCACATTTTTTAACTAAATCAGTCTGGTTTCTGGCATTAAGGCGATTTCTGGCATTTCTAAACTGATTTTCAATCGTGCGAGTGGACTTGCTCAACTGGTCGGCAATCTGTTTGTAGGTCAGACCTTTTGCAGCAAGCCGGATCGCTATAAGTTCAGATTCAGAAGGCTTGGAAAACATATTATGTAACTTGGGATTGAACCAGTAGTTACTAATGCCAGCCAGCGGGCCAAGAAAATCAGAGCAAAATGTATGCATGAACCTGATTTCCTGATCGCTCCAGACATGTGAGTCGACGGTATAGTCGATACAGGCAATACCAATAGGTTCCCCTTCCCAGTCGAGTTTTTGTAACAGCATTGATCTGCAGGCAGCATCCAGAAAAACATCCTTGAGTTCTTTCAGCGTGTCATCTGCTGCTACATCGTTAATAACAACGGGAGAAGATGACTGCCAAATAGCCTGCATGGCAGCATGTCGATTGGGTAACAGTAAACCTGTAATGGAAGGTGGAGATGTTGCTGAATTCCGAAATTCAGTAATAGGTGTGTAGTGTTTATGTGAGGGAGTCGCAAAGCCTGCGTCTGCGCGGCAGACATTGAGTTCGTTCACCAAATATTCCAGTCCAACCTGTACTAGTTGCTTGGGATCTTCTATGACGATAATCATGTGTGCAGCACAATTGAGCATGCGATTACCGCATTCTTTATTTGAATCGAGGTATTCTTTTCTTAAAGACTGAATTGATGGCAGTTGATCTTTCAAGAAGGCTATCGTGTTGTAGTCTGAATTTCTGTTCTAGGGGTTATTTGCCATATACGAGATATGAGCACTAACATATTATCGCTATCTGGTTTATACATGAAAGGAATAATAATGGGAATGAAACATTTTGATAAAGCGCAATCGAAGGATATTAATTCACTCGGTATTGAAGGCATAAATGCATATTTACAGGATACAGTGTCATCCAGTAACGATGCCGCGCCAATATCTGGAGGGTTCTTCAGAATGGAGGCAGGCAATCCACTTGAGTACACTTACTCTTATGATGAATGCAAGATCATGCTGGAAGGTGAAATGACAATTACCGAGAGCAATGGAGAAACGGTAAATCTAAAGCCAGGTGATGTTGTTTATTTTGATAGTGGAACCACTGTTACATTTACTTCGCAATCTTCAGGAACCGCATTTTATGTCGGACAGCGAAAATTTGGTGTGTTGTAGAATCCAGATATTACTTGATCTGAATTGTGTTGTACTGAACATGCTTTAGTAGATTTACTATAGATTTGTGATTAATTAAATTATTACTGTACTCATCTGGTTATTCTGCGGCGAATTCGTTTAAGCGTTTTTCAAAAGTGGATTTCCAGCTACTTGATAATTGCCTGCATTCCAGAATGGATGCAATATCTTTTTTAATCTGTCCAGGCTGATACATAAGCTGATTTGCACGTGCGATGCTCCATGCTGGGTTATCTCTTTGAGTTAATACAATTGGGTCGGTCGCCTGTACGTGGCCTTCCTGTAGAACACGAAAATACCAGCCAGTTCTGCTTGTCTGTTGCACCCAAAAAGGAAGTTTGGCCTGATTGAATTTACGGGCTAACTTCCAGCACGGTTGGCGCGGTTGAGACACTTCAACAATGCAAGAACCAATTTTATAAATATCACCAATACAGACATCTTTTTCCAGTAACCCTGATACGGTGAAATTTTCACCGAATGAACCATTGCAGGGCACAGGTAAATTAATTCGTTTGCGTAACAGGAAGCGGGCACGCTGATTCCAGTAAGTATAATGTTCAATGGGATAGACGTTAACGGCTTTATCCAGTCCGCCATGTACAGTCAAATCAGCCTGTTGGTCGCCAGCAAGATTATACTTACTGAGAAAAACCGGACCCTGGACAGGAGATTTATAGATAGATGTTGTCCAGTCGGCTGCGATGGTTTTAGGTTTTCCTACTTGAATGCTTTCAATATGCATGATGCAATCATAACTGTTTAAATTCACATAATAGTGAAATTAATTGGGATACAACAGATTAGGGAATTGATGTATGAGCTGGTGGGGTAAAATTGCAGGTGGTGGTATTGGTCTGGTACTGGGCGGTCCACTGGGAGGCATGCTTGGTGCTGTGCTCGGACATCAGGTGGATAAAGCGAAAAAAAATAAAGTGGGTATCGAGGGGAGCTCGCAAGAAACAGCACAGGCCGCATTCTTCACAGCAACATTTTCTGTCATGGGGCATATTGCTAAAGCTGATGGTCAAGTAACCCGGCAGGAAATTCAGGCGGCCGAACAGGTTTTTGAACATATGAATTTTCAGCAGGCTCAACGCGAGGCTGCAATTGAGCTGTTCAATAAAGGCAAACAAAGCGATTTTGATCTTGATGAGGTGTTAATTCAGTTCAAAAAAGAATGTGGACGAAAGATTACGTTGATTCAGATGTTTATGCAGATTCAATTGCAGGCCGCCTACGCTGATGGAAGCAAGCACCCGGCAGAAGACAAAATATTAAAAGATATTTGCAAGGTGCTGGGGTATCCCGTGTCTATGTTGAGTCAGCTGGAAGCCATGCTCTACACTCAGCAGAAAAGCTATTCAAACAATCCAAATCAACCGCCCAATCGCTCACAGATTTCTAATGCATATTCAGCGCTAGGGTTAAAGGAGGATGCGAGTAATGAAGAAGTTAAAAAAGCCTATCGGCGCCTAATGAGTCAGCATCACCCTGATAAATTGATATCCAAGGGATTGCCTGAAGAAATGATACAAGTTGCAACAGATAAATCGAAGCAAATTCAAAAAGCGTATGAAATTATTAAAAGTGCCAGAAATAATTAAATGCTGATTCTGCTGAATTAATGTAGCGCTACCTGGAGTTCTTGCTGGCTGAATTCTGGAATTGGATTATTTTGTATTAACTCAAGTACTAACTGCAATGCAAAATCCATTTGTTCCAGATCGACACGATCTGCCTCCTGGCATTGCGCAAGAGAGGCTTCATAGGATACTTGAGAAACAACAGACAAAGCATAGTCCCGTTCACGTTTACTGGAGCAGGTCTCGAAGTTGTGTATAGCACTGAATACGCGATTGGTTAACTCTCGATACTCTTCAATATTCATGTGGACCTCCCTGTTTTCTCATACATGAGGACCAGACTAATAGTTAGTAAAATAAGTTTCAATTACATGTAGCCTGGCTTTACTACCGTCTAGAACATAAATCTATCTGAGTGTTAACTGGCGCACACTTACAGACACAAAATCACCTGGCTTATCGGGAATTGAATAAGTCAGGTGACTGGAAAGATTACGACTAGTTGTGTTCGAGAGTGCTGAATGGATTTAAGAAATGACTATCTTTGGCGGCCAGCTTCACGCCTGGGAATTTGTGACTCATGATGTATTGAATACGCGGCTCATTTTTCCTCGTTGTGTAAATGAGGATCAGGTATTTTCCGTCAGCTATATCCTGGTCAAATTCGGCTAATTTTCTGTTTTTACTGGCAATCCCAGCGAGTCCACCTTCCCAGAGTCCAAATAGCGTCATTAAACCAATCAGGAAGGCATAAACAACGTAAGGCAAATTACCACCAAACGGTTGCAGGTAAGCGAACACAGCAGCAATAAAGGCACCAATGATAAAGCCCAATATAGCGCCAATAACGCCATCGCGAAGCAGATCCAGTGTTTCCAGATAATTACTTGAATGCAGGTGTTTTTTTTGAAGACCTGATTCGTCTTTAGAGACAATGTGAATGAACCAGTCCTGAACACCGGCCTGATGTAGTTCATCAGCAATATTTTCAGTGCTGCCGAGTGTAGACGCCAAATAGTATATTGTTTTCATTGTTGTCCTCCTAATCAGCTACATAGTTATTGACTATGCTTGTTTGAATTTTAATTCATTCCAGTGAATAGATATTTTGTACTCTTTTGCGATGGGTATATCAAGACGCATTAAGACTCTGCAAATGCAATGCATAAATCATGCAGTTGTCACTAATTTATTGATCCTGGTTGCGATATGCAAACGGGTAGCCAGTGAAATAATTAATATTAATAAGTACTGTTTATGTGTATTAATAATTATTTAAATGAAGACATGGTTTATTCGGTATTTGAGCCTGTCAGGCTGGTTGGCTCTGGTGTTCTCCATAACATAACTGTGAGAAATACACCGAGAAGGAAGATCGCAATACGTAACCAGAATATTTTCAATAGAAAGATAGAAATGGCAAGTGTGCTCCAGATAAAAATGATGGCTTTAACCTTTACATGTCTGGGGATACATCTGTCACCTTGATAGCTTTTAATTAAGGGACCAAAAAAAGAGTGTTCAAGTAGCCATTGATGAAATTCTGGTGATGATCTGGCAAAACACCCGGCTGCCAATAGAATAAAAGGGGTAGTTGGAAGTAATGGCAATACGATGCCAATAACACCAAGAATGATGAAAAACCACCCAGAGCAAATCAGGAAATATTTTTTAGCTTTATTTTGCATTAGTGGTGTTTCTGGAGTGCCATCCCGTCCTGGTGGGTCCTGGTAGTTAAATCCCATCATAGCTTTTTTTAACTGCAGCTTATTTGTCAGGTCCCAAATCAGTCCGATTGCGGCAAAAAGAAGATTTTATCCATTTATTTCAGAGGGTTAATTGGCAAAGTGTTAACTTCGTCAAATAATTTACTATTACTGTTCAATACGTCGTTAAATTGACGCTTTTAAGCCGAATCTGGCTGCTACGTACCCATTGTTATCTCTAAGCTTACTGCGTGGAACTATATCCTATACCGGGGTATTTCCATAACTTATTGAATAACAAGAATATTATACGGAAAGACGGTTTTCTGTCACATAAAGACTGAGAATCGTGCAACCAGGGAGCAGGCGTCGTTTGGACACTAGTCTAAAAATTAGATCAGAGATGGAATCAAGTGTGTCTAGAGCTTTTAGACAATGGATCACTCTGGGCGCCCTGTTTTTTATGTCTTTAAACAGTCAGGCCGAAGTGGCGGCTCAGCTTGACTGGGATACATTGACCTGGCCGGCAGGATCAACAAGCCAGACATACACAATTGGATCAGGTGATGTATCGATTACATTCAACGGTACGAGTGATACCCCACCTGGAGATACCGGAGCATTAAGCACTAATGACAATGGTATAGATTCACCTTCAATCGATAACACTAAAACCGGTGGACTGTCACCCGTTGAAGATTCACTTGATATCTATGTGAATTACTCAACAACTCCTTCAGGGTTACAGGAAATTCCCATATTGATTGACTTTTCACATCCGGGAGGTGTGAGCAATGTCAGTTTTAGTATTTTTGATGTAGATCGAGACCTTAGTGCAAACGGGTTTGTCGACTATGTTGAGGTAACCGCAACTACTGATGGTATTAATTATTTTAATCCAACAAGCATAACAGATAGTTCAGCAAACAGTTCTGATGGCACGAAAACAGTTACTGGAACGAATGCATCTAATGATAGTGCAAATGGAACAGCAACTTTTGCATTTAGTCACAGTGGTATCACGCAGATAAAAGTCGTTTACGGCAATATCACAACAGCCTATCAGGCTGCTTCTATTCACGATATAAATTTCAGTTATCTGGCGCCGGATTTAGCAATAACAAAAACACATTCGGGAGTGTTCAATCAGGACGATATTGAATCATATGTAATCAGCGTCAGTAATAGTGCAACGGCGATTGATGAACCCGGTGCAATTACTGTGACAGATACTTTGCCTGCAGGATTGAGCTATGACTTGGCATCCGGTGCAGGCTGGTCATGCGGCGCGTCGGGACAAAATGTGACATGCACGCATGCCGGCCCATTGGCTGCAGGTGATTCTTTACCGGATATTACACTTGATGTTTTGGTATCCGCTGCTGCCGTGCCATCAGTAATTAATACGGCCAGTGTGGCGGGTACATTGCCGGATGCAAATGAGTCAGATAATTCAGACACCGACACTGCAACGGTAACAGGTACATCAGGAATAATAGCTGGTAATAAGCCTTTGTATCTATATTCAGATCCAGGTCTGGATTTGTCGAGAACACCACCGTCTACGTCACAGTCAAGCGTAAGAATCAGGAAAAATGTAGAAGTCTCAAGGTCATGGGTAATCACTCCTCAAACACAGGCGCCATTAGTGATAGACGGGGATGTAGCAGAGATACCTGTTGAATTAATACTGGAAAGATGTAACGGCACATGTTCCAGCAGGACGCGCAGTGTTGAAGTGACTTTATCAACATCACTAGGCGTTATCGGAACAGTCACGCGAAACTTAAGCTTAAACGGTAACCCAACAGCTTATACATTTTTGGTGCCGATAAGTGCAGATATAGCCTTGCCAGCATCATCGACAATAACGCTGACGGTAAGCAATGTAAGTTCTGGTGGAGGAGGCAGACAGATATTTGTGTTGCCTGAGAATGGCGGAGACAACTCGCGTGTCGAACTAACATCTGAAACAGTCATAAATATAGAATCCGTAAAGTTTTATGATGCGGCATACCCTGCGGGAAATGAAGTTACGTCATACATGCCTGGTGATACGGCATATATACGAGCAGAAGTGAGTGATCCGTTTGGCAGCTTTGATATTAGCAGTGCATTAATAAGCATTATTGATGCGCAAGGTAATAATGTCGTTACTAATGATGGTATGACAGAAATACCTGGGGCTAGCGGTGCATTAAAGTCATTTGAATATTCTTATTTAATTCCAGCTGCATCTTCAGGAGTCTGGGACGCAGTCATTATTGCAAATGAAGGCAGCGAAGGAATAGTTAGCGATAGTGAAATTGCATCGATCAACGTGGGTGGAACACCCGATTTAGTTTTCCTGAAAACGTCACAAGTGATAAGTGACGGTACAGGTGCGACAGCACCAATAGCCAAAGCGATTCCAGGCGCTACAGTATTATACAGGCTGTCAATTACAAATCAGGGCGATGGTGCAACAGATGCGGGTCTGATGTTGGTCGACCCTATTCCTGCAAGTACTAGCTTGTGTGTTTCAGATCCCTGTGCGCAGGGAGCAGACCCGATTCAATTTATTGATGCACCAGCAGGGACCAGTACAAGTGGATTGGTATTTGATTATGCAAGTGATGTTGAATTCTCTAAAAGCAGTGGGCCTGCATATATTTATGGAGCAACGTTAACACCAGATGCAGATGGTTACGATCAGGGTGTAACTAGTATCAGGGTAAGCCCAGACGGACAATTCAATCCTGCAAGTGGATCGACGCCGGCAGGGTTTGAAATCTTATTCAGAGTGCAGGTGAAATGATGAAGCTGAGTGCTAGCATTATTTCACTGTTAATAACGTTGATCTTTTCGGCGACAGCCAATGCTGTAGGTGTTGCAGCAGGCACATCTATAGCAAATACCGCCACAGTTGATTTCACAATAGGTGGCACGGCGGGAGTAGCGACAGACACTGATATTTTTCAGGTACAGGAAATTATAAACGTAGATGTCGCATGGCAAGATGCTGCAAATGTAATGGTATCGCCGGGTGCTTCGCAACAGGTTTTAACATTTATTGTCACCAATACGGGAAATGGTGTTGAAGCATTTTCGCTACAGATAGATAACACCGTCATAGTGACAGATGATTTTGATCCTGTTAACGGGCTTATCTATTTGGATGGGAATGGTAACGGTGTGTTTGATGGAGCGCCAATAGATCCCGTATACACGGCGGGTTCAAATGACCCTGTGCTTAATGCCAATGGTATAGACACACAAATAATATTTCTGGTTAGTGATATCCCTGCTGGTGGAACAGCAGGTCAGACAGGTGAAAGCGAGTTAACCGTGGATGCGCTAACACCAGGGGCATCGGGTGCCGCAGCAGGTACAAATCTTGATGGTGCCGGTGATGGTGGTATCGATGCAGTTGTAGGTGTCAGTCAGGCAAATGATAGAACGACCGGCATATACGAAATAGATGTATCTCCAGTTGATGTTGGTATCGTCAAATCATCCCAGGTAATCAGCAATGGTAATGGCTGTTCAGCTGCACCGTGCTCACCAGTGCCAGGTGCCACGATACGTTATTCGCTGCAAGTAAACATTTCAGGTGTAGGCACAGTAAACAGTCTCGTCATCACCGACCCGATTCCAAACAACACGACTTATCTTACAGAGAGTATCAGTCTGAATAATGCTTCTCTGACGGATAGTAGTGCTGATGCGGATGCAGGAAACTTTTCTGCAAATACGGTAACTGTCGACTTGGGAGATATCTCGAGTGCAGCTACTCATCTTATAACTTTCGATGTAACCATAAACTAAAAAGGAGAACAAAGTGAATAAATACTTCCTGACATTCACAAAAACACTCTGTGTGTTCTTAATGGCATCAGTCTATTCAATGGTCAATGCCAATTCCTCCGACGCAATTGAAGTAAGTTCTATCGTTGAGCTGGAGATTGTTTCACTGGATAAGCAAGGTAATGAAATTATCAAGCGTATTCCTGCTGAAAAAGTAACTCCTGGTAGCGAAGTAATTTATACAACGCGTTTCAAACATAACGGTACTGAGCCAGCAGCGGATATTGTCATTTCGAATCCAATTCCTGAGCACACTACATATAAAGTAGGTAGTGCAAAAGGTGATGATGCAGAAATGTTTTATTCCATAGATGGCGGTAAATCGTTTCATCAGCCAGATCAACTTGTTGTAGTGGGTAAAGACGGTAGTACGCGTGTAGCCGAAGCAAAGGATTACACGGATATCCGCTGGATTTACAAAAGAGAGTTGCAACAAGGTGACGTGGGGACGGTCGAGTTTCGAGTTGTTCTTAAATAATCGTATCCAAGAGTAAAGTACAAGGAGTACATAGTATGGATAATATAAGCAATAGATATTTTGCAAGAATTGTGATGAGTTTAATGCTCATTGCAGGTTTTGTTTCACAGGTGCATGCAGTTGGTACACCAGCTGGAACACAAGTGGATAACCAGGCGACCCTGAATTACTCGGTTGGTGGAACAGCGCAAATCCCGGTGACTTCGGATGACCCAAATCAGGGTGGAGCAAATGATGCTACAAGTTTCATCGTCGATACCAAGGTTGATGTGACAGTGACCTGGCAGGACGGTGCAAACGTACAGGTAGCACCTGGACAGGATGGAGCAACTCCATTGCCAAATCCACCATCAGTGCTGGAATTTCTGGTAACTAATGAAGGTAATGCTGATTTCCAGGATTTCGCATTAAGTTCTGCAAATGTTGGTGGAGATGATTTTGACCCAAGTGCAGTGCAGATTTATGTTGATGATGGTGACGGTGTTTATAACTCAGCGCTAGATACAGCAACATTTATTGATGAATTGAGTTCTGATTCAACGGGTGGTGCGAATGAAATAACAGTATTTGTTGTTGGTTCAATTCCATCATCACAGACAAATGGTCAGACATCAAATATCGCGTTAATTGCGACTGCGCATGAAGCCTCGGGTTCAACAGGTTCACTGGGTGCGTTAACAGTAGCGGATACACTCGATAATGATATTGCATTTGGTGCAGGTGCAAATCAAATAGTGTTTGCAGACGCAGCAGGTACGGCAGCGACAGATCTGGTCACTGACGGTGAGCACTCTGCAACGGGTACTTATGTCATTGCGGCAACATCAGTGGCTGTACGCAAGTCATCTACTGTGACGGATGATGGTCTTGGCAATACTTCTGCAACTGCAAAAGCAATCCCGGGTGCAACTGTCACTTACTCAATTGAGATTGAGAATTCGGGTGCAACTGGTGCAACTGCGATAACGTTAACTGATCCAATCGATGTGAGTAATTTGTCATACAACAACCCTAGCGTGTCATTTGATGCGGGTTGTGGTGGTGCGACCAGTGAAAGTTTTAGTAGTCCAAATCTTACGGTCAATGTGGGATCGATAGCAGCTGGTACTACATGCACGGTTACGTTTGACGTGACTATTCTTTAGTTACTCAATGTAATTTGTCAGGAAGCGCACGCGAACAGATAATGTTCGCGTGCAATACTGATGCGAAGGATTGCAAATACAAGTATGGCTTGCATACATAACGAGTGTATGCAGATAGATCAGGCGCCAAAGTCTGATGATCGTCTGTGGATGCAGCTTGTCCTTGTATTGAATTTACTGATACTAATTATACTAAATACAGTGTTTTCAGTGGCGTATGCGGTACCACCAGGGACTGTCATTACTAATACGGCTGTTGCCAATTTCGAAATAGCATCAGTGCCACAATCACGCTTTTCTAATTCTGTTGATGTCACGACAACTGTCAATCTCAGTCCTGCAACAATCTCTTTTTTACAGTATTCACCAACAGGAGCAGGATCAACGCCTACCAACTCATCTCCAACGGGATGCAGCAGCAGTGGCGAAAGTGGGCCTTTTGTACCTTTAGCTAACCCAACTTTCCCGGGTACGGGCGTGTTGAATGTTGCTAGTCCTGTTGATCTGGCCCCTGCGAATAGTTATCACCAGGGAGAACCTGTTTTCATTAGAGTCAATGATGCGAATAGAAATTTAAACAGTGCCATCCGGGACACGCTGGTAGTCACAATCAGATCGACGAATATCGGGGATCTTGAAGTTTTGGAATTATATGAAACTGATGTTAATACGGGCGAGTTTGTAGGCTTTATACAAACAGTAACAACACCAGTAACCCCTAATGACTGTGTGCTGGCAGTTGTTACGAATGGGTTGATCGAGGTCAGTTATACAGATATTTATGACAATACCGACACAGTGAGTACAAATGTCTTGGTTGATCCGTTTGGTATCGTATTTAATAGTTCAACAGGTGCTCCTGTGAATGGAATATCTGTGACACTGATCAACACAGTTACAAATTTACCTGCCGCGGTGTTTGGAGACGACCTGGTAAGTGCCTATCCGTCTACTGTAATAACGGGATCTAGCGTGACGGATGCCGGGGGTACTGTATATAACTTTGGGTCTGGCGAGTATCGCTTTCCATCTGTTGCACCCGGTACTTATCGCCTGCAAATTGATAATGATACATTTGTTGCTCCATCAACAATATCGATAGCGCAGTTACAGGCATTACCAAATGCACCATTTGCGCTGGACGCAAATGCCTCATATGGACAGAATTTTACATTGGTAGTGGGTCCGCCACTGAATGTGGATATACCTGTTGATCCTGTTGAAGACGTGTTGTTTGTTACTAAAAATGCTTCTAAAGATGAAGTTGCGATCGGTGATTTCATGCAATATGAAATTATTGTCGCGAATAATCGACTATCGAATGTTGCTGCAAATGCAGTATTGACTGACACATTGCCGACTGGGTTTCGATTTCAGCAAGACTCGTTACAGATAGGGGGAAGCTACGTTGCTGACCCTGTCATATCTTCAGATGGTCGCACGATGTCAGTTTCGCTAGGTGATATTGCTGCATCAAACACGGTGACGGCAAGGTATGTCGTTGAAATTACTTCAGGCGCAGCATTTGGCACTGCGATAAACTCGGCACAGGTTAGTGATGCAGCAAACGTCTCATCAAATGTTGCGCAAGCGGCTGTACAGGTGATTGATGATTTACTAGGCACACGAAGTTTCCTGATAGGAACAGTTGCACAGAATGCATGTCAGGAACCTGGAAAGAATTATAGTGAAATAAATTACACTCTGAAGAGCAAGTATCAGGGCAATGAATTCATACATACTCTCGAAATCAGTCCGTCAGGTGATTTTAATGAAATGCTGGACGTTGAAGTGCAGCTTCCCAGACTGCTGACCTACAAACCTTCATCGAGCAGGCTGAATGGAAATATTTATAATGATCCATTATCGCAAGCAGAAACATTATTGTTTACAGTCAAGCCTGGTCGCGCTAAACAGGTGCTGAGTTTCAGTACAATTGGTGATGCTGAATATACAGGCAGGTTTGAAATAAAGGCAAGGCTGCTGTCAGATAAAAAGCGCAGAGCAAATGCCAGCAGCGGATGGGCTTTGAATATCTATAAGGCCGATGGCGATATATCCATATTAGAACCTGTAAGTAGCGAAACAACATTGAAGTTATCACCGTCCAGTGTTGCAAAAGGTGTTTCAAATATTCGTTTGTTCCTCGAAGATGGGAGATATGTGCTCACAGATGATCGAGGCATGTATCACTTTGAAGCGATAGAGCCTGGTACCCACGTAGTTCAGTTAGATCCTGAAAGTATTCCCGAGCATCTGGAAATACACGAATGTATTGGCAATACCAGAATTGCAGAAGCTAAATATTCACAGTTCGTTGATATACAGCCGGGTCTGCTATGGCGTGCAAATTTTTATTTGCGTGAAAAGCAGCCTGAAACGAAAACGATTCACATGCGGTTAACGAGTGATATGAGTGGTGATGATATCGCATATAAATTAGCGCTAGAAGGCAAGTTTGATGGTTTGAATAATGTACGCGCTACAATTGTATTGCCAGACGGAATTGAATATATACCGGGAAGTTCATCATTAAACGGAGTGGCGGGAACTGAGCCAGGAAATACGTTTGGTTCGCTAACATATCGACTGGCTGAGCTGCTTTCAAAAGATAACAATAACGTCATTCGTTTCAAAGCGGCTGGAACACCTCTTGCACAAGGTGAAATAAGTGCTCAGGCATTGATTACATACGATGTTGGCGAACTGAAAAATCAGCGACTAAACGCAGTGACTAATACACTGTTACATCAAAAGGAGCGTTCCAGGCAGAATAAGTATGTGTTGAGGTCAAATTTTAACTCGCTCTCTGCGCAGTTGAATATGAAAGGGCTCAATGATCTTGAAGAGCTGATATCAAACGTGAGCAAACATAAGGTAAATAAAATACAGATAACAGGACATACAGATAATCAGCCTATCCGGACTGGATATCAAAATGTGTACTCAGATAATCAGGCTTTATCAGAATCAAGAGCGTCGGCAGTCGCTGATTATTTGCGAAGCGCGCTGAAATTAACAGATGAACAGGTTCATGTAAGAGGTGTGGGTGATTCAATTCCGATTGCGGATAACTCAAGCAGTAATGGCCGAGCAATGAATCGTCGCGTGGAAGTAACAATTAACAGTCTGGAAGTGACGAGAGAAAAGCAATTTGAAGTATTAGGCAAGAAGAGTGGAGAAAGCTCAACGGTTGTCACTACTGTGCCCACGCCAGTGTCAGATTTGGAAAACAAATTGCCTGAAATTAATATTAATAGAGCGCCTGATTACAATAAAGCCTGGCTGGACAGGGCTGACAATACACTGGAGTGGTTATTACCGTTGGAAAACGCCAATCCTGAAATACCTTCTGTTGATATAGCAGTAAAGCATGCGAGAGGACATAAGATTGTATTGAAATTAAATGGAGAAAAAGTCAGTGCTCTGAATATAGATAGTAAATTATTTAGCACAGATAATCAGCGCGTGATTTCAAGCTGGCGGGGTGTTGATATTATAGAAGGTGATAACATGCTTGAAGCCATCACTTACGACACTAATGATATCGAGCAGGATAGAATTCAAAGAAACCTGCATTTATCAGGGCAACCTGTGAGAGCTGAACTGCTGCCAGAATATTCCCGACTACAGGCTAATGGTCGTAGCCCAATTATAATAGCGATTAAATTTTATGATCGTTGGGATTATCCAGCGCGACCAGGTATTGTAGGTTCATATCAGCTTTCACCAGAATATACTGATGCAGCTCTAAAAGAACAGCTCGACAAGCAACCATTAAATAGTCTTCTCCAAGGGCGCACCAGATATAAAATCGCCGCGGGTGGAATAGCATATATTGAGCTGGAGCCGAGTTCGCGCAGCGGTAAAGCGGTATTGGATTTTGAGTTTATAGATAACCGCAAACAGACAATCTCCGCATGGTTAACTGCATCGCAGAGAGAATGGATACTGGTCGGTTTAGCGGAAGGTACAGCTGGTTATAATAAGGTCTCCGGAAATGCGCAGGCGCTTGATGATCATCAACACGAAGATGATTTATATGAAGATGGCAGACTGGCTTTTTATGGAAAAGGTAAAGTTAAAGGTGAATGGTTGTTAACACTTGCTTATGACTCGGAACGCAAAGAAAGAAATTCATCTGAGCGACTGTTCCAGACTATTGATCCAGATGAATACTATAGTTTATACGGTGATGCGACGGAGCAGCAATTTGACGCAGCAAGTTCACGTAAACTGTATTTGAAGATAGAGAAACAACAGTTTTATGCATTGTTTGGCGATTTCAACACTGATTTAACCGTGACTGAATTAGCTCGTTACAGTCGTAGTATGACGGGTGTTAAGAGTGAGTTTGAAGGTGAACATTACGGCTATAACGCATTTGCAGCTGATACTGATCAGGTATTTGCGCGAGATGAAATTCAGGGTAATGGCACATCAGGGCTGTACCGTTTATCGAACACGGGAATTATTGTTAATAGTGAAAAGGTGCGACTGGAAACACGTGATAGATTTCAGCCTCAGAGAGTAATATCGGAACAGGGACTGAGCCAGTTCCTGGATTATAGTATTGATACTGTTAACGGGACACTATTCTTTAAGCAACCTGTTCAAAGCAGAGATGATGACTTTAACCCTGTTTATATTGTTGTCGAATATGAAGTGTCTGGCGCTAACGATCGTCAGGTTACCGCAGGTGGACGTGCCAACATTTTCAGCAAAGACAAGAGGATGGAATTAGGACTAAGCGGTGTGAAGCAGGGCGATACGAATACGGAAGGGAATCTGATTGGTGTGGATGCTAGATACCAAATCTCCAGCCACACCGAGTTTCAAGTGGAAGCTGCTGTGAGCAAAACAACTGTAGATAATAATACACGTAATGGAACCGCATACCTTGCAGAGTTACAACATGCATCGGAACGTGCAGATGCGAACGTCTATTTTCGACGCCAGGCGACCTCGTTTGGACTGGAACAGCAGAGTGCGAACAATGATGGTAGCAAACGATATGGGGTAGATGCTCGCTATAAAGTGAATGATAGTGTGAACATCAATAGTGAAATTTACCGTGATGAAGTGCTTGCCAATGATAATAAACGCACAGTCGCTGCATTAGAGCTTGAGAAATCACTAAAGCAATATGAAGTGGCAGCGGGTGTTGCATATGCGAATGACAAAATTGAGGACCAGGATAATAATGATTCAGTACTGGCAACAGGGCGTGCAGCCAGATATCTGATAGAAAATAAATTAAAAGTGCGTGCAGATGCGGAAATAGAGGTTACCAATGATAATTCTGTCGATCACCCAAGTAGATTAATTGGTGGGGCTGATTACCGCCTGAATCAGGCAACTGAATTGTTTGCAGAGCATGAATATACACAGGGAGAAGATCAGGATACAAATACCACCAGAGTGGGCACGCGTGTAACGCCATGGAATCAAGCCACCATTAACTCTTCAGTAGAACAGCAGTTTAATGAAGATGGCGAGCGTCTCTTTGGCAATCTGGGTCTTGTTCAGGGCTGGCAATATAATGATAATTTCCAGCTGGACTTTAGTATTGACCGGTCTCATACATTTCGAGATCCGGGTGGGCAAGCATTTAACAGTAATGCTGCACTCTCTTCCGGAACAGTGACTGATGATTTTACGGCAGCATCGGTGGGTGCAAACTACGTAGAAGATACATGGTCATCATCTTCGCGTGCAGAATATCGTACGAGTGATGCTGATATTCAGCGCAGTCTGTTTATTGGATATTTTAGAGAGCAGAACACAGGATTTGGTATGTCTCTGGATATGCAGGTATTTGATACTGATCGACGCAGCGGTTCAGATGAAACCCTGGCCGAGATTAACTATTCAGTTGCATACAGGCCAGATAGCAGTGCATGGACGATATTGAATCGATTTGATCTTGAATACGATAGTGCGAATAGCGATGATTCCAGTATTCGTACCAGAAAAGCGGTTAATAATCTTAATTTAAACTACACAGTTGATGGTAAACACCAGTTTGGTGCTCACTGGGGAATTAAATATACGCTGGATAATATCGATAACGAAGAATACGATGGTGTCACACAATTGCTGGGATTCCAGTACCTGTATGATTTGCATAAGCGAGTAGACTTGTCGTTACATGGGGATGTGCTGTATTCAAGTAATACCGATAATTATAGATACTCGCTCGGTCCTGCTATCGGTCTCAATGTCTTTAAGAATATGTGGCTAAGCGTAGGCTATAATATAGATGGATTTGAAGATGAAGACTTTTCTGCTGCTGAGTACACAGCGAATGGTCCTTATGTGAAAATGCGTTTCAAGTTTGATAAAAGTACAGTTAAGGGTCTGTTAAACAGGTAACTATTACGGTTAGGATTCTTGCTGTTGTTTTTAGGAGAAACATAGTGGGATTTTTTACATCGATTATTTTAGGTCTGCTGGTGGGTGCACTTGCCAAGTGGATTATGCCGGGCAAAGATCCTGGTGGTCTGTTTGTCACTATGGTGCTAGGTATTGCGGGTGCCATGATTGGTGGATTTATTGGTAATCAATTAGGTGTAGGGAGTGTCACAGGATTTAATCTGCCAAGTATTGGCCTGGCGACACTGGGTGCGATTATTCTGTTAATCATTTATCGTGTATTGACGAAATAGGCAAGTGTATAAACCTGGTACATTACTGTTCATACTTATCATTGTATTCACGCAGTCATCTGTCGCCGATGGTTTAAGTAATCAAAGTAAAAAATTTACGCCACCATCAAAGATCAGCAAGTCTGACTGGTCTGATCTTAACGAAATTAAGCGTACCTGGGATTCTGCTTTAGTGCGTATCCCGAAATCTAACGGATATTATTCAAGCCATATTATGAGTCATTTGACTCAGCAACCAGACGCTAACTTGAAGACATTCCCAACCGTTATCTATTTGCATGGCTGCGCAGGCGTCTGGGAAGGAACATATACGAGGATAAACTTTTTGGCCAGATCCGGGTTTGCAGTGATTGCACCGGTTAGCTTTGCAAGAGCCAAATATCCTCAATCATGTGATCCTGCAAGTGCAAAAGGCGGCATGTATCGAGGCACACTAAGTATGAGACAAAATGATGCCGGCTATGCAATTGCCAAAGCCAGGCAACTTGACTGGGTGGATAACAATAATGTCTTTTTAATGGGGCATAGCCAGGGTGGTATCACCACCGCTACATTTAAACCAGCAGATGAGACAATGTCAGTGAATGCCCGAATTATTGAAGGATGGACATGTCATGCTGGCTGGAGTGAATATCGGGGAATCAATGCACCTGACAATGAACCGGTACTAGCCATAGTGGCGAGCAATGATCCATGGTTCCAGAATCACTGGACGAGAGGCAGTTGTAGCACATTTATCAAGAAAGAGAATGGGAGTCGTTCTATCGTGTTGTCTGAGGGTGAATTAAATGCGAGCCACGAGTTGCTCGAAGATCAGAATCTGCAAAAAATAGTCATAGATTTCATGCATACTCATATGCGCTAATTTTTGTGATGCAGTTATCATTTTAAACCGTCAGCACTAAAGTATTAGTGAAGCTGGCAGCTATCTGTTTAAAGTTGCCAGTCTCTAAGGATAGTTATGTCAGATTCCATTTTGCAAGCAGGGCTTCAGGGTGTTCGTAGTGGTATTGATCAATTTGGGCGTGCCGCAGGGCAGGTAGCTGCTGCACCGGTTGCAGAATCATCCTCTAACAGCGTCGATGGCTTGATAGAAGTTAAGCAGGCGCAGCAAACAATTCAGGCGTCAGCAGCCGTAATTAAGGTCGCCGATGAAACGCTTGGGTCTTTACTTGACGAGACCGCATAAATTTACTGTTGAGTGTCCGCGTTAATAATCACCGTATGCTGCTCCAGCGCTCCTTTTCGGGTGAACGCTTCCTCAGGCATTGGATTCTGATGCGCTAATTTAAAATCCTCACTGCCTACCCAGTTTTTAAAGGCGGCCTGGTCTTGCCATTCTGTATACACAACATAGGGCGTGTCATCAGATTGCGGTTTTAATATCTGCATACGCTTAAAGCCAGGCTGCTTATCTATTTGACCGGCACGTTTCTGAAATCGTGTTTCAAATTCATTATGCCAGTCAGGGTGGACAAACACTCGATTCGTTACTACAAACATTATAAATAATCCCTAGTAAAATTAATAACTTAGTATTTTAATAGTGTCTCGGATTAACACAAGTGAAATCAGCGCTTGATAATGAGTGAGTACTCACTTACGATATGATCATCGATTCAGGGCGGTACAGATGTGAGTACTCGAGACAAAATAGTTAAATCAGCGGTGACATTGTTTATACAACAGGGCGTGGCAAAAACAACGACCAAACAAATTGCACACTCAGCATCAGTGGCCGAGGGATCGATATATCGCTATTTCCCAAGTAAAGAAGAACTCGCGTGGCAGGTCTTTAAAAATTACCATCAATATCTGGCAATCCAGTTACAGGATGCAGCATCACAGGCACTGGATATTGAAGGAAAAATAAACTCTCTGGTGAACTGTTTTTTAAAACTGGCAGATGATGACTGGCTAATGTTTAGATACTACCTGACGTCACAACACACTCATATGGAAAAAGTCACTGAAGATATGCTAACGCCGTATCAGGTGCTGAGTGATGTAATAAAACAAAGTGCAGAGACAGGGGAGATAAAAAAGGACGATATCAATCTGCTAACAGCAATGATGATGGGTGCCGTGCATCAGATTGCAATCAATAAGATTTATTCAAGAATTAATGGCGAGTTGTATGTGCATCGCAAATTTGTGTCAAACACACTGGTAACCATGCTTAAAGACAAGAGAATATAAAATGAGACAGCTGTTTCAATTGTTTGCCAGTCAGCGTTTTTCACCGTTATTTATAGTGCAGTTTCTGGGGGCGTTTAGCGACAATATATTTAAATCTGCATTGTTAATATTAATTACATATAAATTTGCAGACAATGTAGGTGTAGAAGCCTCTATTCTCAATATGCTTGCTGCAGGTTTATTTATACTTCCTTTCTTTTTGTTTTCGGCATTTGGTGGCTTATTAGCTGACAAATTCAGTAAGCACATATTAATACGTTATATAAAAGCATTTGAACTGACGATTTTGATGATCGCATCCTTTGCCTTGATTTATGAACAGGTGTGGATGCTGTTTATATGTCTGTGCATGACAGGGCTGCAGTCAGCATTATTTGGGCCAGCTAAATATGGAATATTGCCGGAGCTTCTGAAAGATCGAGAATTGTTATCAGGTAATGCGCTGGTTGAAGCAGGTACTTTCTTGTCTATATTGTTAGGCACAATTGTCGGCGGGCTCCTTATACTCGGGGATCATGGTGCGCTATCTATATCAATAGTTTTATTGATGTGTTCTTTAACGGGCTGGATAGCGAGTTTTGTCATACCAAGTATTCCCAGTGCAAATCCAGCGTTAAAATTAACTGCAAATATTTTCAAACAGACTTATGATGTTTACACGCTGGGAATTAAGCACTGGGAAATAAGACGAGTAATATTTGCAATATCCTGGTTCTGGTTTCTGGGCTATGTCATTCAATCACAGCTCAATCCCTTAACGGCAACAGTTCTGTTTGCAGATGAGCAGGTTGCAGTATTGATGCTGGTGATGTTTACCATAGGGATTGGTGTGGGATCTCTCCTCTGCAGCATTATAATGGCAGGAGAGATAAGCGCCAGGATAGTTCCATTTGCAGGGATTGCAATGTCGCTATTCAGCTTCGATTTGTATCTGTCTCTGGATAAAGTAGTGCAACAGGCAATGTCATCCGGGCTGAATACAGTTTCTGAATTTCTGGCGAATAAGCAGCATTGGCGTATTCTGCTGGATATGCTGTTGTTATCTGTCGCAGCAGGTTTTTATATAGTGCCGTTATATACCTTGCTGCAAAAGCGGGTTGAAGATAAATTGCGTGCACGCACTATTGCAGCAAACAATATATCAAATGCCATGTTCATGGTGCTGGCATCTGTGCTGGTTATAGCAGTGTTAAGTACTGGATTTGAAATAGCTGATTTATTCTGGATGTTAGCCGTTATTAATTTATTTGTGTCGATATATATCATGAAAATAATACCAAAACAGACATTGAAAACACTGGGAAGAATTATATTTAAACTGCTGTACAGAGTTGAAGTTAAGGGACTTGAAAATTTCCCAACTGACGATTCAGCTTATGTGATTGTAGCAAACCACACATCATTTCTTGATGGGCCATTATTAATGAGTTATATGCCAGAGCTGCCAGTCTTTGCAATTAATACTGATGTAAATAAAAAATGGTGGGCAAAAATTTTCACGCAGTTTTTTGAGATGTATCCCCTGGATGCTACCCAGCCAATGGCAGTCAAAGGTCTGGTTAAAATGCTCAAAAATGGTAGAAAAGTAGTGATATTCCCCGAAGGGAGGATTACAAATAATGGTAGCCTGATGAAAGTGTATGAGGGTCCTGGGAAAATTGCCGAACTCGGTGGAGCACAGCTGATACCTGTTCGTATAGATGGGGCGCAATATACACGGTTTGGTCGTTTGAAAGGGCTGGTCAAATTAAAACTGTTCCCGAAGATTACTATCTCAATATGTCCGCCAGTGGAGACAGGTATTCCTAAAGAAGTGCGTGGTAGTGCTCGCAAGTCAGCATTGAGAAGAAAAGTTTACGATGTCATGACTGACATGATGTATAAGACGACGAATACGAATGAAACGTTATATCACGCATTAGCCGCATCAATTGACAAGTACGGTAAGTCTCATGAAGTATTAGAGGATATTGAACGCAAGCCTATAACACTGGGCAAGGTATTGTTGGGCAGTATTGTTCTTGGGCGTGTGCTGTCAAGACATGTGAAAAAAGGCGAACATGTAGGAATGCTGTTGCCGAATGCAATCCCTACAGGTGTGACATTTTACGCATTACAGGCGATAGGCGCGATACCTGCCATGCTGAATTTCACAGTAGGGAAGACCAGCATTACATCGGCACTAGATACTGCAAAAGTAAAAACAGTCATAACATCACGCAGATTTATTGAACTGGGACAACTGGAAGAGCTGGAGAATGTAATTCAGCAGAATGCTGAGATTATTTATCTGGAGGATGTGAAACAGAGTATACGTCTGTTAGATAAAGTAGCGGGAATATTAGTAGCAAAAACAGGAATAGGTCTATATAAACACCAGGCTGATCCAGACGAACCTGCTGTAATACTGTTTACTTCAGGTTCAGAGGGGTCGCCCAAAGGTGTGGTGTTGAGTCATAAAAACCTGTTGTCAAATCAGGCTCAGGTAAAAGCGTGCCTGGATTTCTCGTCGAAAGACCAGTTTTTTAATGCACTTCCCGTATTCCATTCGTTTGGCCTGGGTGTGGGTCTGGTATTGCCAGTATCAAGTGGAATAAAGACTTTTCTTTATCCTTCACCATTGCATTACAAGATTGTTCCGGAGCTGGTTTACGACACTAAATCCACCGTGGTATTTGGGACAGATACATTCTTAAGTGGTTATGCCACGCACGGTGACCCGGAAGACTTTCAATTCACGCGATATGTGATTGCAGGTGCGGAGAAACTTAAAGCGTCAACAAGAGAAAACTGGTTCAAAAAGTTTGGTGTTAGAATTTTTGAGGGATATGGAGTGACGGAAACATCACCTGCCTTAAGTATTAATAATTACAGTTTTTGCAAATTTGGAACCGTGGGCAGAATGTTCCCTGGAATACAGACAAAGCTGGAATCTGTTCCTGGAGTCAAGCAGGGTGGACGGCTGTGGGTGAAAGGCAACAATATTATGCTGGGATATTTGCGCGCCGACAATCCTGGTGTGCTGGAGCCGGTGACGGACGGATGGTACGACACTGGTGATATCGTTGATATTGATGACGAAGGTTACGTGAGCATATTGGGGCGCGCAAAACGATTTGCTAAAATTGGTGGTGAAATGGTATCTCTGACACAGGTTGAAGAATGGGTGACAGCGTTGTGGCCAGATCAGGATCACTGTGTATGCGCTATTTCTGATGATCGTAAAGGCGAAAAATTAGTATTGGTCACAACGCGTGATGATGCAGACAGAAAGACTGTCCAGAAGCATATTACTTCGAATGGGGGTGCTGAAATCATGGTGCCTAAAGAAATATTACTGGTAAAACAAATACCGGTCTTGGGTACGGGTAAATTAGATTATCCAGCAATACAGGAGTTAGCAAATGATTATGAGAAACACCAATAATATTAAAGTCAACAAGGTAAATAAAAGTATAGGACACACCATGAAAAATACATTGCTAATTATGTTCACCATCCTGATTTCGCTATTGATATTGACTGCTTGTAATACTAATCCCAGAAAAGAAGCAGAAGACCTGAATTACAAAGCCAAAGCCTACGGCAAGTTGATACGCTGGAAAGCATATGACGATGCGAGTAGCTATATTAAATTGCGCGATGGTGGAAATGTTGTGGTCGATTCAGATTTGCTTAATGAAATAAGAGTCACCAAGTACGAAGTAACTTCTATCATAATGAATGATGAACGTGACGAAGCTGTTATTGTCGCAGAGATTGCCTATTATCATGAGAGAGTGAATAGTGTGCGTGAAATTAAAAACCAGCAAATATGGTGGAAAGAAGAGAGTACGGGTGCATGGTATCTGGATGGGCAGTTGCCACCGTTTATTAGGTAGCTTTGTGTTTCCATCTTTTATGCGTCCATAACCATGAAGATGGATTTTTTACGATTAGTTCTTCTACACAACTGGCATATTTTCGGGTTAATGTATACGCGTCAGTATTTTTTGGGTTAAGACTTAATCTGCTGGCGCTGGCTTTATAGTGGCCGCGTGTGGTTTTCTCGATGCCAATAAAAAAAGTCGGATAGCCTGTAAGCTTTATTATCTTCTCGCTGCCAAGGAAAAACCTGGTTGGCTGGTTCAGAAACATTACCTCAAGCGACTGATCCCTTGAGCGAGGCTCCAGGTCTGCAAGCATGGCGATAGATCTTTTGGCATTTTTTCTTAAGACAACATCCTTAGCTAACTTTTTGTAAGGTATGGGCGTGCTGTGATGTCTGGAGCGCATTGAAAAAATAAATTTATCCAGGCCTTTGGCGTGCACTGGTTTATAAACCGGGTCTATGATGAAGTTATATTTCAAGTGTGCCGCAAACGATATCCATTCAACAGGTGCAGTATGTGCAGTTAACATGAATACAGATTTGCCTGCTTGCACCAGGTGCTGAATTTCCTCAAACCCTTCTAAAGTAATTCTGGATTCAATATCAGTGTCCGAAATGGTGTTGGCCTTGATGGACTCAAGGAGAGTGTCAGTCAAGTGTCGATAGGCAGACTTCTGAATATAGCAAATTTGGTGGTCTGTCTTTTCAGGGAAGGAATTGCGAATATTCTGATAACTGGTGCTTCGTCTGTACCTGACAATATGAAATAAAATAAATGATGATAAATCAGATAAAAAATACAGCGTGCCATAAGGCAGTTTTGATAGGGCTCTATATATAAACATCAAGCATATTTACCTGGAAATATATGTGTTCCAGTCTGGTTCTCTATTAGCAAATGCCAGGAATGATGGGTTTAGTAAGGATTTTTTGTTGTAGGAAAGCGCGTGCATATCCAGTCCGGTAAGGTGCCCCCCAGCCTGCTCAATAATGCATTGTGAAGCTGCAGTATCCCACTCCCAGGTGGGGCCAAATCTGGGGTATATATCTGCGCTACCGTCCGCAACCAGACAGGACTTGATGGAGCTGCCAATAGCCAGTAATTCATGTTCTCCCACATTGGATAAAAACTTTTGCATCAATTTGCTATTGTGAGAGCGGCTGCCGCATATGCGAGGCCTAGAGTGAGTTTTAGCTGAGACATTAATCGCGACGGGTGACTTGTCCTGATCGCATCGGTATGCGTTATCTCCGGTCACGGCGTAATAAAGCTGATCTTTAATCGGTAAATAAATTGACCCAAGAACTGGCTGGTTGTGATGAATTAATGCAATATTCACTGTAAAATCAGGCCGGTTTTTAATGAACTCTCTGGTACCGTCTAGTGGATCGATTAGCCAGAAAGTGTCCCAGTGCTTGCGAATTTCATAACTGGTATTATCAGTTTCTTCGGATATACGAGGAATATCTGGCGTAAGGATACCTAGTTGACGTTCAATATGCTCATTGGCTGCAAGGTCTGCTGTTGTCACCGGAGATTTGTCATCTTTAATATCCACTTCGTAGGATGTGTGGAAGTATTTGCGAATAATATTTCCCGAGGTGCGTGCCACTTCGTTTATGTCGGTGACTAGATTTTTTAGTTCATTGTTAGCAAACATTGCCAGATTCTAGTATCGATAACGGGTTGATGTAATTTAATTTAAAAGTTGATTGTAATGAATGATAGTCGTTCTTTAGATTGGGCTCAAATAGAAACGGTGTTCCTGGATATGGATGGAACGCTGATGGACTTGGCATTCGATAATTATTTTTGGCGTGAATATGTGCCACTAATATACAGTAAAAATAATGGCATGGACGATAATGAAGCAAAGCAGTTTCTGCTTGGCAAGTATCAGAGTCAACAAGGGAGTTTGAACTGGTACTGCACGGATTACTGGTCAGACCAATTAGGTTTGAATATAAAACAGTTGAAGCAGCAAGTTTCGGCCAGAGTGAGTCTGTTTCCATTGGTGAACGAGTTCCTGACCTGGCTAAATGATCATGGAAAAAGGGCGGTATTGCTCACGAATGCGCATATGGATAGTGTTGAGATCAAAATGAATCAGACGGGAATAGGGGATAAGTTTGATCGTATTATTACTTCCCACAGCTATGGTTATGCTAAAGAGCAGGATGAGTTTTGGCAGCTATTGGCTGTTGATGAGGATTATCAACAGGAAGCAACACTGTTAGTTGACGATAATATTTCAGTATTACAGGCTGCAGACCGTCACGGTATTAAATATCTGCGAAGTGTGTTCAAGCCTGATACTACTTTGCCAATTCAGGATACGCAGGGATATCTGGCCATAAATGGCTTTCATGATATTGTGGATGACCTGTCAGGTGATTCGCTATAGACAGGTGAGGCTATTAACCTCGTTTCCAGTGCTTGAACTTTTTCTTGCAATACGTGAGTAATTCATCGTAATTGCGGAAATATAATTCAAATCCTTCTTCCGAAGGGGAGTCAAATTCACAATAATCGTTGGTATGATCTCGGCATATCTGGGGGCGTGCGTCATAAATACCGCAGCCACCACCCGGTAGAATATGCGTACATCGGCCTGTAATTAAGAGACACCAGCCCTCGTCATCCCGATATACTTCGATATGATCGTGCGATACCTGCCAAAGTAAATATTCATATTCCTGCTTGCTTCTGGGTGTGTCAATCGGCTGCGTCACATAAGTACAGCAAATTGAATTTGTACAAAAGCCACATTTATTTTCTGGCGTGATCTCTATACTGGGGTCTAGTGTTACTTTAATATCGTCGAGTCTTAACATGGTGCTTACTTGAAAAAGTTAATCGTAAGTTGCTCATCAGGAGCCAGAGCGGTCCCAGGCGTATGCGCAATCCAATTCCGAGCGAACTAATAATAATCCTTTATCGCTGTTCAACATAGTAGCAATTGGTGTATTGTTTTTAAATCGCCTATGCGGCGTGTTTAGCCAGCGAGAGCCCATCTGTATATTGCGTGGATAGGTCGTCCTTAAGGCATCAGCGATACCTGCAATATGTTCAATGCGAGTCACCGTTTCGCTATTCATGGGGAATGCAGCGCCATTTCTGAATTTATCTAAATGACGTGTGCGAGTATTGCCAGGTAATGCGAGTAATTGAATTATTTGTTTCCCATCCAGGCCCCAGTCGTCCATCAGCTGCATAGTCATCTGGGTGATAATGGATTTATCTGTGTCAGTGTTCATTGAGTAGTGCGACGCTTATTCTGTCTCGTCGGGTTTGTTGGGTTTTTTGAGTGCATCGATAGATATTACCGAGGACTGCCTGGGTTCGTCCGCATATCTGGGCCTTTCCTTAATGTCCAGGCCAGACTGCTGTGCCAACTCGTGTTCTCTGGCAGTGATCAGTCCAAAACACATGCGTATGTCTTCGCGAGTAGTTTCACTTAATACATGTTTCATGCCCGGGCTGGGTGTTGTTTCCCGAATAATAGCGGACAGCACTTTTCGCATAACTAGTAGAGTACGTTGTTCTTTTCCAGGTTTGATATCTGATGGCATGTGCTTAATTATATTGTATATTATGTCGAATACTTAGTGGATTTAAGCATACCACGAACTGCATTATTCCGCTTGTGACACCACGATGGAACTAATGTCACAGATTTTATCTAATAGCTAAATATTATGACCACTAGCAAAATTAAATTTCACGTTGGGCAAATAATTGAGCATAACCATTTTGGTTACAGGGGAGTAATTTACGATGTGGATGCTGAGTTTAATGGCACGGATTCATGGTATAGAAGCGTCGCAAAGTCACAGCCACCAAAAAACGAGCCCTGGTACCATGTTCTGGTAGATAGCTCAGACGATACTACCTACGTGGCTGAACGAAATCTCCTGCCCACCAGTAATACAGCAGAAATCGATCATCCACTGGTTAATGCGTATTTTTCAAGTTTTTCCAGTAACCGGTATAACCTCCTATTGAAGCAGTAATATGTTTAAGAATCTCAATCAGTGGTTGCAAACGACCTTAAAAATAGGCGCAGAGGACGATAATGAACAACATACCACTCAACTGGCCGCAGCCATTCTATTGATAGAAGTGAGTCGAGCAGATTTCGAGATTTCTCAGGATGAGCAGAAAATCATAAGTGAAACATTGATTAAGCAATTTTCATTGTCGAAAAATGAAGCGGCCAAGGTCTTGCAATACGCACTGGATGAACATGACGAATATACGTCGTCACATGAATTTATTCGCCTGATCAACGAAGAGCTGGATATGGCAGCCAGGCTGGACCTGCTGAAAGGACTTTGGGCCGTTGCTTACGCCGATGGTGTGCTGGACAAGTATGAGGAATACCATATCCGGAAAATCGCGGACTGGTTATATCTTTCTCATTCAGACTTTATTCGGGTAAAGCATCTGGTGCTGAAAGAGTTAAATATGGAAGAGTAAAGATTTTTGTTTTGCGTACCCCGCAAGCGAATATCTGTGTTCGCCTGCGGTATACGTATTACAGCTTTGTTATGGCGGTTACACCATATCTTTTAAGCCTTTAAGTGGAAGTACTTTAACTGCCTTGCGAGCAGGCTTTGCTTTAAATACAGTTTCTTCACCAGTAAACGGGTTGATACCTTTGCGAGCTTTGGTGGCAGGCTTTTTAACAACCTTGATTTTACATAGACCAACCATATTAAATAAACCTGAACCTCTAGGCTTTAACTCTTTAGCGATAAGGCCGTCTAATGCAGTAAATACCGAAGCAACCTGCTTTCTGGTCAGTTCAGTTTCTTCTGCAATAGAATTCAGGATTTCAGACTTGGTAGGTGGTTTTTTAACTGCTGGTGCGGCTTTCTTTTTAACGGCCATTCAATATTCCTCTATTATGTAAGTTTGTAAATGCATGAAGTCTGATTGCCATAATGTGATATGACATTCATATGTAGTTATCTCTTAACGACTTATTTTATAATTATTCTGTCTTGGCGAATTGTACACAAGGAATAGAATAATGCCAATTTTATCCTGCTATTTAAGCATTTTCTGAAATTCATTATAAAATTTGAAAAGTAAAAGCTATTTTTTAAGCGAAATAATCAAATAGAAAATACATAACATCTTTATAGATGATGAGCTAGTTAATGTGCTCTGTGAAGATATAGATGCAAGGCTGCTGATTTTTCGGCTGTTAGCATTGAATCAAATGGATCGAAGAGCAATCAATATGGAATATAAAATTAAAATAACGACCATTGCTGACAGATCAAACATGCCCACAGGAGGAATAATCTTGCGTGCAGGAGCTAATAGTGGCTCAGTGATGGAGTTTAGCAGCGATAATATTGGATTGTGACCCATGTTCATGCCTGCAAACCAACTTAGAATTGCTCTAATAATGACTGCATATAAAAATATAGAGACAATCATAATTATCACCTGAAGGACTGTGCTGATGATTAAAACATCCAGGCTGGGCTGTAATCCTCTTATATACAGCAGTAAAAAAACTTCCAGAGCCTTAAGGCCTAAAACAAGAACCCAGCTAGCTGTATCGACTGGACCAATGCTGGGTAAAATTTTTCTGAGCGGCACGATTACCGGATTGGTGATTGTGACTAAAAATTGCGAGATTGGATTGTAAAAATCTGCTCGTGTTGCAGAAAGGATCATGCGCAGTAAAATCGCACCTATATATAATGTAAACAGGGTGTGTATCAGGAAGGCGAGGACATTATTTGCTGCGTGCATGGATTATTCCTTGTTAAACGATTGACTGATTTCACCCGCTTTGTCTGAAGCGGCTTTGAGTGCACTTTTTACTATTTTTTTCAGGTCATTTTCAATGAAACAGTTGATTGCCTGTTCCGTAGTGCCACCTTTGGAAGTGACGTTTGCGCGTAATACCTTAAAATCACTACCATTCTGCTTCGCCAATTGTGCTGCTCCAAGCATTGTCTGCAATGTCAGCATATAGCTGTCTTGTGCACTTAATCCCAGCGATTCCCCACTTTCCTGCAAGCATTCCATCAGGTAAAAAAGATAAGCCGGACCACTGCCAGATAGAGCAGTTACGGCATCCAGCATTGACTCATGCTCAACCCAGATAGTCTCGCCTGTCGAACTTAATATCTGGTTTGCCAGGTCTCTGTCTATTTGACTGGTGTCAGGCCGACAATATAAACCTGTCATGCCATAGCCTATCGCGGCTGGTGTATTGGGCATGCTGCGTATAATCACTGCGTGCTGACCTAGCCATTCCTGAAAAGCACTCACCGGTACACCAGCAGCAATCGACAGGTATAGAGTATCCGCGGGCAGGTTCATGGCAGAAAGTTTTAGACAGGCTGATGACATGTCACCTGGCTTGACTGCCAGCAAGACTATTTTGTGCGAAAGTGTAATTTGCGAGGGATCACTGATTACCGTGCTTCCCGGGAATGCTTTTTGTAGAGCATCATGCCTTGACAGGTCATGATCGCAGAAGGTGATCTGACTGGCCGACCATTGTCTGGACAGCAAGCCGGAGGCAATACTGGTACCCATGTTTCCTGCGCCAATGATTAACAGGGATAGATGGTCAGAAATTTTCATAAGCGTATTGTTTCATGAGTTGTGGCGTGGGCCAAATATTGCTGTGCCGATTCGTACCATAGTGGAGCCGCACGCAATCGCTGCTTCAAAATCGTTACTCATACCCATTGAAAGAGTATCTACATCAAATTCATGCTGTTTAAGACTGGTGAGTAAATCTGCCATTTTTCGAAACGCTGAAGTTTGCTGTTCAGGTTCATTAGTGGCACTGGGAATTGCCATTAATCCGCGCAGTTTAAGATTGGGTAGTTGCTGAATTAATTCAGCCAGTGGTAATAGTGCTGTCGGTGCGATTCCTGATTTGCTGTCTTCATTATCGATATTGATCTGCAAACAGATATTTAACGCCGGTAAGTCAGGCGGGCGCTGGTTACTAAGCCGTTTCGCAACAGATTCTCTGTCAACACTGTGTACCCATTGAAATTTTTCTGCGATCAGTCTGGTTTTGTTTTTCTGGATGGGCCCAATAAAATGCCAAATCAGCTCAATGTCGGAAATTTCAGCCATTTTATCGACAGATTCCTGGATGTAGTTTTCACCAAAATGCATTTGCCCCTGCATCGCCAATGATCGGATTTCATGTGCGCTGCGTGTTTTACTGACAGCAATGAGACAAACATCGCGACTGGAACGCTGGTGTCGTTTTGAAATTTGTTCAATCTGCTGACGTATTACGCGGAGGTTGTTGACTGGATCATTTGTGGTCATGGTTTGAATGTAAGCAACTGACGTGTCTGATTTATTATGCAATATGCTCAGCTGTGCGTACTGTGGTGGTTCTGTTTATCGTTACAATGTGTTTGCTTGTCGCATACTACTGCCTAATTGTGCGAAACGTACGAGTGACGTTATATAGTATCCACTTATGGATTGGATGCAGCCTGTTTAAACCCCAAGGGTGCCTTCGAACTCAAAACGTACACTGGATAGTATAGCCTAACTTGAAAGGAGTCTAAGTGGATATATCTCAGCTGCTGGCTTTCTCTGTTAAAAATGGAGCCTCAGACCTACATCTTTCTGCCGGTGTCCCGCCGATGATTCGAGTCGACGGAGATGTGCGAAGAATAAATGTTCCTTTGATGGAGCATAAAGAAGTTCATTCTATGGTTTATGACATCATGAATGACAAGCAACGCAAAGACTATGAGGAATTCCTGGAAACAGACTTTTCGTTTGAGATTCCAGGCCTGGCGCGTTTTCGTGTTAACGCCTTCAATCAGAGTCGCGGGGCAGGTGCTGTCTTTAGAACAATTCCAACTAATATACTCACACTTGAGGAACTGGATTGTCCCAGAATTTTTGCTGATATCTCATCGTACCCTCGAGGACTGGTATTAGTTACAGGTCCTACCGGATCGGGCAAGTCAACGACTCTGGCGGCCATGATCAATCATAAAAATGAAAACGAGTATGAGCATATTCTAACGATTGAGGATCCGATTGAATTCGTTCATGAGAGTAAAAAAAGTCTGGTCAACCAGCGTGAAGTGCATCGGGACACATTGGGGTTTAATGAAGCACTAAGGTCTGCATTGCGCGAGGACCCGGACACCATTCTGGTGGGCGAGCTGCGAGACCTGGAAACAATCCGGCTGGCATTAACTGCTGCAGAAACTGGGCACTTGGTTTTTGGAACACTTCATACCAGCTCTGCTGCCAAAACCATTGACAGAATAGTTGATGTATTTCCAGCTACAGAGAAAGACATGGTTCGTTCCATGCTGTCTGAATCATTGCGTGCTGTTATCTCGCAAACATTGTGCAGGAAGATTGGCGGCGGCCGAATTGCTGCACATGAAATCATGCTGGGGTCACCGGCAATTCGCAATTTAATTCGTGAAGATAAAATTGCCCAAATGTATTCATCTATACAGACCAGCCAGAATGTAGGGATGCAAACCCTTGATCAATGTCTGAAAGAAATTCAGGCAAAAGGTCTGATTAGTAAAGAAGAAGCGCGTCGACGTGCGGCTAACAAAGACGATTTTTAGTGAAATGAGAGATTAGTGTAGAGATTATGGATAGAGATAAGGCCATCACGTTTATGCACGACCTGCTGCGTAATATGCTGCAAAAAGGCGGGTCTGATTTGTTTATTACTGTAGGTGCACCTCCCTCTATGAAGCTGGATGGAAAAATGACACCTATAACTAACCAGCCGTTAACTGCGTCCCATGCTCAGGTATTGGTGCGCGCAATCATGAATGATCGTCAAATTCGCGAGTATGAAGAAACACAGGAATGTAACTTCGCGATCAGCCTGCCCAATATTTCCCGCTTTCGAGTGAATGCATTTATGCAGCGCAATAGTTCAGGAATGGTTTTACGCGTAATTAATGCAGAAATACCGACTATCGAAGAATTAAAGTTGCCGAATATTATTAAAGATATTTCCATGACCAAGCACGGGCTTGTCATCTTCGTTGGTGGAACAGGTTGTGGTAAGTCGACTTCTTTGGCTGCAATGCTTGGGTATCGCAACGAACATAGTCAAGGTCATATTATTACCATAGAAGATCCGATTGAATTTGTGCACAAGCATCGCAACTGTATTGTTACTCAACGTGAAGTGGGTGTTGATACAGAAACATTTGAAATTGCATTGAAAAATACTTTGCGACAAGCCCCGGATGTTATCTTGATTGGAGAGATTCGTGACCGTGAAACAATGGAGCATGCAGTTGCGTTCGCTGAAACAGGTCACCTGTGTTTGGCTACCTTGCATGCTAACAGCACTAACCAGGCACTGGATAGAATAATCAACTTTTTCCCTGAAGAAAGACGTGCGCAATTGCTGATGGATCTTTCGCTCAACCTTAAAGCGATTGTGTCGCAGCGCTTGCTGCCAATTAAAGAGTCTGATGGGCGTGTACCTGCTATTGAAATACTGATTAACTCTCCTTTAATGGCGGATCTGATCTTTAAGGGAGATGTGCCGAAGATGAAAGCACTGGTTGCAAAATCGAGAGAGCTGGGCATGCAAACTTTTGATCAGCATCTGTTTGACCTGATTGAAGAAGATATGATTACTATTGAAGATGGGCTGCGTAATGCAGACTCGGTCAATGATCTGCGATTGCGCCTGAAACTGGAAGGCAAGAAATCGAAAGGGACGGATCTGCTTGATGGCTTAGAGACTCTTACCGTTGAAGAAGATGCCAAAGAGTCAGGTTTGGTCGGTTAATCATTTAACTATAGCGTAGTAACAATTATGACAGTAAGCCCATATTTAAAACTCATGGCCGAGAAGGCTGCATCAGATCTGTTCTTTACTACAGGTGCGCCTGTATGCATGAAATTAAATGGTGTCACCCAGCGGATATCGAAGACTCCGCTACAGCCAGGAACAGCCAAGAAGATCGCTTATGAAATAATGAACGATCAGCAGATCAAGGAATTTGAGTTAACCAAGGAAATGAATCTTGGTATTTCTATCGTGGGTGGTGGGCGTTACCGAGTCAATATTTACTACCAGCGTGGTGAGGTGTCTCTGGTAATTCGCTATATTAAGCATGAGATACCCAGCCTCGAGAAATTAGGCTTGCCTGAAGTGCTACGCAGCCTGGTGATGAAGCAGAATGGTCTAATACTGGTTGTAGGCTCTACGGGGTCTGGTAAATCTACCTCACTGGCATCAATGATCGAGCATCGAAATAAAGTGCAAAGCGGTCATATTCTTACCATTGAAGATCCCATTGAATATATTTTCACACACAAGAAATCAATTATTGGTCAGCGGGAAGTGGGTCTGGATACATTGTCATACGATAATGCATTACGTGAGGCCATGCGTGAAGCGCCTGATGTAATTATGATAGGCGAGGTGCGTGATCGTCTGACAATGGAAGCTGCCATGTCATATGCAGATACAGGTCACTTGTGTTTAACGACATTGCATGCGGTCAATGCCAATCAGGCACTGGACCGGATTATCAACTTTTTCCCAACTGATGCCAGAAATCAAATTTTGATGGATCTGTCACTCAATCTGGCAGGAATCATTTCACAACGTCTTATTCCCTCGGCTGATGGTGGACGAATACCTGCAGTAGAGGTATTGCTCAATACGCCTTATATCTCAGATCTTGTGCGAAAAGGAGAGTTTGGTGAAATTAAGGAAATTATGGAGAAGGGCGCTGCAGTGGGTATGCAAACTTTCGACCAGTGCCTGCATGAACTATATAAGTCAGAACGTATTACCATGGATGATGCGCTTAATTTTGCTGATTCGCGCAGTAATCTGGAATGGCAGATCAACTTTGGTGGCGGAGTCAAAAGTGTAGGCGAGCATGATGATCATGCAGATTTAGCTCTCAATGCTGACAGTCTTGCAGGCGATGAAGAAAATGAGTCCCCGGCCACGCTGTCAACGCCTTTGCCTGATCTAAGTGAATTGAGTCTGGATGATGAAGGTCAGGAAGAACTCAAGTCTTTCTCTGATGTCAGCCTGGACCATGATCTGAATGAAGATGCTGTCGAAGATGAGGATGATGAGTTTTTCGATTCCGTAAAATCCATGTTTAGTGATGATCGACCATCCAAATAATCATTTTGGAAAAACCGTATTTGCTTCAAATATAGGCCCATCGACACACACACGCTTCATCTGGTGTAGCCCGGATTGATTGACTGTTTCTACCGTGCAGCCTGCACAACCGCCCACCGCACAAGCCATGTGTTCTTCCAGTGATAACTGACAGGGAATTGTTAGCTGCTGGCTAAGCCTGGCAGCGGCCTTTAGCATTAGTGTTGGCCCGCATGCAAAAATCTCAATTTCTGAACGTTCCTGTGCATCCATGCTTTCCAGCCAGATGGCTGCAAGCTCGTGAATGTAACCATCAAAGCAGCCTGAATAATTCTGTTTGCTGGTTAATCTGGAAGGAATACCCAGGTCTTCCAGTAGCGCCATTGAAGCAATTGTATCGTCAGGTAGTGAGCTGATTAAAATTTTTGACGGTTGCACTTTGAACGGGAAAGGAATTTCTGAGCCCATGATCACCATTGGCGTGAGACTGGATTTCTTTTTAAGTTGTTCTGCGAAAAACAGTATAGGTGGAATACCAACGCCGCCTCCAAGTAATAAAGGCCGTTTCGTTTTGCTGGATAGGGTAAAAGCATTGCCAATGGGCCCCATACAATGCAGCACATCGCCTGCCTTGATGCTGGCAAGCTGTTCTGTTCCCGAACCCACCACTTTATACAAAACTTCTATCCAGCCTTCATCAATAGCACTGCGTAATACTGAAAAAGGCCGCTTTAAGCTATATTTTTCGTGACTACAGCTTAAATGAATAAAGTTTCCTGGCTGAACTGTTTTTGCACATTCGGGTGCATGTAAACGAAGCAGATATTGCGCTGCGGGTAATGCGTCGTGGGCAAGTACCTGTGCTTTTTCGGCGTAGATTGAGGCATCATTCATTAGCTTGATTCAAAAACAAGTTTGCCATCCACAAAAGTATGCGTCACTTTGCCTTTCAGTGTTCGATTCAGGAATGGTGTATTTTTGCCGCGACTATGCATATTTTCAGCTGTGAGTTTCCACTCAATCGCAGGATCACAGATACATAAGTCAGCAGGCTGTCCAGGTGATAAATTGCCGGCTTTAATGTTAAGCAAGCGTGCAGGCTTGTAAGTCAGTAGTGAAATAATATCAGATAAGGAAGCAACGTCCTCTTTCACTAATTGAAGAGCCAGGGGTAATAATGTCTCTAATGCTGAAATACCCGGTTCGGTTGATGCGAACGGTGCCAGCTTGGCATCGCGTTCATGAGGCTGATGGTCTGAGCAGATACTTTCGATAATTTCACTGCTTAATTTATGCCTTAGTCCCGCCACATCGGTACGACTTCTCAACGGCGGTAACACATGGTAATTGCCATCAAAACCGGCAATATCAACATCGCTTAAAAATAACTGATGGGCGCTGATGTCTGCACTGATAGGAACACCATCAAATTTGGCTCTCTCCAGTATCTGCAGTGAGCGCTGGGTTGATAACCTGCAGAAGTGAACGCGGACACCAGTTTGTTCAATTAATGCCAAACATGAACCTACAGCTGCTGTTTCCGCAGCAGTAGGAATTCCCGCGAGCCCCATTCGAGTGGCGTACATACCTTCATGTGCACAACCGTTTTCTGCAAGACTGTGATCCATTGGGTGATAGAATAAAGTAAGGCCCTGGCTTGAGGCGTATTCCATCGCGCGGCGCAAGATTAAATTATTAGCTACTGGTCGTAATACATTGCTAACACCAACCACGCCAGCTTCCTTGAGTGCTGCCATTTCGTTCAGCATGGTGCCTTTTAGATGCGAGGTAAGTGCACCTATGACGTATACACGGCAGTGCCCCGCTGCACTGGTGCGCTGTTGTATAAGTTCTACTTCAGCAGGTGAATTAATCGCGGGTTTTGTATCAGGCAAGCATGCGACAGAAGTAATACCGCCACTCACGGCAGCATAAGTTTCACTGGCAATCGTGGCTTTGTGTTCATATCCCGGCTCTCTTAATCGCGTTGCAATGTCGACTAGCCCTGGAAATAGGTAACTGCCTTTTGCATCTATGCTGGTGTCGGCTGTCCAGTCAGCAGGTTTATCGCCGACGGCTGCAATGGACCTGTTATGTATATATAAACTGGCAACTTTACTGACGTGATTTTCCGGGTCAACAATGTGAGCATTATTGATTTCTATTTTCATGGTTGATGTCCTGCCAGCATAGACATAATTGCCATGCGCACAGCAATGCTATAGGAAACCTGCTGCAAAATAACTGACTGTGGTCCATCTGCCACTTCTGAGCTTATTTCAACACCACGATTGATAGGCCCTGGGTGCATGACAATGGCATCATCAGCGGCCAATGCAACTCGCTCCCGGGTTAACCCAAACAGATTAAAGTATTCATGTTCACTTGGGAGTAGTGCACCTTGCATGCGTTCTTTTTGTAAACGTAGCGTCACCATGACGTCAACATCTTTCAATCCATCCTCAATTTTATGAAATACCTTTACGCCCAGAGTCTCTATGCGCGCCGGAAGCAAAGTGCGTGGTGCAATAACCCGTATTTCTTTTACACCTAGAGTTGTTAATGCATGTATCTGAGAGCGGGCAACCCGGGAATGTAGCAGATCACCTATGATGGCTACTTTGAGATTATCAAAACTGCCTTTGATTTTACGAATTGTATACATATCAAGCATTGCCTGGGTCGGGTGAGCATGACGTCCATCGCCGGCATTAATGACACTGATATGCGGGGCTATATGCTGGGATATAAATTCTGCAGCACCACTATCCTGATGCCGAATAATAAACATATCAACCTGCATTGCCTCAAGATTTCGCAAGGTATCCAGCAGGCTTTCACCTTTGACAGTGGCAGAAGAGCTGATGTTAATATTTAGCACATCGGCAGATAATCTTTTTGCTGCCAGTTCAAATGTAGTGCGTGTTCGAGTACTGGCTTCAAAGAACAGATTGACGATAGTTTTCCCTCTGAGTAGAGGCACTTTTTTAACGGTTCTGCCATCGATGTTAGTAAATGACTCGGCAGTGTCTAAAATATTAGTCAACTGATCCTTGCTTAGTGATTCAGTTGTAAGAAAGTGTTGCATCCGTTACTTGTCGCTATACTTGTATGTTAGTCGGCTGTCATTAACTGGTAGTGATGACTTCAAGCTTCAAGGGCTTGGGTCCGGTCAGTTTTACATGCTGGTGAGGGGGTAGGTCAATTCTTTTACCTGCCACCTTGGCTGCAATTGGTAATTCACGTCCGCCACGATCGACTAGCACCACAAGATGAACGCTGGCAGGTCGCCCATAATCAAATAATTCATTGAGTGCTGCGCGTACAGTGCGGCCAGTGTGCAAAACATCATCCACCAGAATAATATGTTCTCCGGTGATGTCGAGAGGGATCTTGGAGGGTTTGACCTGGGGGTTGAGGCCCAGTCGACTGAAGTCATCACGGTAAAATGAGATATCCAGAATGCCCATTGGTTTTTCCAGATTAAGAGACGCGTGCAAGTGTTCTGCAATCCAGATACCGCCGGTATGTATGCCAATCATTAGTGGCTGGTCTGTCCCCAATGTGCTGACCAGATCCTGAGTCTGGCTGGTGAGGTTGCTAATTAGGTCATCGACATTAATGTTCATGCTGGTAGATTAACACTCATCCATGATTCCAACAAAATTGCGGCGGCAATCTGATCAATGTCCTGTTTGCTGATTTTGCCTTTTGCGCGAGACCTTTTGTTTTTTAAATGGAGGTAGGCTTCATCGGAGGTCAAAGTTTCATCATGCATGATGACGGGTAAACCAGACCGGCTGGAAAGATGCGTACAAAACCGTTTAATTTTTTTGCGCAGGGTTTTGTTCTCTTCTGCATCGTGCGGTATGCCGACAATTAACTGTGTGGGTTGCCACTCTTTGAGTAAATTTTCGATTTGAACCCAGTCTGGCTGATTATTCGTAGTCGTAATAGTGGTTAAAGGCCTTGCCGTCCCTGTGATGCTTTGGCCGACGGCGACACCTGTGCGGCGCTCGCCAAAATCAAACCCCAGCAACACATGATGTTTTTCTGCTGAATCAGGCATGTCCAGGCTGGCTGTTCAGTAAGTTAAGGTCAATGCCCAGCTGTCTTCCTGCGGCTAACCACTGTTTATTGGCAGGTGTATCAAACACTAGCTTATGCTGATATTCAGTGGTCAGCCATGAATTTGCAGAAATTTCGGCTTCCAGCTGCCCTGGAGACCAGCCAGCATAGCCCAAGGCAATGATTTTATTTTCAGGACCTTTGCTCTCGACAATCTCGTTCAAAATTCCGGTGGATGAAGTGAGGAATAATTTTGGAGCTATTTTTATTGTAGATTCACGTTCAGTCTCGCAATCATGCAGTATGAAGCCGTGATCAGTATCTACCGGCCCGCCGGAGTAAATGTATACCGATGAAAGCGGATCATCTTTTTTCGGTTTAGTAGTAGAAGTATCAATCAGCTCATAAATGTTTAATGAGGTAGGCTTGTTGAGGATAATACCCATCGCTCCCTCTTCAGCACTGTGTTCACAAATAATCGTAATAGTTTTGGAAAAGCCAGAGTCATGTAGCGAGGGCATGGCTATCAGTATTTGTGAGCGTAAGGAAGTGTTAGCGTCAGACACGTAAATTTGACTATTGAGTACTTAATTTATTTTCACTGTGATACACCCATGTACGTGTAATCATAAGCTGGTCATATTGTTCACGCATTTCTGCCGGGAACTGTTTAAATGGAGCAGCCAGTCTGACCACTTTGATAGCTGCTTCATCGAGCAGTCTTTCTCCGGATTTTTGCTGTACGGAGGATGATATAACGGAACCATCGTAATTAACGAGCACACTCAGTATTAATGTTCCGGACAGTTTTTTCTGTCTGGCCTGACTTGGGTAATTAATGTTGCCGATAATTTCAACTTTCTGTACCCAGTCTTTAATGTATTTTGCCTCTACTGCTGATTTGGCACTTAAGGTATCGATATGATTGATGCGTGGACGTTTTGCATATAATTGCTTGTCCCGGCTTAGTTCGGAAACCAGCTGAGCAACATTCTGCTGGTTTTTTCTTAGTTCTTTTTGAGCAACTTTAGAATTTACTTCTGTAGTGACCCGGCGTGAAAATTTCTCGTCACTGACATTATTTTGGTGCACAACCATTTCATTTTCAGCCATACGTGTTGTGTTTTCAGTCATCTCGGCAGTGCTGGTTTGGTCATTACCCTGTAAAGTCTTCTTGGTAACCGAAGGGGAAGTGGGGCGAGCATCAAAATCGACACTGCCGCTTTGCATCTGGTTATGCTCAGCAATTGTTGTCGCATCTTCAGGCGCGTCTACATTCTGGGTTTTTGTCAGAATAACTTCAATTGTTGAAGGTGGCGCCGAGTGGCTTTTAATTAATTCAAATCCAAGCCCTAAAATCAGCAATGCATGAAAAGCAATCGCTAATAACAGAGTAAAACTTATTCTGTCATTTGAGGATACTTTTGGTGCGGCTACGGCTTGAGTCATTTAGGGTGTGAATAGAATTAAAGTTTAAATAATAGTTTAGTTTAGTAATGTTTCAATCTGGTCGAATAAGGTACCACTAATATTTAGATTATACTGTGCATCAAGTTCCCGAATACATGTCGGACTGGTGATATTAATCTCTGTTAAATACGAGCCTATTACATCAATACCAGCAAATAGTATTCCATTATCTACTAAAGTTGTTTTGATTTCCGAGCAAATCTGCCGGTCTTTGTCGCTTAACGGTATACCTTGCCCTCTGCCACCCACAGCAAGGTTGCCACGGAACTCTCCAGAGGCGGGAATTCGTGCAAGTGCATAGTCAATGGGTTCTCCATTTACGACCAGAATGCGCTTATCACCCTGATTAATTTCAGGAATAAAGCGCTGGGCCATAATGGTTCTGGCACCTTTGTCAGTAATCTGGTCAATTATAGAATGTCTGTTTGAGTCGTTGGGTGTAATTCTGAAAATAGATTCTCCTCCCATCGCGTCCATGGGCTTCACAACTACATCACCATGTTCAGTAATAAAGTGATTAATTCTTTCTCTGTCGCGAGTCACTAGTGTAGGTGCACAGCAATCAGGAAAGTTAACTATTGAAAATTTCTCATTCATGTTGCGCAGGGAGACTGGATTGTTGACTACACATGTTCCTGCATTCTGGGCCAGTTCCAGAACGTAGGTAGTATAGATGTACTCCATGTTGAAAGGGGGGTCCAGGCGCATAAGAATCACGTTAAATTCTGACAGTTCAATCTCAGAATAGTCCGCCAAATGGTACCAATTTTGCGATCTGTCTTTGACAGAGAGCTTGGTAGCCTGCGCAAATGGCCTTCCATCCAGAACGTATAAGCTGCCGGGGCGGATGTAGTGGATACTCCAGTGTCTGCGCTGAGCTTCTAATAGCATCGCAAATGTGCTGTCTTTGTAGGTATGGATTGACTCTATCGGATCCATGATTACTGCAATATTGATGGTCATACACTGATCCTCTATCTGGCATATTTGCCGTTATATCGGCTTAGTTTGTTCTAGGACTACCTTGTATACGTCCGGTTCAGTACCGTGTGCATATAAGAGATAAAAAATATCTTCGTTTGCATAGTGGCCAGTCTTCTGGCTGATTAAATATAAACGATTTGAGCTGCAGGATAACAGCTCTGGAGAATGAAATTGGGAGCACAAAATTTAGAGAACAGTTCTTTGCCGGAACTCGACCAGTCAAATACAGTAGATCTGTCGTCGCTTAAAGTGATGATTATTGATGATAGTAAGACAATTAGGAAGTCTGCTGAAACTTTGTTGATCAAAGAGGGTTGTGAAGTTCTGACTGCGGAAGATGGTTTCGAGGCGTTAGCAATTATTGCAGTGAATAAGCCTGATATCATTTTTGTAGACATCATGATGCCCAGACTGGATGGCTATCAAACTTGTACACTAATTAAAAATAATCGCCAGTTTAGAGATACGCCAGTGATCATGCTGACGAGTAAAGATAGTATTTTTGACAAGGCCAGAGGGCGTATTGTTGGTTCAGAAGAGTATCTGACCAAGCCATTTACCCGTGATGATCTGTTGCAGGCGGTTAGTCGCCATGCACAGCCAGAACACAACTAGAGAGATTTGAGATCTGACTATGGCGCATATATTAATTGTTGATGACTCTCCCACAGAAAGACATTTTCTTAAAAGTGTTCTGTCCGAGAATGGATATGACATCAGCCTTGCGGAAAATGCTGAGCAGGGGATTGAGATGGCAAAATCCGAACATCCGGATCTGATTCTCATGGATGTAGTCATGCCCGGGATGAATGGATTTCAGGCAACGCGTTATTTGACTAAATCACCGGATACAGCAGATATTCCGGTATTAGTGGTCAGTACTAAAAGCGAACAGACCGATCAAGTGTGGGCGAGCAGGCAGGGAGCTAAAGCTTATATTACAAAACCAGTAGATGGGAAATCATTGCTGGAATCCGTTAAACATCATCTTGTTTGATGGATATCTAAAATGACTGCATTTAATTATTTAAGTGAACTGGATCAGAGATTCTCATCTGAATCCGGGGCTGTATTGGCTAGTGGCAACGCGATAATGAGAACATTGCATTTTCGGGTTGGGCGTTACGATTTGCTGTTACCTCTGGACGACTCTACAGAAATCATTTCGCAGATTAATTATTCGCGAATACCAATTTCACGGCCATGGCTACTGGGGATTGCCAGTCGTAGAGGGCAGTTGCTGACACTAATTGATTTAAAGAATTTTCTGTTCAATTCAGATCCTATAAAGAAAATTGGCAAGAGAAGAATTATTGCAAATAAAGTTGGTTCAAATTTTCTCGGGTTTGTTGTTGATCATGCAGTGGGATTAATGAACCTGCAAAAAAGTGAATTTAAGAATAGTTATCCGCAGCACTGGGATAGTGGTCTCGTCAATTACCTGTCTGGAACATATGAAGAAAACGACGTGTATTTTGGTGTATGTGACTTTGGAAAAATGATTAATGACGAGCGTTTTAATGAAACGCAGAAAAATTACAGTTAAAAGATTTGATTGAATAATAGTAAAAAAAACAAGGGTGCAATGATTGAGTCGAACCGGATTTAATAGATTCGATTGAAATTACGCGAAGGTTAATTCAGAACGGAAGCATGCTTAGGTAATAAGCAGTTTGGAGGTTAAGGATGGCAGTACCAAAAATTATTCCACATAATTCTATGGATAAAAAAGATAGAAAAACATTTTATATGTTGATCAGTCTGTCTGTAGGAGTGGTATGTTCTTTGCTGATTTTGTGTGTAGCAATATTAGCGCCTTCGCTCTTTGAAGAAACGCAACGCGGGATGGTCGCGGGTATTACATTTCTTGCCGGCTTATCAATTATGGCGCTACTAGTGAGTTTTAGCTGGCGCTGGAGCACTCGCGTGAAGAAGCAGTTGCATGCGATAGATGAGCAGAATAAGCGAAATCAGCAGGCAATTTTATTGCTGCTAGATGAGATGACAAACCTGGCTGAAGGTGATCTAACAGTACATACAACAGTGACAGAAGATATCACGGGTGCCATTGCAGACTCCGTGAACTACTCAATTGATGCCTTGCGTAATCTCGTGACAACAATTAACAGAACAGCGGTCCAGGTGTCACACGCTGCAGTACAAACACAGGACATTACCAGGCAGTTAACAGATTCCAGCGAAATTCAGTCGCGTGAAATCGCCAATGCAACATCAGCAATTACAGAGATGGCAACATCAATTCAACATGTATCCAAGAATGCAAATACCTCTGCCGAAGTTGCGCAAAAGTCAGTAGATATTGCTCATAAAGGTGCGCAAACAGTAAGTCGTACAATCGACGGAATGGATACAATTCGTGAACAAATACAGGAAACATCCAAGCGAATTAAACGACTGGGCGAGAGTTCGCAGGAAATCGGAAACATGGTGGGCCTGATTGACGAGATTGCTGATCAGACAAATATCCTGGCGCTGAACGCAGCAATTCAGGCATCCAGTGCAGGTGAAGCCGGACGAGGTTTTGCAGTGGTGGCTGACGAAGTGCAACGATTGGCGGAACGCGCAGGTAATGCCACCAAACAAATTGAAGCGCTGGTGAAAACGATTCAAAGTGATATTAATGAAGCAGTGGACTCTATGGAACAAAGTACCACTAACGTAGTCAACGGTGCCCGTCTGGCTGAGGATGCAGGTGAAGCACTCGCTGAAATTGAAACCGTATCTGCAAACTTAAGTGGCTTAATTCAGAATATTTCTACGGCTGCAACAAAACAGTCGCAAGCGTCTACGAATGTGGCAACGACAATGAACGTAATTCAGGACATCACTGTTCAGACATCGACTAGCGCAACAAAAACTGCAAATTCAGTTAGTGAGTTGACCGTGTTGTCTAACGGACTCAAGAAATCTGTTGCTGGGTTCAAGCTGCCTGCTAGCGAGTCTTCAGAGCAGGTCAAGCACGAACCAATCAGTGCTGAGCTGGAACAGCAGTTAGCATCTTAAGACCAGATAAAAGAAATTCCAAGAAGGACAAATATGCGTAGAGTCTTACAAGCACTGGAACAAAGAGCGATTACAGCTACCAAGCTGGAAGTAGACAGCCTGATTTCAGAAGCAAGCCAATCTATTCAAGCGTATGTTGAAGACAATGCTAATTTAACAGAATTGAAGCGGGCAATTACCCGTTTGAGTGCGGCATCAAATACACTGCAGATCATGCAGATTCATGGTGGAGTATTGCTGGCGGACGAAACAATCAAAGTGATTGAGATGCTAATAGATGGCAGTGCTGCCCGAGTCGAAGAAGCTCAGGATGTTGTATCAAGATCGATTATGCGTCTGGGTGAATATCTTGGTCATGTAGAAGCTGGTAATAAAGATGTGCCGCTGGTATTGATGCCGCTATTGAATGATTTGCGCGCATCAAGAGATGAAGCGCTGCTCTCAGAAAATGTACTATTTTTCCCTAATGTAGATGGTGTTAGCGTGCCGCAGAATATGCAGCAAAATAGGGAAGCTGTGGATAGCAACTGGTTGAGAGTGATAAGAACAAACTTTCAGAAAACACTGCTTGCTTGTGTAAGTGGGGAAGATATTCCAACAGCAGCGGCCAAGTTATGCAAGTTATCACTAAGGCTGCAACGTGCCAGTGGGTCCGAAGTCGGGCAGAAGTTATGGTGGCTGGCAAGCGCGTTATCGCAATCAGTTGCAATTAATGCAGTACCGTTTAATGTCAGTATTGCATCCCTGTTTAACAAGCTCGACAAACAAATTAAATTACTGATCGAAGTAGGTGAGAGTGAGTTCTCGAGAAATTTCGATGAAAATATCGTCAAGAATATTCTTTACTATATTGCTATTTCGGAAAACAGAGGTCGCATAGTCAATCAGGTTAAGGAATCTTATCGCCTGAACGATCAAATTCCTCAGCAACAAAACATGGAGGAGATCAGACAGCAATTAAGTGCGCCGTCCAGCGAAGTGCTGATCACTGTATCCAAAGCATTGCTGGAGGATCTGGCTAGTGCCAAAGACTGCATCGAGCTGTTTATACATAGCAATCTTGTTGAACAGAAACATATTGAGCGATTACATACAGGGTTGCAAAAAGTTAGTGATACTTTATCGATGATAGGTATCGAGGAGTACAGGAGCAAAGCAGAACATCAGTTGAATGAAGTGTCATTGCTGATATCTGGCAAACAGGAAGATGTTGAACTGGTGTTGCTGGGTGTGTCTGAAGTTATTCTTGAAATAGAAACATGTATAAATAATTTTATTGAATATCGAATTAATTTTCAGGAGCCTGCAGATTCCCAAACTGGCGGTAGTAGCAGATTTGAATCGAATCAGTACGATAATGAACACAAAGCTGCATTTAGCGTCACTATTTCTGAAGTACTGTTACGTATCGATCAAGCGAAAGAAATGCTGACAGATGTGGTTCATATCGCATATGACGAAGATAAAACCAAACGTTGTGTGCAGAATATCAGAGAGATTAGTGGTGTTATCAGTGTTATCGACCTGACCAGTCCTGTGGAACTAATTAATGGTGTTGCCAATTATATCGCATCAGATCGATTTAAGAATGATGTGAATGAAAATAATGATGCACTTAAGGATCTGGCTGATTGTGTTGTAGGACTGCAGTGTTACTTTGAGCAATTAGAGTCGCGCGTTCCCTATGCCGATCAAATACTTGAACACTGCGAGCAGGCACTGGAAAGCATATCCCGCGACGATTCGCAGCAGGAAGCTGAGCTGGCAGAAGAGCATGTGGAAGCAAATAATGAAGTCAGTGTAGATCTCGACTTCGATGCCACGATGATTGCTGAAGCAGGGCTGGAATTTGACATGGATTTACCGGTTGATAACCAAAGCCCGGAGATTGACCAGCAGGAAGACAAAGATGAGCTGCCCGACTTAAATGAATTTACAGATCAGTCCGTCGATTCTGAAGATAGTGATGACGATAAAAATGTCATTAATGAAGAAAATGATCATGCTCTCGATGATGTGGTTGAGCCTGAAGAGGAAATCCAGGTTAGCGAACAGGTCAAGTCACCTCTGGCTGTGTTAACTGGTGAAGCAGATCCGGTTTTGGTAGAAACGTTTATTGAAGAGGCTGAGCAGGTCGTTATCGACATTAAAACTCACTGGAACACATGGAAGAGTGATCAGAAAGACTGGAACAGTTTTGCAAATATGCGTCGCGGTTATCATACGCTTAAAGGTAGCGGCCGCTTTGTTGGTGCGGAAATGTTATCTGAGTTGGCCTGGGAATATGAGAATCTGTGCAATAAATGTCTGGGGAAAAAAGAATCTGTTCCGGAACTAATACAGGAATTATTGCAAAAAGGTGCTGATAGTGTTCCGCAATTAGTACAGCAGCTCAAGAAACCAGCTGATGCGATAGAAATAGATGTTGATGATCTCATCGAGCTTATCAAGCATGCTGCACTGGACTCAAGAGATGTAGAGTCTGTTGAAGTTACTGCTGAAACAGGGCAGGAGCAGCCAGAATCAATAGAAGCATTTGAAGATCAAAAATCAAATGAAAGACTGCAGGATGAATTGACAGGAATATTTACCGCCGAAGCCACACAGCATATTCGAATTATGCGGGATGCAATGGGCAGTGATGAAGGTGATCAATCGTCAAGTGATATCCGCATAGATGAAGAATTATTGCGAACTGTTCACACTATGCGTGGTAGTGCGCGTACCGCGGGTATTAAACATATTTCTGATTTATGCCATCCGCTGGAAGAAATTATTGGAATAGCAATCAAGCACAAAATTAATTTTGATGCTGAGCAAAAGCAGTTAATACAGTCATGTATCAAGCAAATTGAATCTGATCTTGTCAGGATTGAGAAATCAGAAAAAATTGTAGATTCTCATACGGGTTTACTAAATCATCTGGAAACATTAAATAAGGAATTGTTAAGCAGTTATTCCAGGCATGATGCTGAAGCACACACTGTAGAGGAAATAGAGCAGCCCAAAGTGGCTTCCATGACTGATAGCTGTGATGGCAGAGACGAAGAACTGTGCGAGATTTTCTTTGAGGAAGCTGAGGATGTTTTGGCGGAGTGTCAGGCATCTTTGCAAAAATTAAAAACAAATCCTGACGATCCAGGTGCTGTTTCAGAATTACAGCGTCAGTTCCATACCTTGAAAGGCAGTTCAAGAATGGCCGGGTTCGCAACCATTGGTGAACTTAGTCATGTCACAGAATCTCTTTTGCTTGCACTATCTGACGGAAGCGCTGACCAGGAAAGTTCGATGCTACTACTGCAGCGCGTGCTTGATACCTTGCATGCTAATGTTGATTCAGCACAGCAAGTGAAAGATATTCATCTGGATGATGATTTAATTGCTGAGTTGCAGACAATGGGAAGCATGCAACCCGAATTCGAGGAGTCTTCAGAAGTAGCTGAAGTGGCTGATGATATTTCACAGTCAGCAAACCAGGATGTAGAAGAGCTAGCAGCAGAGTTGGATCTGAATGATCCTCCTGCGAATGATAGTGATGTGCTGCAGCCCGATGCGAATGAACAGCAATATGAAAGTGCGCAACAGTCCGAAGCAGAAAAGCCAGGGTTGAAAAAGTTTATTCACGTTGACAAAAAGCCGGACGAGAATATTAAATCTCAGGAAAAGCATGAAGTTGTCAGAGTGCCGGCCGATATCCTGGATACACTGGTTAACGATGCCGGTGAAGTGAATATACAAAGGTCTCGTTTAGAGCAGGTGTTTCATTTGTTTTCAGCCAGTGCATCTGAGTTTGGTCAAACCATTGGAAGACTGCGTGAACAATTGCGCAAGCTGGAAATGGAAACAGAAGCGCAAATTTTATTCAAGCATGCAGATGACCAGGAGAATCTGCCTGATTTTGATCCGTTAGAGCTTGACAGGTACTCGGATATTCAACAGTTATCTCGTTCACTCGCAGAAAGTGTTGATGATTTATCAAACATTAAAGAAATGTTTATGAATCATATGCAGGATGGCGAAGATGTGCTGATCAGCCAAAAAGTGGTGACTACCAATCTTCAGGATAACCTGCTGCACACACGTATGGTTCGTTTTGATACGGTCGAACAACGACTGCAGCGAATCGTAAGACAGACGTCTAATGAGTTAAATAAACAAGTTGACCTGATTATTGAGGGTGGTGATATTGAAGTGGATCGCCGCGTATTAAATGGCGTCATTACTTCTATCGAACATATATTAAGAAATAGTGTTGGTCATGGCATCGAAACTTCTGAAGTTCGTGAAAAGAATCATAAGCCAGTGCGTGGACAAATCAGGATTGATATTGTTCGTGAAGGTCCTGAAATCAGCATTACGATTAAGGATGACGGTGCAGGTATAGATCATGAAAAAGTAAAAGCGAAAGCAATAGAAAATGGATTGATCAAGGCTGAAACTGAGTTAACAAAAGATGAGGCATTGCAGCTGATATTCAAGCCGGGGCTGAGTACGGCCAGTGCTGTATCAAAAATAGCTGGTCGCGGTGTGGGCATGGATATTGTTGACAAGGATATTCGTCGCCTGGGTGGAAATATTGAAACCCGGTCAGAATTGGCAAAAGGTGCCAAATTTATTTTGCGTCTGCCATTTACCCTGGCGGTCAGTCACGCATTATTAATAAAGGCTGGGCAGGAAGTTTATGCGTTAACCCTTTCAGGGGTAGAGGGCGTAATTCAGTTGCCTGTATCTGAGCTGAAAAATATATTTAATGGCCAAGAGCCAAAATATACCTATGCTGGTTATGACTATTCATTTCATCACTTATCCAGTTTGTTGCAGGGTGGCGCATTGTACTTTGAGGATGAAGATGCTTCATGTCCTGTTATTCTGATACGAATAGGTGAGCATCGATTAGCGTTACTTGTTGAGGCTACTTATGGAAATAAAGAAATTGTAGTGAAACCTCTGGCATCTCATTTTAGTCAATCACAGGGTATTTCTGGTGCGACCATTTTGGGTGATGGCAGTGTTGCTTTGATTCTGGATATTCCCTGGATAGATCGCTTGATTCAAACACGCACTAGTGCCGATGTGGTAGTTGTATCAGAAGCGCCTGAGAGTGATTCGGATGAAGAAGCTACAGTCATGGTGGTAGACGACTCAATTACAATCCGTAAAGTAACTACACGCTTTCTGGAGAGGAATAACTATAAAGTAGTCACCGCAAAAGATGGTGTGGATGCGTTACAAAAATTGCAAAAGATAGTGCCAGATGTGTTGTTGCTGGACATTGAAATGCCACGAATGGATGGCTACGAACTCGCAGCCCAGATGCGCAAGGAAGAAAGGCTGGCGAATATTCCAATTATCATGATTACTTCGCGCACGGGAGACAAGCACCGTAACCGCGCAATGGAGTTAGGCGTTAATTGCTATCTTGGTAAACCGTATAATGAAGCTCAGTTACTGGAGAGAATAGAAAGATTCTAATGGCTGAGTTTACTCAACAGCAAAAAGATACGAGTGTCAGTGTGCTCCTGTTGCGCCTGCAGCATAAAGAAATTCTCGTGCCAAAAGCGATGGTGGCAGATGTGCTGTCCTGGAAGGACAAGTTTTTCTCGCCAGCAATAACACAAAGAGCAGAATGGAAGCTCGGCGAATATGCCTGGAATGACTGGAAGATTCCACTGGTATGTTTTGAAAATTTGATTCAGTCTGATTTTCACAGGGAAGAAATTGTAAAAAGAAAAATTGTTGTTATTAAGTCTTTTCAAAAAGGGTTTGAGAATGACCACTACGCGATTGAATGTCGCGGGTTTCCCAAGCCGCTAATTCTGAGCGAGGAATCACTGGATAACCTTCACATTGAAGATGATAAAGACTGGATAGCACACTCAATTTCAATTGGTAGCAGAGTTCTGGATGTGCCTGATTTTGCAGCACTGCAAAATGCAGTATGGTCCATGGATGAATCGATAAGCCGCAGCGCTTAAATTAATTGAGGTCTCCCCAGCGAGACTGGCAAAGTGTTAATGCGGAAATCACCGCAGTTTCAAGGCGTAAAATTCTTGGCCCCATTTTAATGGGTATAAAACCTTCATGTTGTGCCTGTAATATCTCATCCTGGCTAAACCCTCCTTCAGGGCCAATAACACAAACACATGCTGACACTGAAAAATCGCTGGAAGGTAATATGGTTTCGTCTGCAATGGGTGACGCTATCAACTTAATCGCTTCGTCTGAGTTTATTATTGCTTTGTCAAATGCTACTGGCTGGTTAATACAGGGGATAACAGCCCGCCCGGATTGCTCGCATGCGCTTTCAATAACTGAACGCCAGTGATCCATTTTCTTTTCCAGACGGTTGGCAGCAATATTAATGTTGACTCTGGAGCTGACAAAAGGAGTTATTTGACTAACACCTAATTCAGTTGCTTTCTGTATACACCAATCCATTTTATCAGCGCGACACAAGGGCTGGAGCAAATGAATAGACACAGATGATTCATTATTGACGGCCTGTTTGCTATCAATAAATACGCTGACGCTCTTTTTGGTAACATCGCTGATAGATGCGTAGTAATCGTTTCCATCACCATTAAAAAGTATCACCGCGCTGCCAGTGCTCATACGCAGTACATCTTTTATGTGTTTGACGGCTTTGGCTTCCAGATTGATACTGGCAGAAACCTGTAATTTATGCTGAGTGAATATTCTTGGTATGCGCAAGCTGGGTTACCTGAATAAAAAACGCCGGTATTAGAGAGTTATACCGGCGTCTAGTGTTACCGTTTATTAATAACGGTAATGATCTGACTTGTAAGGGCCATTCACGGGTACGCCAATGTAAGCGGCTTGTTCGGCGGTAAGGGTGGTTAACTTCACACCTATCTGTTCCAGGTGTAACCGTGCAACTTCCTCATCAAGATGTTTAGGCAGAATATATACCTTGTTCTCATAGCTGCCTTTAGCATTCCAGAGATCCAGTTGTGCCAGAACCTGGTTAGTAAACGAGTTAGACATAACAAAACTTGGGTGGCCTGTGCCACAGCCAAGATTCACCAAACGACCTTTGGCAAGCAGGATAATGCGTTTGCCATCGGGAAAAATGATATGGTCGACCTGCGGTTTTATTTCTTCCCACTGGTATTTCTCAAGGCTGGCGACATCTATCTCATTGTCAAAATGACCAATGTTACAAACTATAGCCTGATTTTTCATGGCTGCCATATGATCATGGGTAATAATGTTGTAATTACCTGTGGTGGTGACAAAGATATCTGCCTGTTTACACACATCGTCCAGAGTCACAACGCGATATCCTTCCATGGCAGCCTGCAGTGCGCAGATAGGGTCAATTTCTGTTACCCATACAGTAGCGCCCAAGCCACGTAGAGACTGCGCAGAGCCTTTGCCGACATCGCCATAGCCACAAACGACAGCAATTTTACCGGCGACCATGACGTCAGTAGCGCGCTTGATACCGTCAACTAATGACTCGCGGCAGCCGTATAAATTATCAAATTTGGATTTGGTGACAGAATCGTTAACGTTAATCGCAGGAATTAATAGTTCACCCGCTGCGACCATGTCGTAAAGCCGCTTAACGCCAGTGGTGGTTTCCTCTGAGACACCTTTTACATCCTTTAACAACTCGGGAAATTTATCATGCATGATTTTGGTCAGGTCGCCGCCATCATCCAGAAGCATATTAGGTGCCCAGTTGTTAGGGCCTGAAATGGTCTGCACGATACACCACTCGTATTCTTCTTCGGTCTCACCTTTCCATGCGAATACGGGAACACCGCTGGCTGCAATGGCGGCGGCGGCGTGGTCTTGAGTCGAAAAGATATTGCAGGACGACCAGCGCACTTCCGCACCCAGGTCCGTTAATGTCTCGATTAATACTGCAGTTTGAATAGTCATGTGCAGACAGCCAACAATGCGTGCGCCTTTTAAGGGATTTTGGCCCGCATATTTCTGTCGTAATGACATAAGTCCAGGCATTTCAGTTTCTGCAATTGCAATTTCCTTGCGGCCCCAGTCAGCTAAAGAAATATCAGCAACTTTGTAATCTTGTTCAGTACTCATGTATGTGCTCCTTGCAAAAATAATTGGCAAATAAAAAAATGTTTATGATTGACGTAGTGCGTCGGCTTTGTCAGTTTTTTCCCAGCTAAATCCTGCATCTTCACGTCCAAAATGGCCGTAGCTGGCCGATTTCTTGTAGATTGGCTGCTTTAGGTTCAGCATGGTTAGAATGCCGTACGGGCGTAAATCAAAATGCTGTTTCACTAACTCTTCAATTTCACGATCACTTATTTTCCCGGTGCCAAAAGTATCTATAGAAATTGATGTGGGTTCGGCAACACCAATTGCATAGGAAATCTGTATTTCACAACGTTCAGCCAGGCCGGCAGCGACGATGTTTTTCGCAACGTAACGTCCTGCATAGGCGGCAGAACGGTCAACTTTAGAAGGGTCCTTGCCAGAAAATGCGCCGCCTCCATGGCGTGCCATACCACCATAAGTATCAACAATGATTTTCCGTCCTGTTAATCCGCAGTCACCCACCGGGCCGCCGATAACAAAGTTACCTGTGGGATTGATGTGGTACTTGGTGTTGGCATTTAACCATTTTTCAGGAAGTACGGGCTTGATGATATGCTCCATGACAGCTTCCTGTAATTCTCTCTGCGTGATGCCCGGATCATGCTGGGTAGAGAGAACGACCGCTTCGATCGCGCAGGGCACACCGTTTTCATAACGGAAAGTGACCTGGCTTTTCGCATCTGGGCGTAACCAGGGTAATTGTTTGTTTTTTCGAACTTCAGATTGTTTTTTTACCAGTCGATGTGAATATGTGATCGGAGCAGGCATTAGTACATCTGTCTCATTACTGGCGTAACCGAACATTAATCCCTGGTCGCCAGCACCCTGATCTTCCGGTTTTGAGCGATCCACACCCTGGGCAATATCAGGGGACTGAGCGCCCAGCGCATTAATGACGGCACAGGTGCTTCCGTCAAAGCCTTTATCGGAATGGTCGTAGCCAATCTCGTTGACAGTGTCTCGAACTAATTGCTCGTATTCTATACTGGCGGTAGTGGTGATTTCGCCAGCCAGCACGACCATGCCTGTTTTGACTAACGTTTCGCAGGCAACGCGACAATCTGGATCCTGTGCCAGTGCGGCATCTAATATGGCGTCAGATATCTGATCCGACATTTTATCTGGATGGCCTTCAGAAACTGATTCTGAAGTAAATACATAGTTGTTACTCATTTTAGTAAGCCCTTTGAATATAATTTAAAGGTATAAGTTGTATGATTTGTAATAGCAAAGATATAAAAATCTCGGCGTGCTTGATATGTTTTGAGTGATGGTTGAATCACAAGAAAATTATCAGAATGCTGGCCTGTTTCTGTCATTGCATCAATAACGCGCGAAATTGTACATTGTGTCAGGCATTTAAGCGATCCAGTTTGTCATTAAAGAGGTAAATAAAGTATGGTTAAAACCTTATCCAGTATGATCCCGCTTGGGACAATAGCGCCTGAATTCCAGTTACTGGAGCCTAAAAGCGGCGAGAATAAACATTTGCAGGAATTACGCGGATCTTGCGCCACAGTGATTATGTTTATCTGTAATCACTGTCCGTTTGTGAAACATATCACATCAGAACTGGTGGTGTTGGCAAATGACTATCAACATCAGGGAGTTTCATTTGTTGCAATTAATTCCAATGACGTTGACATGTATCCGGATGATTCACCTGAGAATATGGTCCTGGAAGCCGCCGCACATGGATATCCATTTCCGTATCTCTTTGATGAAACACAGAATGTAGCGAAGGCTTATCATGCGGTTTGCACGCCGGACTTTTTCATATTCAATGCCGAGATGGCGTGCGTGTACCGAGGTCAACTGGATGACTCGCGTCCAGGTAATGAAATTGCAGTGACTGGCAGCGACATTCGTGCTGCGCTGAATGCAGTCATTACTGGTAGTGCTGTGTCAGAATTACAAAAACCCAGTGTGGGTTGCAATATAAAATGGAAAAACAGCTAAACTTTCCTGCTATTGACCATTTGTTATAAAAATTCACCATAGTGAGCTTGCGAGTCGTTGATAACTCGTGGAAAATGTCGGCGCTTTATGCCAGATCGCCGAATAGATAAGAATCACTTTATTCTCATGCTGACCCGAATAGACGTCAGTGTTGGCGCATCATATAACCTTACATAACGGTAATCACAAAAATCTCGTGGATAATCATAAAGAATTAGCAAATGCCATCCGTGCCTTAAGTATGGATGCGGTTCAACAAGCCAACTCTGGCCATCCTGGAGCGCCGATGGGAATGGCTGATATAGCCGAAGTACTGTGGCGTAAGTACTTGAATCATAACCCTAAAGATCCGAAATGGATGAATCGGGATCGCTTTGTTCTGTCTAATGGGCATGGATCAATGCTGATCTACTCTCTATTGCACCTGACAGGTTATGACTTGTCGATGCAGGATATTAAAGACTTTCGACAACTGCATTCCAAAACACCCGGGCATCCGGAAGTAGGAGAGGCGCCAGGTGTGGAAACCACTACTGGCCCGTTAGGACAGGGTCTCGCGAATGCCGTCGGGATGGCGCTGGCGGAGCGAATGCTGGCGGCACAGTTCAATCAGAAAGATCGCGCCATTATTGACCATTATACCTACGTTTTCGTCGGAGATGGCTGCCTGATGGAGGGAATTTCCCATGAGGCATGTTCCCTGGCCGGAACCCTGAAATTGGGTAAATTGATTGTGTTCTACGACGATAATGGCATTTCAATCGATGGAGAAGTACAAGACTGGTTTACTGAAGACATTCCGCAGCGATTTGAGTCTTATGGCTGGCAGGTGATTCGGGACATTGACGGCCACGACCCTGCAGCGATAGATCAGGCCATTCAGACAGCGCGAGCAAATGACACGCAACCGACATTGATTGACTGCAAAACAATCATAGGCTTCGGTTCGCCAAATAAAGAGGGCACTGCCGGAGTACATGGTGCGCCACTTGGCGAGGAAGAAATTCAACGAGTACGGGATCGAATTGGCTGGAAGCACGAACCATTTGAAATTCCACAGAATATATATGATGCATGGAGCTGTGTTGACGCAGGCGGGCAAAAACAACGCGCCTGGCAGGAACAATTTGCATCTTACCAAAACGAATATCCTGAGCTGGCTAAAGAACTGGAGCGACGCTACAACTCGAAGCTCCCTGACAACTGGGCAGCCGATGCTGAAAAAGCACTACAAGCCATTAATGACAAAGCTGAAAGTGTTGCGACACGTAAAGCGTCAGAGCTGGCATTAGAGGCAGTAGGCCCGTTACTGCCTGAATTAATTGGTGGTTCCGCTGATTTAACGGGATCGAACAATACCTGGTGGTCTGGGTCTAAAGGTGTCACGGCGGATGATGTCAGTGGCAACTATATATATTATGGAGTGCGTGAGTTTGGTATGTCAGCCATGATGAATGGCATGGCGTTGCATGGAGGGTTTATACCCTACAGCGGAACCTTCCTGACTTTCTCGGATTACGCACGCAATGCAGTTCGCATGGCGGCCCTGATGAATACACCAAGTATATTTGTCTATACACATGACTCGATTGGACTGGGTGAAGATGGACCAACGCATCAATCCATTGAGCATGTTTCCAGTTTGCGTAGTATTCCCAATCTAATGGTCTGGCGACCTTGCGATACCGTTGAATCAATGGTTGCATGGAAGACCAGCATTGAATTAAAACATCCCGCAGCACTCGCATTCTCTCGCCAAGGCGTACCATTTATTCCGCGAACGAAAGAGCAGATGGCACTAGTGCAGAAAGGTGCCTACACATTATTTGAGAATAGTGCAGAGCCGGACCTGATCATTCTGGCAACCGGAACAGAAGTAGGTATTTCCATGGATGCGGCGAAACTACTGGATACAAGTGGAGTCAAAGTTCGTCTGGTATCCATGCCAAGTGCGGATGTATTCGAACTGCAGGATGAATCCTATAAACAGTCAGTCCTTCCGAATAACATTCGAGCAAGAATAGCAGTAGAAGCAGGTGTTACAGATTTCTGGCGCAAGTATGTCGGCCTGGATGGGGATGTCGTAGGAATTGATCAATTTGGTGCGTCGGCTCCAGGTAAGATTCTGATGGAGCACTTCGGCTTTACTGCTGAGAACATTGTAAAGCGTGCGCGTGCATTACTATAGTTACTGATAATACAAGAGGAAGCAAAGAGAATGGCAATCAAAGTTGCAATTAATGGATATGGAAGAATCGGCCGCAATATCATGCGTGCCCTGTATGAGTCTGATCGTACAAATGAGATTCAGGTAGTCGCTATTAACGATCTGGGTGATGCGAACACGAATGCGCATTTAACTCAGTATGATTCGGCTCACGGCAAATTCAATGGCACTGTTTCAGTAGACGGTGACCATATCGTTGTGAATGGCGACAAAATTCTTGCCTGCTCTGAGCGGGATCCGGCAAATCTGCCATGGAAAGAACTAGGTGTTGATGTAGTACTTGAGTCCACTGGATTCTTTGCCAGCAAGGAAAAAGCATCAGCACATTTAAAAGCGGGCGCTAAAAAAGTTATTATTTCAGCACCTGGCGGCAGTGATGTCGATGCAACTATTGTTTATGGTGTTAACCACAAAATTCTAAAAGCATCTGATACTGTTATTTCAAATGCGTCCTGTACAACAAACTGCCTGGTCCCTTTGGTTAAGCCATTGCATGACAAGCTTGGTATGGAAAAAGGCTTAATGACGACTATACATGCCTATACCAATGATCAGGTGTTAACGGATGTATTTCATTCTGATTTGCGACGTGCGCGTTCTGCGACTCAATCAATGATTCCAACTAAAACCGGTGCTGCGGCCGCCGTTGGACTGGTAATGCCTGAGATGAATGGAAAGCTGGATGGTTTCTCAATGCGTGTGCCGACCATTAATGTATCTGTTGTCGACTTAACATTTACGGCAACTAGAGACACAACAATCGATGAAATCAACAGCATTATGAAAGAAGCATCTGAGGGGGAACTCAAGGGTGTGCTCGAATACAATGAAGCGCCACTGGTGTCATGTGATTTTAATCATAATCCTGCATCATCCGTATTTGATGCAAGTCTGACTAAAGTTATGGACGGCAATCTGGTGAAAGTACTTTCATGGTATGACAATGAGTGGGGATTCTCTAATCGTATGCTCGATACAACGGTTGCACTGTTTAACGCTAAATAAATCTGTGGTCTCTTCAGAATATCAATTGGCAAAGGCGTTAATAACTTAAAGCAACATGTCTAATGTACTAATAATGTCAGAGATGGAGTTGGCGGGTCGCCGGCTCCTGATCCGTCAGGATCTAAATGTGCCTATACAGGATGGCGTTATCAGTAACGATGCACGTATTCGCGCTTCTTTGCCAACGCTTCAATTGGCACTATCCAAAGGTGCTTCTGTCATGGTCATGTCTCATCTGGGCCGTCCTGCAGAAGGCGTTCCTGAAGAAAAATACAGTTTACAGCCCGTTGCAGATGCATTGGCTGCGGCACTGGGCCAGGATGTACCACTTGTTAAAGACTGGATTGATGACTGTAAAGTTGCCCCCGGAAAAATAGTGCTATGTGAAAATGTACGCTTTTTAGCGGGTGAAAAAAAATGCGAGGATGCACTGTCTAAAAAGATGGCTGCACTATGTGATGTTTTTGTTATGGATGCATTCGGCACTGCGCACCGAGCGCAGGCGTCAACTTATGGTGTTGCCAAGTTTGCCAGTGTGGCATGTGCAGGTCCATTACTGGCAGCGGAACTGGATGCATTAGCTAAGGCCCTGGAAAATCCCAGGCGTCCTATGGTGGCTATTGTAGGGGGTTCAAAAGTTTCTACAAAATTAACGTTACTGGAACAACTGATCGATAAAGTAGACCAGTTGGTTGTCGGTGGCGGAATTGCCAATACCTTTATTGCTGCTGCAGGATATCCTGTAGGTAAGTCTTTGTATGAGGCTGAGCTGGTAGATGTGGCAAAACAGTTGATTGAGAAAGCGAAACAGCGAGGCGCAGAGATTCCCATCCCCACTGATGTAGTGTGCGCAAAAGAGTTTTCAGGTAATGCAACAGCAGAAACCAAGTCGGTACAGGATGTAGAAGCTGACGATATGATTCTTGATATAGGACCTGAAAGTGCTGCACGTCTGGGTGAAGTAATGAAAGCGGCGGGTACGATCGTATGGAATGGGCCATTAGGTGTATTTGAATTTCCACAATTTGCAGGCGCCACACAAACATTGTCCAATGCCATAGCAGCCAGCGAGGCATTCTCAATAGCTGGCGGTGGTGACACGGTAGCAGCCATTGATACATTTAATGTGGCAAATAAAATTTCATACATATCTACCGGTGGAGGTGCATTTCTGGAATTTCTGGAAGGGAAAGTGTTGCCGGCTGTAGATATTCTTCAGCAGCGCGTACAAGGAAAGTAAACAGCATGATGCATCGTCGCACCAAAATTATTATCACGTTAGGTCCTGCGACCGACGATGAAACGGTAATGTCAAAACTTATCGATGCGGGAATTGACCTGGTCCGGTTGAACTTTTCACATGGCACTATGGAAGAGCATAAACGCCGTGTCGAAATGGTTAGAAGAATTAGCAAAGAAAAGAATTATAACGTAGGTATTCTGGGTGATCTGCAGGGAGCTAAACTGCGAATTGGCCGATTCATAAACAGGAAGATAACGCTTAAAGTCGGTGAAAAATTCAACCTGGATGCCGATCTTGACCTGGAGTCTGGCACACAAGAAGTCGTTGGATTTACTTATAAGGGTCTTATCAATGACGTATCTGTTGGTGACACTCTGTTGCTGGATGATGGTCGCGTTGCACTGGAAATAGAGGCAATAGAGGACAAACTGATTAAAACCACTGTGCTTGCAGGTGGTGAGTTGTCCAGCAATAAAGGGATGAATCGAAAAGGGGGAGGTTTATCTGCTGCCTGTGTTACAGAAAAAGATATTGAAGATATCACTTATGTAAACGAGCTGGATCTTGATTATATTGCCGCATCGTTTATCAAGAGTGCAGATGACATTCACCAGGTAAGGACGCTGTTAAAACAACAGAATAGTGATATTTCTATTGTTGCTAAAATTGAAACTATTGAGGCGCTCGAGCACATTGATGACATACTCGAGTGTACCGAGGCAATCATGATTGCACGCGGGGACCTGGGCGTGGAAATAGGTGACGCAGAAGTGCCGGCAGTACAAAAGATGCTAATCAGTAAAGCGCAAAAAACAAATTGCCTGGCAATCACTGCAACTCAAATGATGGAATCCATGGTGCATAGTCCAATCCCGACACGTGCAGAAGTGTCAGATGTTGCTAATGCGGTACTTGATGGCACCGATGCAGTTATGTTGTCTGGTGAAACGGCCGTGGGTGAGTATCCCATCGAAGTGGTGAAAGCCATGAGTCGTATATGCTGTGCTTCAGAAAAACAGGAAGCCCAGCGTCACACGCGTCGTAGTCATATCAATTGTGAACGCGTAGATGAAGGTATTGCGATGGCAACCATGTATCTGGCAAATCACCTAAACGTTGCGGCAATCGCTGCTCTGACAGAATCGGGATCAACAGCTTTATGGATGTCAAGAATCAGCTCTTCCATTCCTATTTATGCATTAACCCGGCATGTCAAAACATTACGCCGTGTTACCTTGTATAAAGGTGTGTTCCCGGCCCGTTTGGACTTTCTTGGCAAAACCCACGCGCAAGTCAATCATGCGGCAGTAGCAGTGTTGCAAAACTGCAAAGAAGTGGAAGACAATGACCTGGTGATATTGACGAAAGGCGACCTGATGGGAGTTGATGGTGGCACCAACGCATTAAAGGTCCTTCGTGTCGGTCACATGCTTGAAGAGGAAGATGATCCTGAGCATACTTAATCCAGACTAGCCCGTGGACAGGAGCGCATTGCCACAAATGAGTTTTTAATCACGACGCAAGAGCGGTGGGATAGGGTAGAATATCAGCAAAATTTTTAAGGAGTGCAGTAAAGTGAGCGTTGAAGAGTTAAAACAAATAGCGAAAGCAATGGTAGCGCCCGGCAAAGGCATTTTAGCAATGGATGAGAGTCATCCTACATGCGGAAAGCGCTTTAAGGCACTGGGTATTCCTGAAACAGAAGAAATGCGTCAAGCATACCGGGATATGCTTGTGACTACTGAAGGCTTATCTGATTATATTAGCGGCGCAATTTTATTTGATGAAACTATCCGTCAAACATTGCTGGATGGCACACCTTTTCCTAAATACCTGAGTGATAACGGAATTATTCCAGGAATTAAAGTGGATGCAGGCGCACATCCTCTTGCTGGCAATCATGACGAGAAAGTCACAGAAGGTCTAGATGGACTTCGAGCACGGCTTGATGAGTACTATAAATTAGGTGCGCGCTTCTCAAAATGGCGGGCTGTAATCACTATTGGCGACCGTATTCCAAGCTGGGCATGCATAGAAGCAAACGCCCATGCACTAGCGCGATATGCAAAACTGAGCCAGGAAGCTGGCATCGTACCCATCGTGGAACCTGAAGTATTAATGGATGGCACTCATACTATTGAGCGCTCCTATGAAGTGACGGAACTGGCGCAACGAATTACTTTTCAGCACCTAAGAAGTCAGGGTGTATTAATGGAAGGAATGATATTAAAGCCAAGTATGGTTATCTCTGGAGCCAGTGCTGACAATCGCGCTGATGTTGAGACGGTGGCAAGAGAAACGGTCCGCTGTTTGCTAAACACAGTCCCTGCCAGTGTGCCGGGTATCGCTTTCCTCTCTGGAGGACAGTCAGACGAAGAGGCAAGTGCGCATTTGAATGCTATGCATAACCTGGGTACTGAATTGCCATGGGGTTTAACTTTCTCGTATGGGCGTGCTTTGCAACATGCATCAATGACAGCATGGGCTGGTAATTCAGCCAATGTCGCTGAGGCACAAAAAGTATTGCTTGGACGTGCACGCAGTAATGGTAAAGCAGCACTTGGCCAATACACGCCCGGCGCAGATAAAGCAGCCTAGGTAGATTTAGTCTGGAATCACAAAAAAGCCCGCTGATGCGGGCTTTTTTGTGTAAAGGCTTTTGTAGGTACCACAGCCCTGAGTCTAATAATGTTGATTCAGTTGCCGTTTATTACAGGGATAACGGATACCCTGTCAGGCAGGGCTCCAGAACAAGCACTGGATAAAGTGTACAAACGGCGATATTTTTTACCAGAGATCAATTAGTGACTGTGTATAATTTTCAGAAGTGTTTCAATTGAGTCGTATTGCATATTCAGCATATCCTGATCTGAGTCGAGCATATTTGGAACAGGAACTACAGGCGTAGTAATACGCAAACGCAAGTCATCCAGATTATCCATTGACGACTCCGCATGGTCCCGAGTCTGATTTAAAACAATGGCGAGCAATTTCAGTTCGCGATTCTGTATAGCCTCAATGCTAAGTAAGGTCTGGTTGATGCAGCCGAGTCGATCTTTCACGACCAGAATCACTGCTGCGTTAAGAGATTGGGCAAGATCCGCATTTAATCCGTCTGAGCATAGTGGCGAATAAAATCCGCCAGCACCTTCCACGAATAGGTAGTCGGGTGAATGTGCTGGTATGCAATGGTCTGCCAGGTCTGAGACAGTGACACTGTCATTGTTTAATCGGATGGCGCGTTCAGGGGAAATAGGCGGCTCATAACGATACGGGCAAATCTCATTTAAAGGTATTGTTCCATTGGTGGCATAAAAGTATTTTAAGGCATCTTCAGGAACCAGCTCTCCGTCACTGATTTCACAACCAGTTTCAATAGGTTTTCTTGGGATGCATGAATAACCAGATTTATTTAATGCCTTAACGAGAATGCGACCAATGTATGTTTTGCCGACACCGGTATCAATGCCAGTTATAAAAAGTGCTTTCATAATCTGAAAGTGTAAACTGACTGTCCATAAGTTACCAACTACAAAATTCTAACTTTAATAATAGTGTAATGAAAATTTGGGTGGATGCTGATGCATGTCCAGTGCCAGCAAAAGATATTTTATTTCGTGCTGCTGAAAGAACCGGTATAGAGGTAATACTGGTGGCTAATCAGGCAATTCGTAAACCATTACTGCAAAATATCAAAATGCTACAAGTCCCGAGTGGCTTTGATGTGGCTGACAATGAAATAGTAAAAAGGGTCGAGAAGGGTGATCTGGTTGTCACCAGTGATATCCCTCTGGCTGCAGAGGTGATCGATAAGCAGGCGCATGCCCTCAATCCTCGTGGCGAAATGTATTCAGTGGATACTATTAAAGCTCAACTGAATATGCGCGATTTTATGGATGTAATGCGAGGTAGCGGTGTTCAGTCGGGCGGCCAGGCACCTTATGGTAAAAGTGAACGCCAGTCATTTGCCAACCAGCTTGATAAATTTCTCAGTAAATACTCTTCCAGGAAATAATTACACGGGTCGATCTCAATAATAGTTAAGTCCAGTTCGCACCAATTGGTGCTTTGCTGTAAGGTATGGGCGGAAATTCACAGGCGAATGTTGGATTTTACGCCATGAGCAAGCATGCAACACAATAAATAACGCTATTGGGTTGGAAATAATCGAGAGTATTTTTCGGGACCTAGGTATACCGGTGCTGTGGCTGAGCAGGATAAACAGAATTCTTAAATAGTAAATGATGGAGAAGTTATGTCTTTGATGATTGGAGATAAAATGGTTGTTAGCATGCATTACACGCTAACCGATAGCGAAGGTACGGTATTGGACAGTTCCGAAGGAACAGACCCTTTGTCTTATCTGCATGGCGCTGGAAATATTATTCCGGGGCTTGAAAAAGCATTAGTAGGTAAAGTGGTTGATGATGCACTACAGGTTGAAGTTTCTCCTGCTGAGGGTTACGGCGAAGTAATTCCTGATTTAAAACAGGTAGTGGATAAATCAGCCTTTCAGGGGGTTGACTCACTGGAAGAAGGGATGTCATTCGAGGCGCAAGGTCCAAACGGCGAAGTACAGCGTGTTGTGATTGCAAAAGTTGAAGGTGACCAGGTGACGGTCGATGGTAATCACCCTCTTGCCGGTGTCACTCTAAACTTTGATGTAAAGATAGTAGGTGTGCGCGATGCGACTGAAGAAGAAATTTCACACGGACACGTTCACTAGATAAATCAGTATGATTAAAGAAAACGCGCATTAAGATGTGCGTTTTCTTTTTTTAGCTTTGCGTTTCTTGGGCTTGATTTCGTCTATATTGCGTTTTGTGCTGCCCGGTTTAGCACGCAAAGTTTTTCTTTCTGCGTGATCCTCGTCAAATGCTGAGATCCTGAGTTGTTGGCCTGCGACCCGGGTTTTTTTCAGTTCTTTAAATATTTCCTTGGGCATACCTTCGGGTAAATCTACAAGACTGTGATCATCGAAGATTTTTATATGACCAATATATTTTCCGTCTAGCCCTGCTTCGCTGGCAATCGCACCAACAATATTGCCAGGTTTGACTTCATGATTATGGCCAACTTCTATGCGGTAACGCTGTTGACCTTCTTCAGGCTTATCCATTCTGACCGCAGTTCTTTCATGTGACTTGCGTGATTTGTCACTGTCATTGCCGTCTTTTTTGGATGTGCGCTCACGTGATCTGCGAGGTTGAGCGCCATCCTGGTCATTTTTTCGCTGATTACGCTGTTTGCGGTCATTATTTTTTTGCGGTTTGTGCTGCAGTAACAGAGGAGTGTCACCTTGCAATAGTGTTGCCAGCGCCGCACCTATTTTGACTGCAGGTACATTGTGTTCCTGCTGGTATTGCTCAACTAATTGAGAGAAAAAAGTTAAATCTTCGTTAGCAAGTGTATCCGTAATTTTCTGCTTGAAATTAGCTACACGCTTATCATTAATAATTTCAGTGGAAGGCAATTCCATGAGTGCGATCTTCTTGCGAGTTGCTTTTTCAATGGCGCCTAACAAACGCTTTTCTCTGGGTGCGACAAATAAAATTGCATCACCAGTTCTGCCAGCGCGGCCAGTTCTTCCTATACGATGAATATAGGCTTCTGTGTCATAAGGAATGTCGTAGTTGACCACATGGCTGATACGGTCCACATCTAACCCGCGTGCGGCGACATCAGTGGCAACAAGAATATCAATTTTCCCGTTTTTCAATTGCTGGACGGTGCGCTCACGTTGATTCTGTGCAATGTCGCCATTCAGCGCTGATGTAGAATAACCGCGTGCTTCCAGTTTTTCTGCTAATTCGACAGTGGCCGTTTTGGTGCGAACAAAAACAAGCATGCCATCAAAACTTTCCGCTTCAAGAATTCGCGTTAGAGCATCAAGTTTGTGTAAACCACTTACCAGCCAGTAGCGCTGGCGAATATTTTCAGCAGTCGCCGTTTTGTCTTTAATTGTGACTTGTTCAGGATTGTTTAGATGATTGGTTGCAATGCGCCGAATTTGTTGTGGCATAGTGGCAGAAAATAACGCAATCTGTCTGTCGGGCGGGGTTTGTTCAAGTATCCATTCAACGTCATCAATAAAGCCCATTCGTAACATTTCGTCTGCTTCATCCAGTACTAATGTACTAAGGTTTGTCAGTTTTAATGTTCCGCGACGTATATGGTCCATCACACGACCTGGCGTGCCAACAACCACATGTACTCCACGCTCAAGACCACGAATCTGTCCGCGATAATCCTGTCCGCCGTAAATAGGTAATACATGGAAACCGTTTAATCCTGAGGCATATTTCTGAAACGCTTCAGCAACTTGAATCGCCAGTTCTCGTGTCGGAGCCAGTACCAGCACCTGTGGGTCTTTTTGTTTTAAATCAAGATTTGATATTAGTGGTAGTGCAAACGCAGCGGTCTTGCCAGTCCCTGTCTGCGCCTGACCAAGCACGTCTCTACCTTGTAGCAGCAGGGGAATGGTTTGCGCCTGGATTGGTGAAGGGGTTTCGTAACCTACTTCGTTCAATACTTTTACAATTGAATCTTTTAGACCAAGCTGGTTGAACTGGACGGCTGTTTCGGAAGTCATTTGGTGTACCTGTCTATAGTGGACTGAGCGAAACGCTGTGGCTTATTGGGGAATAAGCAGATGGTCCAAAAATTTTAAAATCTGGCTAATATCGTTAAAGGCGCTGCCAGAAGGGAGGCGTAGTGTAACGCTTTGTTCCCGGCATTGCATAAATCATTTGGGATGTGCCCTACAAAAGCAGGCTGTTTTCGATAGGGTGAAATATGCTGGCAGCCTTTTTAAGTGAGTTAGCTGTGAGGGAGGGGACACCATAGACTTCAGTGTTGACGGAATAATTAGCAGCAACTCTTTCAAGTAGCAGGTCGAAATCACCATCACCTGACAGTAATATGACTGAATCCACACTTTTTGCGTAGTCCATCACATCGATTGCAATGCCAACATCCCAGTCACCTTTTGCTGAGCCATCGCTGCGTTGAATATAAGGTTTGAGTTTTATTGTGAAGCCGATTTGTTCAAGTGTGTTCTGAAATGATTTTTGTTTGTCATCGTTTCGATCAATAGCGTATGCATGAGCTATGACTATGTCGCCTTGCATGGAGATGGTTTGCCAAAATGCGCGATAGTTGAATTGGCGCTTATAGGCCTGGCGTGTGGTGTAATAAATATTTTGAATATCTGCAAAAACAGCAATTTTAGCCACAACGATATTATCCCGGGATGAATTATTTGTTAGTTTTAAATAAGCGTTTTTTGAGAGTTAATAATCCCGGCTTTAACTTTTGTTTAAGTTTGTTTAAGTGGATGAATAAGGAAAAGCGAGCCAGCATAAATAAGCCGCCAACTGATTTTGGGTTGAAAGCAACCATGCCGCATAGTGATCTTTCACTTTTCAACCAATGACTTTTGGCTGTTTCTCTTCCAACACCGAAGTCAACTTCATTGATATGTTCAACGTCGATCATGTATTCAAACATGCGTAGCATTAATACTGCACCTACTGACTCTTGTTGAAAGTTAGAGTCGTAGTGTAACTTATAAATAGTAGCTCGACCTGAAGAGACAATCCACACTTGTACAGCAACCGGAGCATTATCAAGATATAGTAACCCCATACGAAGAGCGCCTGCTTTTGCTGAAGCTTCAATGACCCCTGTATCATGTTTTGGAAATAATTCTGCCTCTTTCCAGCTGTTATCGTGAACGATTTTGTAATCATTAATCGCTTGTGAAAGATTATTCGCCTTAATCAGTTCAAATCTGACTGATCCGGATTTTTCCAGCTTTCTGCTTTTCCGCATGTATGTCTTGCGAACCATGGAAGATCGGGAAGCAATAAAATCCTTGAATGTAATTCCACTTAAATTTTCAAAAAGAACAGGGCGATAATTATAGTGACGAACAGTCATACCGTAATCGGTAAATGCTTTTGATAAATGTTCGTATAGTAACGAGTCTTTATTCATGAAATTAAGATCGACTAAACGCCATGAAAAATCATCTTCGCAAACAGACTGTATTAATGCGTCCAGGATTGCGTCTAGCTGTTCATCGGATTCATTAACAGCAGGTGCAAATCTTATCGACTGATGCGCAGTCATGCTGGCAATTGTTTTTGCACCCGAAAAGTATTTTTCAGAATACGATCCATTTTGTCCGCCAGGGGTGCGCATAAATAACACTGCACGAGTTGCAGCAATATCACCCACTTCACATATCACATAAATACGGACGTTTGCATTCGTTGAAATGGTATTCTGAGAAAAATTACGGAACCAGCCGTTTCCCAGAAAGAAGTCAGATTGTTCAAACTCGTTAAGAAACGTCAGGCAACGTTCTGGGAGTGCATCAAAACTTGTATATACAGCAGAACTAAACATTTAAAATCAGGATTGTTGAGATGTGAGATATGCTAATTGTACAGTTGATGACTGCAACTAAACTGAGCTATATATCTATAATTTAAATGCTGCTTTGTAAAAGTCTGTTGGCTGCTTCCTGATATTTTGCCTGGGTATTTCTGATGATTTCATCAGGCAAAGCTGGACCCGGTGCTTTTTTATCCCAGTCCAGTGTTTCCAGGTAGTCGCGGATGTACTGTTTATCAAAACTGCTCGGGTTTTGACCTGGCACGTAGTCATCAGCTGGCCAGAATCGTGATGAATCTGGTGTCAGCACCTCATCAATGAGTGTCAGTGTCCCATTTTCGTCAAGGCCAAACTCAAATTTTGTGTCGGCGATGACAATACCCTTACTTAATGCATAGTCAGCAGCATTTTCATAAAGAGAAATACTTACATCGCGAACCTGATTAGCGATGTTCTCGCCAACAAGAGTGACTGTTTCTTCAAAAGTGATGTTCTCATCATGCTCACCTGCCGCAGCTTTTGTGGAGGGAGTAAACAGGGTATTAGGCAATTTGCCTGCAAGTGGAATATTGGCCGGTAGCGAAATGCCACATAAAGACTGAGTGGATTGATATTCTTTCCAGCCAGAGCCAATTAAATATCCCCTGACAATGGCTTCAATCGGTAGAGCATTTAGACGTTTTACGATCACAGAACGACCTTCTGCCTGCTCGATTTCGTCATGGTTTAAATTCAGATCACTTAACTTCATTGTGCTGACCTGATTGGGGATTACATCTCTAAAGCGTTCAAACCAGAAATTGGAAACCAGGGTGAGTAATGCCCCCTTATTTGGAATTGGCTCCGGCATGATCACATCAAATGCTGAGATTCTGTCGGTGGCGATGACCAACATATGATTGGCATCAACTTCATAGATATCACGTACTTTACCTTTGTGCAGCAGAGGTAAAGTCGTGAAATTGGTTTCAAAGACCGGCTTGGACATGATTTATCCCAAAAAAAGACGCGAATTGTAGAGCTAAAGACAGCAAATGCCTACTTTTGATTTGTATTCTACGGCTAATTTTACTGGCGTTCACTGCTCAAAAAGAGGAAAATGCGCGTTTTTTCCCAGCGAGACGGCATAATAAATGGCAAAAGTCGGAATCATCATGGGTAGCGATAGTGACTGGAAAGTCATGGAAAATGCTGCCAATGTCTTAAAAGAGTTTGGTGTAGAGCACGAATGCAAAGTGGTTTCTGCGCATAGAACGCCGCAATACCTCTACGAATATGCGAGTAGCGCAAAAGAACGTGGCCTGGAATGCATTATTGCAGGTGCTGGAGGAGCAGCTCATTTGCCTGGAATGGCTGCAGCCATTAGTACTGTCCCAGTGCTGGGGGTGCCCGTTCAGAGCAAATATATGCAAGGACAGGATTCTTTATTTTCGATTGTACAGATGCCTAAAGGTATACCCGTTGCAACCTTTGCCATTGGTGAAGCGGGAGCTGCCAATGCGGCATTGTTTGCTGTTGCCATGCTGGCTAATAATGACCAGACACTCGCAAAAAAGCTTGCTGCATTCCGCGAAAATCAGCGTGAACAAGTGCTTGCTAAAGTACTTCCTCCAAAGTAGTTTTTAATAATGATTGAACCAGATTCAGTACTCGGCATGCTGGGCGGTGGTCAGCTGGGCAGAATGTTTGCTCTGGCTGCAGCACAAATGGGATATAAAGTGTGGGTATTTGACCCTAACGAGTATAGTCCTGCGGGTGATGTTGCCTGTCGCCACATACAGGCTGAGTACGACGACTATCGGGCGCTGGCTGAGTTTGGCAAAGGCTGTTCAGTAGTCACCACAGAATTCGAAAATATTCCTGCCAGTACATTAAAGTATTTACAGGATTATTGTCGAGTATGTCCCAACCCGGATGCCGTGTATGTGGCACAAAATCGTATCCGCGAAAAATCTTTTGTAAATAATCTTGGGATTCCTACCTCCAAGTTTATTGAGGTCAATCAGGCTGCTGATCTGGATCACTCTACTCATATGCATTGGCCATGCATTATTAAAACTGCAGAATTCGGGTATGACGGCAAGGGACAGGAAGTAGTTGCAGATAAGCAAGAAGCAATACGAATATTTGATTCCTTTGGAGGAGTACCTTGCATACTGGAAGAACGCATCAATCTGCAATTGGAAATATCGGTAGTGCTTGGCCGCAATCAACAGGGGGAAGTTTGTTTTTTCCCGATAGCAAGGAACGAACATAAGAATGGAATACTACATGTCAGTAGTGTGCCCGCAAAAATACCGGCGCAGTTACAAACATATGCCTGTGAAATTTCACAACGAATAGCTGAGGAACTTGATTACGTTGGCATAATGACCGTGGAATTTTTTATTGATCAGGACAATCAATTACTTGTGAACGAAATTGCACCGCGTGTGCACAATAGTGGGCATTATTCCATGGATGCATGCCATGTGTCACAGTTTGAACAGCAGGTAAGAATGATTTGTGGCTGGACACCGGCTGATACACAAAATTATTGTGCAGTGGCTATGGTGAATATTCTAGGTGATGCATGGAAAGAGGGTATTTTTCCATCAGAAACATTGTTCAATGATGTTAATATCAAAGTACATTTGTATGGAAAGCAGGGCGCTAAACCTGGCCGCAAAATGGGACACTTTAATGTACTGGCAGATAATGTATCTGATGCGCGCAAGCATGCTCAATCTGCTTATCTGCGAATGATGGGTGAAAAATAATCATGAATGAAACATTCAAGGCTTTTCGCATCCATGCTGGAAAAGAATTTGAACGCGCAGGATTGGAAACTTTAACGCTTAATGACCTGTCTCCCGGAGGGGTTGTTATTAAGGTTGAATATTCCAGTGTTAATTATAAAGATGCGCTGGCAGGTAGTGGCCGGGGAAAAATCCTGCGTAAGTCCCCGTTGAATGGCGGTATCGACTTATCCGGCGTGGTTGTCTCCTCTGACAGTGATCAGTTTAAACCAGGTCAGTCAGTCCTGGTTAATGGTAGTGGATTAAGTGAAGTACACGATGGGGGTTACAGTCAGTTTGCACGTGTGCCCGCAGACTGGGTTGTGCCCATGCCTGATGGACTTACTGCGAAAACATCCATGATTATGGGGACAGCCGGATTTACTGCAGCACTGGCCATTCAGCGTTTGCATGACAATCATCAAACACCGGATCAGGGTCCGGTATTAGTGACTGGTGCTACTGGTGGTGTGGGTAGCTTTGCTATCCAGTTGCTCAGCCAGCTGGGTTACCATGTTGTTGCCATGACCCGCAAGCAGGACCAGCATGACTATCTATACGCACTAGGGGCTAATGAAATAGTCAACAGCGATGTTGTCAAAATTGATGATGCGAGTATGCATAAAGGCCAGTGGGGTGGTGCTATTGATAATCTGGGTGGTGACACACTGGCCTGGCTAACAAAAAGCATAAAGCCCTGGGGAAATATCGTAAGTATTGGAATGGCAGCCGGAGTCAATGTGAATACATCCGCTATGCCATTTATTCTTAGAGGTGTTTCATTGCTGGGAGTCACATCAGCAGATTGCCCGCAAATACTGCGTAAAAAAATATGGAACAGACTGGGTGCAGAACTTTTTCCAAAGAAGCTTGACCAGGTTAGTGTTACCGAGGTGAGCCTGGAACAGTTGCCAGAAACATTTAGCCACTTGTTGAATGGTGATATTTGCGGAAGGCATCTGGTATGTTTATAAAAAAAATAAAACTTTCAGCATTCACGCTTTTAATATTGTTCGCGGCTTTATATTTATCAACTACACAAGCCAGACAGACGACATTTGACCTGCCGGAATTCACTCAACAGGATGTGCTGCGCTGGATCAACTCTGATCCTTTAACACTAGCTGACTTAGAGGGTAAGGTGGTGCTGGTAGATATCTGGACATACGGTTGCTGGAATTGTTATCGCTCGATTCCATGGTTGAATTCGCTGGAAGAAAAATTTGATCAGAATAAATTCAAAATAATTGGTATTCACACACCCGAGTTTGATCACGAAACAGAACGAGAAAAAGTTATCGCAAAGTGTGAAGAATTCAAAGTGACGCATCCGGTAATGATGGATAATGATTTTGCATACTGGAAGGCATTGAGAAACCGGTATTGGCCAACTTTCTATGTGGCAGATAAGAATGGTAAAGTGCAGGGTGTATTTATTGGTGAAACCCATCAGGGTGACAAGCGTGCCAAAGCAGTCGAAAAGCTGATTGCCAGGCTAATCGCAGAATAAGTATTTAATTGGCAAAGAACGCATAAGATATAAATATTGCGGTTGTAATCCCTGCCGCATCAGCAAGCAAACTACATGTCATTGCATAACGTATTTTCGTAATGCCAACCGCACCACAATAAACCGCCAGTACATAAAACGTTGTTTCAGTACTGCCTTGCATAACAGCAGCGACTTTTGCCGGAAACGAATCTGTCCCCTGGGTTTGCATGACATCCAGCATGGCTGCACGTGCACCACTACCACTGAAAGGTTTCATTAATGCTGTGGGTAGTGCTTCTATGAATTGTGTATCTATATGTAGCGCATGCAAGCCCGCACTTAGAAGCGTTAAAAAACCATTTAGTATGCCGCTTGCCCGTAATAAGGCTATCGCCAGCAACATGGCAATCAGGTAGGGAATGAGTTTAATAGCGGCCTCGAAGCCCTGTTTTGCACCATCGATAAACGCATCATAAACAGCGACTTTTTTTACCCATCCGGCAATCAGAAATAAACTGATAGTGGCAAATAAAATAAAGTTTGCTAGAAACTGGGCCTGTTCACTCATGTCTTGTCTGGGTAAAGACAGGAAGTAGATGGCTAGGCAAACTGGAAAAATACTAAGAGCAATTATGTACCCCAGAACAGTTTTATCCAGCAAGGGCAACTTCTGTACATAAGCCACACTGAGCAGTCCAATGATGGTAGAGGCAAATGTTGATATCAGTATGGGAATGAATACTTCAGTAGGATGGGATGCGCCTTGTTGGGCGCGAAACAAAAATACAGTAATCGGTAATACTGTCACGGATGAAGTATTAAGTACGAGAAACAGAATTTGCGCGTTCGATAATGTGTCATTTTTGGTGTTAAGAGTTTGCAGGTCATTCATTGCTTTAATGCCCAGCGGTGTCGCAGCATTATCCAGGCCGAGGGCATTGGCACCCATATTCATAGTCATGGAAGCAATACTTGGGTGATTGGCTGGAAGTTCCGGCATTAATTTGCGAAACAGGGGTGTGAGGAGTTTGGCAATGAAATGTGCCAGGCCTGCCTGCTCGGCAATTTTAAAGAAACCTAACCAGACAGCCATTAAGCCGATTAAACCAATGGCGATTTCAACGCTTAATTTCGCAGTATCGAATATTGCATTAATCGTTTGTGAGAAGATGTCGCTACTGTCGAAAAAAATCAGCTGAATCAGGCAGGCAAAAAAAGAAAATACAATACACCCTGACCAAAACCAGCCCAGCATGGGTGTTATTTTCCGATGGCCAGATAGTAGGGCAGCCAGGCCATTACCATAAATGCGACCACGGCTAATTCTGTCCACATGATGGTTTTAAATTTTTTACTTTCTTCGCCTGTGGAGTCGCTTGCACGAATTTTAGACATTAGCGCATCAAAGAGTATGACCATAATAATAATCGGTGCCGCAGCAGGTGCCACCAGAGTTGGGATAACTTCGTATCCCCCATGGCTAATCGGTGTTCCCGGCTTCGGGCTTAGGAAAGCGTTAATGATGCCTAATGCAAGTAGCGAGATTCGTAAAAAACCCAGGGACTGGAAAATTGGCATTTAGATAGTCATTCAGTTAAGGAAGCACGCATTGTAGCAGAGCCTGACTGGATAAATTATCGGTGTAAGTTATGAACCAGGTCATACAAACGGATTATCCAGTTTGTCTATTATGCCGATGATTGTACAATGCTCGCACGTTTTTATTGGTATCAGTTTTACATACAGGAGTTTTTAAATGAGGAAGTCAATTTTACTGGGATTAGTAGCAGCTATGGGCATGTTTGCGGTAACTGCAAATGCAGGCGATGTCGCTGCTGGAAAAGCCAAGTCGGCTACGTGTATTGCCTGTCACGGCAGTGCTGGCATTAGTCCCACACCAATATGGCCAAATCTTGCTGGCCAGAAAGAGCAATATCTTGTTGCTCAATTGAAAGCATTCAAGGATGGCACTCGTCAAAATCCCCAGATGTCGCCCATGGTTGCAGGTCTAAGTGATGAAGATATGGCCAATCTTGCAGCTTATTACTCAAGCCTGGCTTGTCAGTAATTACCAAATAGCCAGTGAGTTAGTGTAAAAACCACCCCGGATCCGGGGTGGTTTTTTTGTGTAGGCAGACGTGAGTCTATTTGACTAAAGTGGCAGGTGCTCCAGCCCAATTGCAGTAATGACGGTGAGCAATCCGATCAGCAGGTTCAAGCCGACCAGTTTGCGAATCTGGGCCAGACTTTTGCCGCCTTCCTGGTAATTTTCTTCACTGACAGCGCGGCGTAAACGCATGAATGGCGCAAAGAATACATGTAAGTAAATCAAAATCATCACGATGCCTAATGCTTGCATCACGTGCACATACCAGGCAACACCGGCAAAGCCATTAAATGCTGAGAAGATCATCCAGTAACCAGTTAGTGGAATGATAATCACTGCCAGCCATACCCAGACAAAAAACCTAGTTAAAGTGCGGGACCACAATGCAAGCCGAACTGCCGGTTCCAGTAGATTGGCAGCGACAGGCCTGAGAGCCATATAGGCAAAAAACATTCCACCTACCCAGACAACGGCTGCCAGTACATGCAGGCTAATGGCAATGGAAAAGTAATAAGGTTCTAAATTCATAATCGTCAGGCTTTATGTTTGTTTTTATTAAGTGAAATTATAGATCAGATCAGGTATCCATTTCATGGAAAATGCGGTTACACATGCAAAACCAATTCGGCTACGTTAAAGTAGCCATTTTTTGCGGTGGTAAACTATGGAAAACTGGATCGCTCCTTCTATACTTTCGGCTGACTTCGCGCGTTTGGGGGAGGAAGTAGATAATGTGCTTGCTGCGGGTGCGGATACAGTCCATTTTGATGTGATGGACAATCACTATGTGCCAAATTTAACGATAGGGCCATTAGTGTGTGAGGCGTTAAGAAACCACGGTGTGACAGCGCCTATTGATGTGCATTTGATGGTGTCACCAGTCGACCAGCTAATTAGTGACTTCGCAAAGGCTGGTGCCAGCATTATTACTTTTCACCCGGAAGCCAGTGAACATATAGACAGAAGCCTGCAATTGATTCGCGATGCAGGATGCATGAGTGGTTTGGTCTTTAACCCGGCGACACCACTACACTACCTGGATTATGTGCTGGATAAAATTGATATGGTGCTATTAATGTCTGTGAATCCAGGTTTTGGTGGACAAGCATTCATTGAATCCAGTCTCGATAAACTCAAGGCTGCACGTAAAATAATTGATCAGTCAGGATTACCCATTCGCCTGGAAATAGATGGTGGTGTAAAGATTGATAACATCGGGAAGATCAAAGCTGCAGGTGCTGATACTTTTGTTGCGGGTTCCGCGATTTTTAATTCAGAAGATTATCAAAAAACTATTTCGGCCATGCGTGCTGAAATAGACAAAGCAAGTTAAGTTTACCGGTTTTTGATGATGCCGCTGTCGTTGCCACAATGGCTGTGCTTCGATCTGGATGGAACGCTGGTCGATAGCGTTCCCGATATCACCTTTAGTGTGAACGAAATGCTGACACAGCTACAGCTTGACAATGTTGATGAAGGTATTGCGCGCACCTGGGTTGGTAATGGTGCTGCTAAATTAATCGAACGTGCCTTAGCTCATTCCACAGGTGAAAAGCCTGGCGAGCAAATGTTTGCCCAGGCCAAAGCGCTATTTTTTATCGCCTACGAGAAAAATGTTGCAGTGAAAACAACGCTATATCCAGGGTGTATTGAAGTACTGGAGCATTTTACTAAACAAAATATTCCGCTTGCCTGTGTCACTAACAAGCCAAGAAAATTCACACCACTGTTACTGGAAGCGCTGGGGATGGCAGACTTTTTTAAGGCTCTGGTATGTGGTGATGACCTGCCAACTAAAAAGCCGGATCCTGCCATGCTGCTGGAAGCCGTCCAGCAATTAGCTGGTGAACCTGGCAAAGGATTTATGATTGGTGATTCAGAAACCGATATGGCAACAGCAAATAGTGCCGGGGCGGGTGCAATTTATGTTTCCTATGGCTATAATCGCGGCGTTTCCGTAGAAAAGTATCGACCGATCTGCGTGAACAGTTTGAAACAGATTCCTGAATTATTCTAAAAAATGAGTTTATTAAATGTTTGTATTTCGTAGGAAGTGTTGGCGGTTTGATATCAATTGGCGCTGGTCTGCCAAATGAATCTCGTGTCTACACTATTAACTATGAAAATAAACATACATGAACAAACAAAAATTTTCTGATTTAGCCAAACAGGGCTATACCCATATTCCCGTTTTCAGGGAAGTTGCAGCTGATCTGGATACTCCCTTAAGTGCCTACCTTAAATTAGCCAACACAGCTAACAGCTTTTTATTTGAATCAGTGCAGGGTGGGGAACGCTGGGGCCGATATTCAATTATAGGTTTGCAGTGCAATGAAAGCCTGCACGTGCGTGGCGAGCATATAGAAGTGATCAGGGACGGTAAATGTATAGAGCAAACTCAGCAAACAGATCCTTTGCAGTGGATTGATCAATATCGCAATCGTTTCAAAGTGCCAGATCTCGAAGGTTTGCCTCGTTTTGTAGGCGGCCTGGTGGGCTACTTTGGTTACGACACGATCCGTTATGTGGAGCCAAGACTGGGTAAATGCCTGAATCCGGATGAATTTGGCACGGCGGATATTGTATTAATGCTGTCGACCGAAATTCTTGTGTTTGATAACTTGAAAGGCTCGGTATATATCGTCGTACTGGCGGCTGCAGAAGATGATGGCTTTACGAGTGCAGAGTCACGTATAGATGAACTCGCGCTCGGCTTGCAAAACAATGTGCCACTTTCACCATTAACGGTGCATGACGGAGACGTTCCTGAACTGGATTTTGTGTCAGGTTTTAGTGAAGCAGGCTTTAAAGATGCAGTGGTAAAAGCCAAGCAATATATAGCTGCTGGTGATGTTATGCAGGTTGTATTGTCGCAACGGCTGAACGCAGATTTTAAAGGTAATGCAATTGACGTCTATCGTCACCTGCGTCGATTAAATCCTTCACCCTATATGTATTATCTGAATATGGGTGACTTTGAAATTGTAGGTTCTTCACCAGAAATACTGGTTCGCCAGGAAGATGACGAGGTAACTGTACGTCCCATTGCAGGGACGCGGCCACGCGGCAAAAATGAACAACAGGATTATGCACTGGAAAAAGAATTGCTGGCGGATCCAAAAGAGTTGGCTGAACATTTAATGCTGATCGATCTGGGGCGAAATGACATTGGCCGCATTGCGCAAGTTGGTAGCGTTAAGTTAACCGATAAAATGATCGTCGAGCGTTATTCTCATGTTATGCATATAGTGTCCAATGTAAAAGGCACGTTAGCGTCAGGTCAATCGTGTATGGATGTGTTGCGAGCGACTTTCCCGGCCGGAACAGTCTCTGGTGCGCCGAAAATTCGCGCCATGGAAATTATTGATGAGCTCGAGCCGGTTAAGCGTGGCGTGTATTCTGGCGCTATCGGATATATATCATGGAGCGGGGATATGGATACAGCGATTGCCATTCGCACTGCAGTCATAAAAGATGGCACTATCTCGGTCCAGGCGGGTGCAGGCATTGTGTATGATTCAGTGCCGGATAATGAATGGATTGAAACACTGAATAAAGCGAAAGCCGTTTTACGTGCCGCAGCACTGGCAGAAAAAGCAGAGTCAAGACGATGATATTAATGATCGATAATTATGATTCTTTTACTTATAACCTGGTTCAGTATTTTGGTGAGCTGGAACAGCAGGTAAAAGTCGTACGCAATGACCATATTGGTATAAATGAAATCACCGAGTTAAAGCCAGACTATATTATTTTGTCTCCGGGGCCGTGTACGCCAAATGAAGCGGGAGTGTCACTGGAGATAGTCGAAAAACTTGCAGGGAAATTTCCAATTCTGGGCGTATGTCTTGGCCACCAGGCTATAGGTCAGGCGTTTGGCGGTAAAATTGTCAGAGCGAATGATATTATGCATGGAAAAACATCGCCCGTGTATCATCATGATAAATACGTGTTTAACGGTTGTGACTTGCCTTTTACAGCGACACGCTATCATTCTTTGGTGATTGAAAAAAAATCCTTGCCGGAATGTCTGGAAGTCACGGCCTGGACACAGAAAAATAACGGTGATATCGATGAAATTATGGGTGTGCGTCATAAGGAACTTGCCATTGAAGGTGTGCAATTTCATCCTGAATCAATTTTAACCGACTTTGGTCATCATCTTTTAAACAACTTTATTAAACAGAACTAATGGGTATGTCTATTCAACAGGCGCTTGAGCAGGTGCTAACCGGGTCTGATCTGAGTTCAGAGCAGATGGAGTCTGTGATGAATATTATCATGCAGGGCGAAGCTACCTCAGCGCAGATAGCCGGATTCATTATAGCGTTGCGCATGAAAGGTGAATGCGTAGACGAGTTAACAGCAGCCGCACGTGTGATGAGAAGGCTCTCCAGCAAGGTTGACATTAATGCGCACCCACTCGTCGATACCTGTGGGACGGGTGGTGATGGGCAGAAAACATTCAATATTTCTACAGCCTCATCTATTGTGGCAGCAAGTGCCGGCGTTAAAATTGCCAAGCACGGCAACCGATCTGTCTCCAGTCAATCTGGAAGTGCCGATGTGCTGGAGGCGCTTGGAGTTAAGCTGGAACTCACACCCGATCAAATCGCCAAGTGTGTAGAGACGATTGGAATAGGGTTCATGTTTGCGCCCATGCACCACAGTTGCATGAAACATGCGATTGGCCCGCGCAAGGAGTTAGGTGTGCGCACTTTATTTAATTTGCTGGGACCACTAACAAACCCTGCCAATGCGCAACGACAGGTCCTGGGTGTGTTTGATGATCAATGGCTGCAACCGCTAGCGCAGGTATTACAGTCTTTAGGTGCGGAGCACGCTTTAGTTGTTCATGCTGAAGATGGCCTTGACGAGATCAGCATTGCAGGTATCACCAATATTTGTGAATTGCGTGATGGAGAAATTAATTCGTACCAGATTAAACCGGAAGACTTTGGACTAACACGGGCTACTTTAGACGATATAAAGGTAAATAATGTAACGGATAGTGCAAACATGATTACTGCGGTTTTAAACGGTGAAGAAGGTGCTGCAGCAAATATTGTTTGTCTGAATGCAGGTGCTGCCATATATGTAGCAGGCAAAGCAAACTCGTTGAATGCTGGTGTACAACTGGCTACGCAGCAACTGGCATCAAAAGCTGCGCAAAAGACCCTCACGCAACTCATAGAAATCACAAATAACTTCTAGAATAAGATAAAAAGATATTCAACCATGGCTGAAGATAAACCGGAAATACTTGCCAAGATACTTGCGCATAAAGAAAAAGAAATTGCTGAGAAGCAAACCCGAGTGACATTTGATCAAATGAAAGAGTGGTCAAAAGAGGGTGATGGCAAACGTCCATTTGAAATGATGTTGCGTGGAGCTGCCAGTGCCAGTAAAGCGGGTGTGATTGCAGAAATTAAACGTGCATCACCTAGCCAGGGTATTATCCGCGAGGATTTTGACCCTATGGCCATTGCACGTAGTTATCAGTTTGGCGGTGCGACGTGTATGTCTGTGCTTACCGATAATGAATTTTTTAAAGGTGGCGGTCCAATTCTGGAGCTAGCACGAAAAGCGTGTTCCCTTCCTGCATTGCGTAAAGACTTTATAATTGATCCATTCCAGATTTATGAATCGCGCGTATTGGGAGCGGACTGTATATTATTAATTGTCGCCGCGCTGGACGATGAAAAACTAACTTCGTTATATGAGTTATCCAAAGAACAAAATATGGATGTACTCATTGAAGTGCATAATGAAGATGAGCTCAAGCGAGCGCTGGCACTGAATCCAACTATGCTGGGGATTAATAACAGGGATCTGCATACATTCGAAGTGGACCTGCAAACAACGCTGCGATTAAAAGAGATGATTCCTGATGACTGTTTGATTGTCACAGAAAGCGGGATTCATAGCGGGGAAGATATAAAAATGATGCAGGATAATGGAATAAATTCATTCCTGGTTGGAGAGGCGTTTATGCGTGCCCCGGATCCGGGCGCAAAGCTGAAGGAACTGTTTTTTGCAGATAGAGCTTACTAGGAATCTATAGTAAGCCCTATTGCAAGAATTTAATTATCGAGTACCAAAAACGACGATTGTTTTGCCGTGTGCTGTGATCAGGCCTTGTTCTTCAAGTTCTTTTAAGACGCGGCCAGCCATTTCACGTGAGCAGCCGACGATCTTGGCAATCTCCTGACGGGTAATTCGAATCTGCATGCCATCCGGATGTGTCATTGCATCGGGCTGGTGAGCGAGATCCAGAAGTGTTCTGGCAACACGACCGGCGACATCAAGGAATGCAAGATTAATGACTTTACGGCTAGTGGCACGCAGACGACGAGTCATCTGGCCGGCAAGTAGCATCATGATATCCGGATCCTGATGTGCTAATTCGCGGAATTTTGTGTAACTGATTTCAGCTACTTCACACTCGCCACGTGCAACAACCAATGCACTGCGCTCATCTTCTTCGAAAAGGCCCATTTCACCAAAAAAGTCGCCCTGGTTTAGGTAGGCCAGTACCATCTCATGACCGGTATCATCTTCAATCATTACACTGACAGAACCGCCAGTAATATAATAAAGCGTTGTAGATGGGTCGCCAGCATGGATAATGCGGCTACTATTGGCGTAGCGCTTGGTATGGCAATTTTCTAGCAATCGCGCAACTGTGGGATCAACTGTAGGCATTTTAAATTGTAGGTTTGACACAAAGAACCTCTGACTTCTCGTTTATTTTGATGGAGTCTATGGCAGGAAGTTCCCTCTGTCGATTTGAGTAAGAATGAAAGGTAGCAAATGAACGTACGAATAAAGTGGTTAGACCATATGAGCTTCGTTGGTGAGGCTTCAAGTGGACATTCTGTGGTCATGGACGGTCCACCTGAAAATGGGGGGCGTAATCTTGGTCCAAGACCAATGGAGATGATTTTGCTTGGTTTGGGAGGCTGTTCCTGTTTTGATATTGTCAGCATTTTACAAAAATCCCGAGTCGCCATTGACGACTGTGTTGTGGAAATCAGTGCGGAGCGCGCTGATGAGATACCCGCTGTTTTCACCAAAATTCACCTCCACTATATTGTTAAAGGCGAACGGCTTCAAGATAAACATGTCCGGCGGGCTGTTGAGCTGACTTCAGAGAAGTATTGTTCTGTTGCAATGATGCTAAAGCATAGTGTGGAGCTAAGCTATGATTACGAAATTTATGATAATGCCAGCTCGAAACAGTAAAGGAATATGAAAAGAATATGAGTAATGAGGATGCGAAAATCAGTCTCTACGGGTTTAATAATTTAACTAAAACGTTAAGCTTTAATTTCTATGATATTTGTTATGCCAAGTCTGATAAACAGCGGGATGACTATATTGAATACATCGATGAAACATATAATGCAGCGAGACTGACTGAGGTGTTGACAGAAGTTGCAAATATTATAGGTGCTACAATTCTGAATGTTGCGACACAGGACTATGAGCCTAGTGGTGCCAGTGTGACTATGCTGATATCTGAAGAAAATGCTATTCCTCAGGAGCCGGAAAGTGAATTCGCATCTATTGAATCGCCAAGTGTGGTCGCACATCTGGATAAAAGCCATTTAACTGCACATACTTACCCGGAGTCCCATCCTGATGGCGGAATTTGCACATTTCGTGCAGATCTGGATATTTCCACATGTGGCAAAATCTCTCCACTAAAAGCACTAAATTATCTAATTGATAGTTTCGAGGAAGATATCGTTATTATGGATTACAGAATTCGGGGATTTACCAGAGATATCAATGGTCAGAAATTTTATAAAGATCATTCAATCAATTCTATTCAGGAATATATGTTGGAGAAAACACGCAATCGCTATCAGATGATTGATGTGAATGTCTACCCTGAAAATATTTTTCACACCAAGATGATGCTAAAGCAATTTGAGCTGGATAGTTATCTGTTTGGGAAGAATGCTCAGGATTATAATGATGAAGAGCGTGAATCGATTGAATTTCAGTTAAGAAATGAAATGACTGAAATATTCTATGGGATGAATCTGAATCTTGCCTAGGTGAGTTTAGCTAGATCCAGTAAGCGCCAGTAGTCATTACCCTGGATACAAGTTGCATGGTTTTTCGAACTGGTCTGGGTAATTGCTTGCCTCCCAGGTCTCTTGCCGTTTGGCCATGCTGATGTTCGTCCTGTTTCATTTTTTCTATAATTGCCCGACTTTTCAGATCCTGTTGCGGCAGCTTATCTAGATGGGAATCCAGGTGTTTTTCTACCTGATCTTCGGTTTCGGCAACAAATCCTAAACTCCAGCGATCGCCAAATACTCCGGCAGCGGCGCCAATGGCATAGGAACCTAAATACCATACGGGGCCTATTAAGCTACGTGGTGTTTGCAACTCGCTCAGGCGTTGCTCGCACCATGCGAGATGATCTTCTTCTTCCTTCGCTGAATTTTGCATTTGCTTGAGCGTCGCTGGGTCTTTCGCAGTCAGGGCCTGGCCGTGATACAAACCCTGTGCGGCTATCTCACCCGCATGGTTAACGCGCATCAGCCTTCCACAGAGACGGGCTTCATGCGTTGAAAGCGTGGCATCATCAAGCTGTAGTGCCGGATTACTGCGTCGTGCGTGTCTTGATGATTTGGTTAGAGTGCGCAAGCCACGGTCAAATTCTGCAATTAACCGGTCAGCGAGATGTTGCTTACTCATCTGTGTTTAATGTCCAAGTTGTTGTGCCAGTAATGTTACTGGATGAATTACATCAATGTCCAAGCCAGCATTCAGTAGTCCAAGCTTTAAGCTTAATGAGCAACCAACGTTAGAAGATACAATGACATCAGGTTGCAGTATTCGAATGGTACTGATTTTGGCATCGAGAAGTGCGCGATTACTATTTTCCGGCAACATCAGCTGCATACCCCCAGAGCCACAGCAGAAAAGGTCATCATCGAATTCTGAAAGCTGAATGTCGGGGATCAGGCCTAAAAGTTCGATGACTTCTTTACGTTCGCTATCTTTTAGCGTGCATGGATAGTGCACGAGCACTCGCTGGGCTAATGGCGCGAAAGTGAATGAATTAATGCCGGTCGACTGTGCAAGCCAGCTGATAATATCTTTGTGGCTATGTTGTGAACTTGAGACATGATCATTCAGCTGGCGGCCACAACCACTGGCAAATGATACGAACTCAGTTGTATTGTAGTCGGATAGGTACTTGTTAATACTGTTTACCTGTTTATCCGCCAGTTTGGGATGCCCGCTGTGGCGGGCCAGTGCGCCACAACACATCACATTGTCAGGAATAACAGCCACTATGTTTAACTGGTTTAAAATTTTAATGATGCTGTTTAGTGTTTGCTGGTCAAATACGTTCCCTGTACAACCAGGTAGAACAGTAATAGCCTGTTGATTGTCTGGTATTACATCCAGCCTGTTCTGCAGATTTATCAATTTTAGCAATTGCACAAGCCGATTATTAACAGGTAAACGCTTTGCCAGTCTGGCGGTGAACATAAGTAACTGATGTCCCCACTGCCGGGTTAACACAGCTAACGATAATGTTTGTAAAAGTCGGGACGAAGATGTCATCCTGTTTCTGTATAAAGATCGCCCCTGGTCAATAATAGCCTGATATGGAACGTTAGCCGGGCATACCTGCTGGCACTTCATGCAACCTGTACAACTTTGCAAGTGTGTTTCCAGTGCTTCACTCGAATCTAGCTGGCCCTCAGTAAACGCTTTGACTAGCGAAATGCGGCCACGCGGGGACTCTGCCTCATGCTGGCTTATCTGATAAGTTGGACAATGCGGTAAACACATACCACACATCACACATTGGTCAGTTGCTTTGGTCAAATCAGTGTCAGGGGACATATATTCAGAGAATGTTGTCAGTGCATGCAGCTAAACAATTATAATAACGATAAAGTATGCATCAGTCCCACTTATAAAAAATTACGATGGAAATTTCCAAATGAGTTATTACAAGCGTCATATGTTTATCTGTACTAATGCGCGTGAAGATGGTGTGTGCTGCCAGGATTACGCTGCATTAGAGAAACGTAAACAAGTTAAGAATTATGCAAAAAAACTTGGCTTAACTGGCCAGGGGAAGATGAGGATAAATACGGCCGGATGTCTGGACCGCTGTGATGAGGGCCCTGTGGCGGTCGTGTATCCTGATGATGTCTGGTATCACTATGAGACTGTCGAAGATCTAAAAGAAATCGTCCATAGCCATCTGGAAAATGGGGTAATAGTGAAAAGATTAAAAATATAGCGTTTTGGTGCGCCATGTTTGTTGACAAAAGGTAAAGTATATTAGAAAATGAGCATATTCAAATATTATTGAATATTTGTTTTTACTCCTCCATCTACCCTTGGTAGTATGTTTGACGCGGTCTTACTCATAATAAGACCGCGTTTTTTTTGCATATCATATTAGAGATAGGCATAGATGCTTGTCTGAGCTGACTGTCTCTAGTACTATTGCGCGCCTTTGATATATTCTTGAATTTTAAAATGAAAACGTTTAGTGCAAAACCTGCAGAAGTGAGCCGTCAGTGGTTCCTGATTGACGCCTCTGATAAGACGCTGGGTCGATTATCGTCAGAAATCGCCCGCAGATTGCGTGGCAAACATAAGCCTGAGTACACTCCTCACATTGATACAGGTGACTATATAGTCGTCATCAATGCCGAGAAGATCCGCGTAACCGGTAACAAGATGCAGGATAAGATGTATTATCGTCATACAGGTCACATTGGTAACATGAAAAAAACCAATCTTAGTGATCTTATGAAAAATCATCCTGAAAGAGTCATTGAGACTTCAGTCAAGGGAATGTTACCCAAGAATCCTCTGGGTCGAGCGATGTTTAAGAAATTAAAAGTGTTCGCAGGACCTGAACACAAGCATCAATCTCAGCAGCCTGAACCACTTGAGATATAGAGTTAAAATATTATGGCAACTACACAGTATTACGGCACAGGCCGCAGAAAGAGTTCATCAGCACGCGTTTATCTAACGCCAGGCAAAGGTGAAATCATGATTAATTCACGTCCGGATGAGCAATACTTTGGACGCGAAACTTCACGTAGAATTATACGTCAACCACTACAAGCGACTGAGCTGGATAACAAGTTTGACCTGAATATTCTGGTTAAAGGTGGTGGCATGAATGGACAAGCCGGTGCAATCCAGCTGGGTATTGCAAGAGCGTTACTTACATATGATCAGGAATTGCGCCCGTCTTTAAGACAGGGTGGATTTCTTACACGCGATGCTCGTGAAGTTGAGCGTAAGAAAGTGGGTCTGCGTAAAGCACGTAAGAAAGAGCAATTCTCAAAACGCTGATATATTCGGGAATTACATGTTTCAAAAATGGGCTGCAATTGCAGCCCATTTTTTTGTACCTGCTTTAATGTTTTTATTATTACAATACAGGCTGTTATTCCAATATACATAATTCATATGATAATCAAGGTTGCCCACATGAAAAAAATCATCGCAAACACTCTGATAATACTTTCGCTTTTTCTTGTGTTGTTGCAATCAAGCTACGCTGCTAGTGCAGAAGAAATCAATATCAGAGTAGATGCTGCTATCGAGATATTTAATGAGCGCGTTAAAGAAGGTCGTGAATTTCTGGCAAATGCAAAAGGTGTGCTGGTATTTCCAAATATAGTTAAAGCCGGTTTTTTTATTGGTGGTGAGTTTGGTGAGGGTGCATTGCGCATTAATAATAAACACGTGAATTACTATCGCACAACTGGTGCTTCCTTTGGATTTCAATTTGGTGCGCAGACAAAGTCCGTGATTATTGTATTTCTGGATAATGAGGCACTGACGAAGTTCAGAAATAGTTCGGGCTGGGAAGTGGGCGTTGATGGTTCAATTGCAATCGCCGACACGGGAGCGGGAGGTTCTATTGACTCTACTAATATATCTGACCCCATTGTTGCATTTGTGTTTGGAAATAAAGGCTTGATGATTGATGTATCACTCGCAGGCACAAAATATTCAAAAATCAATAAGTAAGTTCACCTGTACCAATCGACAGTTACCCTATCCTGCGGATGAGCATTAATTAAGTCACGCACATTTCCCTCGGCATCTGCCCAGATATTAGTGGCCGCAGCCAGTCTAATTTCATTGTCCCGGGAAAGCGGTGTTGGCCCAAATCCAATAGCGATACAGCTTCCTTCCACCCAAAATGCAATTTCACCGGGCTGGACAATATCACGCGCATCTTTTTCCAGTTGAGCGTCTATCTGGACAGAAAAATAGACTTCTTCACCCCAGGTTTGTGCATGCGAGTGAATAGGCAGAGCGTTCAATATAGAAATAGCAGTCGGTGTGTCTCGTGCGACTGCAATTAATTCTACCGAGCCTATGTTGAACACAATTCTGTTGTTTTGCATTGTAAGGAATCGATACGTATCAGGCGTTGCGTAGCGCCTGTAGTTCTGCTGTCGCGGCGGACTGAACAAACAAGGTATCTACACCGACTGTAAGTAGTGTGAAATCCATGGATTTATACTGTGTGATGTTATCTGCGCAGACACCAAAAATACCTAACTGGGTGTTATGGTTAGAACATGCCTGTCTGACGCTCTCTATTGCGTTCTGCACAACAGGGTGAGATATGTCACCCATGTGTCCAAGGCTCGCAGAAAGGTCGTAGGGGCCAATTAAGATCGCGTCAACAGCATCTATCGCTGATATATCCTCAATGCAATTTAAAACAGACTGTGTTTCGGCTTGTAACACAATGACTGTTTGTTGATTGGCATTTTCCAGATAACCGGAAAAATCTTTGCCATAACCATGTGCACGTCCCAAACCGACACCTCTTTTGCCGAGCGGAGGATACTTGGAATAATTAATGACAGCGTGTGCTTCTTCAAGAGTATTTATCTGGGGCACAATGATACCTGCGGCACCGGCATCCAGTACTTTTTTGATCCAGGACTGATCGGGACCTGGAATTCTTACCAGGCAGGGACAATCATGAGCTGCCTGCAATAATGATATGACCTGTTCTGGTCCAAATGCACCATGTTCAGCATCGATAAACAGCCAGTCAAACTCCAGTGAAGCGAGTAATTCGACTATTTCAGGACTGGGGATAGAGACGAGTGTTCCAATTAATGTCTCGTGAGCTAACAGGCGTTGTCGAAATGAATCAGTCATCAGCTTAAATCACTTTTAATCCGTCATCAGTGCCAAGCAATAGAACGTCAGCAGGTCGAATAGCAAAAATTCCTACAGTGACGACGCCAGCCATTGCGCTAATTTTCATTTCCATCTTGATGGGTTCCAGGATTTCAAGATTATGGACATCGATAATAATATTTCCGTTGTCAGTGGTGAATCCCTCGCGTAGCTCGGGTACCCCGCCCAGTTTCACTAGATCACGAGAAGCTGAACTGCGTGCCATGGGGATCAATTCGACAGGTAAAGGGAATTTGCCCAGGGTATCAACCAGTTTTGTATCATCAGCAATACATACGAACTTGTCACTTGCATTCGCTACAATTTTTTCACGGGTAAGTGCGCCACCACCACCTTTAATCAATGAGCGTTGTTGTGTGGCTTCATCAGCTCCATCAACGTAAATGGGTAATTGGCCAGCGGCATTAAGTTCCAATACGCGGATACCGTGTGACTCCAGGCGCTTGGCACTGGCATTAGAGCTCGCTACGGCACCGTCAATCTTTCCTTTTATGCTGGCCAAAGCATCAATGAAGTAATTTGCAGTTGAACCGGTTCCAACACCGATTACGTCGCCAATTTGTATATAATCAATCGCAGCTTCTGCCGCTAATTTTTTTTTATCATCAATATCCATAATGTATGCTCGTTAATAAAGTAACTATAAATACAGTATTGTAAGGACTAAATTTAATTGTGAAAAATTCAAAGGTGTCTAGCCATATCACCGAATATAGTATAACTCAGGTTAATGAGATGATCTCTAATGCCTCTGTTTATGATGTCGCTGAAGTATCTGCATTGTGTCTTGCGCAAATATTGTCGAATCGTCTGGATAATAATATATGGCTGAAACGCGAAGATCAGCAAAGTGTTTTTTCGTTCAAGCTGCGCGGTGCCTATAACAAAATAAGTCATCTAGATGATGATCAAAAGGCGGCAGGTATTATTGCGGCTTCTGCCGGGAACCATGCTCAAGGTGTTGCACTTGCTGCCCAGAGGCTGAATATCGATGCAAAAATTATTATGCCAGTGACGACACCGGCAATTAAGGTGGATTCAGTAAAAGCCATGGGTGCAGAAGTTATATTATCTGGTGATAATTATGATGAAGCATGTAAATACGCATATGAAGTTGCAGAGCAAACAAACAGAGTATTCATCCACCCGTATGATGATATTGAGGTAATTGCAGGTCAGGGCACTATTGGTAAAGAGCTGCTGGAACAGTTTCAGGGCAGTATCGATGCTGTGTTTGTTCCTGTGGGTGGGGGTGGCCTGATTGCAGGTGTGGCTGCCTGGATAAAACAGCATTCACCTGATACTAAAGTTATTGGTGTAGAGCCATTAGATGCTTCTACACTATATTCAGCCATGAAAGCCGGAGAACGGGTTGTATTGCCACAAGTGGGAATATTTGCTGATGGTGTTGCTGTTAAACAGATTGGCGAGAAAACCTTTGAAATAGCTAAAAATCATGTCGACGAAGTTGTATTGGTCTCGATAGACGAGATCTGTGCTGCAATAAAGGACATTTACGACGATACACGCGTAGTGTCTGAAGCCGCTGGTGCATTGGCAGTTGCCGGGATTAAAAAATATATTAAGCGAGAAAACTGCAAAAATTTAAATTTAATCGCCATAAACAGTGGTGCGAATATAAATTTTGACCGCTTGCGCCATGTCACTGAGCGTACCGAACTGGGAGAAGGCAGGGAGGGTTTGTTTGCTGTCACTATTCCTGAGGAGAAAGGCAGTTTTTTGAAATTTTGTCAGCTGATTGGTGAGAACCACAGTATTAGCGAATTTAACTATCGCTATGCAAGCGATGATGAAGCACATATTTTCGTTGGTGTTAAGTTTCGTCATGCGATAGATGAAAAACCGGAAATGATAAACATGCTTGCCAGTCAAGGGTATCCGGTTAGCGATCTGTCTGAAAACGAAGTAGCCAAATTACATGTGCGACATATGGTGGGTGGTCGTTCTCCGCAGTTACAGGATGAATTGATTTATCGTTTTGAGTTTCCTGAACGGCCGGGTGCGTTGCTGAGATTTCTATCTTTAATGGGTGCGCAATGGAATATTACGCTGTTTCACTACCGAAATCATGGTGCAGCCTATGGAAGAGTGCTGGTGGGTGCACAGGTACCTGCGTCCGAAGTTGATGAATTTAAACAGTTTTTATTGGATCTGGAATATCCGTTTTATGATGAAACAGCTAACCCGGTGTACAGTTTATTCCTGAAATAAAGCACAAAAAAAAGGGTCCTGAAAGGACCCTTTTTTAAAGAATAGCTAATTAGCTTAACGTCTCTTCTTAGCGGTTTTACGCTTGGCAGTTTTACGCTTAGCAGGTGCTTTGCGCTTAGCTGTTTTACGCTTGGCAGTCTTCTTCTTGACTGTTTTACGCTTAGCAGTTTTGCGTTTTGCAGTTTTACGCTTGGCAGTCTTCTTCTTGACTGTTTTACGCTTAGCAGTTTTACGTTTTGCAGTTTTACGCTTGGCAGTCTTCTTCTTGACTGTTTTGCGTTTTGCAGTTTTACGTTTCGCAGTTTTACGCTTAGCAGTTTTACGCTTGGCAGTAGTCTTGCGTTTCGCAGTTTTTCTTACCGCTTTACGCTTGGCAGGTGCCTTGCGTTTCGCAGTCTTTCGTTTCGCAGTTTTGCGTTTGACGGCCATCTTTTATTCCTCCAAAACTTTAACGTTAACGTTTTTCGACGACGTGAGTATAAACAATAGACTAAAAATTACTAGTTTTTTTATATTGTTTTTTAAACTTTTCGTC